>Ga0081606_1000325_pt2 | contig 14797 bp, 11 predicted proteins | sample EareggfetidaYelm_FD_71127 | JGI IMG/M metagenome (GOLD analysis project Ga0081606, IMG submission 71127) | Earthworm egg capsule microbial community from the University of Washington, USA - E. fetida Yelm (SPADES assembly) (version 2) | ecosystem: Host-associated > Annelida > Reproductive system... | reverse complement strand
TGCTCGAGGGGGTGCTCAAAGCCCCCGTTCCAGCGCCAGCAGTTCGTCGACCGTCTGGCGGCGGCGGATGAGCCGGGCCTGGGCGCCTTCGACCAGCGCTTCGGCGCTCAGGGGGCGGGTGTTGTAGTTGGAGGACATGGTCGCGCCGTAGGCCCCGGTGTCATGGATGAGCAGCAGGTCGCCCACCTCGGCGGGGGGCAGGTCGCGTGGCAGCACCAGGCCGTCGCCGCTTTGCGTGAATACGTCGCCCGCTTCGCACAGCGGGCCGGCCACCACGGTGGGGCGCCCGGCGGCGCTGGCGCCGTCGCGCCGCAGCAGGCTCATCGCGTGGTAGCTGCCGTACATCGAGGGGCGCAGCAGTTCATTGAAGCCCGCGTCGAGCAGCACGAAGTGGTTGCTGCCCACCTGCTTGGTCGCGCACACCGCAGCGAGCAGCACGCCCGATTCGGCCACCAAATAGCGGCCCGGCTCGATCTCCAGCGTCAGCGGGTGGCCGATGATGGCCTGGGCCTGCTGGCGCGCCGCTTCCCACAGGCCGTGGTAGTGCGCCGTGTCGACCACCGGGTCGCCGCTGCGGTACGGGACGGACAGGCCGCCGCCGGTCGATATCGCCCGCAGATCATGCCCTGCCGCGCGCACGCCGCGCACCAGCGCCACCATGGCGTCGCAGACCTGCGCCAGGTGGCGGTAGTCCACGCCCGAGCCGATATGCATGTGCAGGCCCACCAGGTCCAGGCCATGCTGCCTGATGGCGGCGAGCGCGGCCGGCAGGTCGGTGTGCCAGATGCCGTGCTTGCTGTGTTCGCCGCCGGTGTTGGTCTTGTGGCTGTGGCCATGGCCAAAGCCGGGGTTGATGCGCAGCCATACCGCGTGGCCGGGCGAGCGCGGGCCTAGCTGGTGCAGCATGTCCATCGAGCCGGCGTTCACCGGCACGCGATGCTCGATGACGCAGGCCAGCGTGGCGGCGTCGAACAGGTCGGCGGTGAAGACGATCTGCGCGGGCTGGGCGCCGGTCTGGTAGCCGGCGGCCAGCGCCCGCAGGATCTCGCCGCGCGAGACCGCATCGACCAGCACGCCCTGCGCGCGCATCAGCGCAAGGATGTGGATGTTCGAGCAGGCTTTTTGCGCAAAGCGGATGGTGTCGAACCGGGACAGCCGGGCGATGCGTTCGGCGATGGTGGCTGCGTCATACACCCACAGCGGGGTTGCGAACCGGTCGGCCAAAGACCAGCATTGGGCGGGCGAGAACGGACTGGACATGGGGCAAACATCACTCCTGCGCTGCCTGGCTGCGCACTTTGGCTTGCAGGCGTTCCTGCACGGCTGGCGAGACGAACTTGTGCACCTCGCCGCCGAGCGCGGCGATTTCGCGCACGAAGGTGCTGCTGATGAACTGGTACTTGTCGCCGGGGGTGAGGAACACGGTCTCGACCTGGGGCATCAGGCTGCGGTTCATGCCGGCGAGCTGGAATTCGTAGTCGAAGTCGGTCACGGCGCGCAGGCCGCGCACCATGGCCTTGCCGCCGCGCGCGACCACGAAATCGCGCAACAGGCCGGCGAAGCTCTCCACCTGCACCCGGGGGTAGTTCTTGACTGCGTCGCGCACCATCTCGATGCGCTCGTCGAGCGCAAACAAGGTCTTTTTGTGATGGCCCGCCGCCACGGCCACGATCACGCGCTCGAACAACTGGGTGGCCCTGCGCACCACGTCTTCATGGCCTAGCGTGATCGGGTCGAAGGTGCCGGGGTAAACGGCGAGCAGGTTCTGGGCCATGGCTGCTTGTCTCCTTCCTGTGGGGCGGCGCAATCGGGCGCTGGCCGCTGCCGGGCCGCGTGCGCGCATTATGCAGGGCCTGCGGGGCCGGGGCGCAGCAGGTGCGCGTGCACCGCGCCGGCTTTCAGATGGCGCTGCAGCACCAGCCCGAGCGGGGCCAGTTGCGCGTCGCTCCAGGCGCGGGGCGCCTCCAGGTAGACATAGCCAGTCGCCGCTACGGCCCGGGCTGCGCATTGCAGCGCCGGCTCGAACAGCGCGCTGTCGAACGGCGGGTCGAGCAGCACCAGATCGATGCTGGCGGGCGCCGCCTGGCGCAGCGCGGCGATGCCATCGCCGCGCCGTATCTGCAGGGCGCAGGCCGGCAGGTGCCGTTCATCTGCAGCGCCGGCTTGCAGGCGCTGTTGCAGGCCGTGCAACCGGGCCACCAGCGCGGCGTCGCTGTCGATCAACTGCACCGCCGCCGCGCCACGCGAGGCGGCTTCCAGGCCCAGCGCGCCGGTGCCGGCAAAGGCATCCAGGCAGCGCCAGCCGGCCAGGTCCTGCCCGAGCCAGTTGAACAAGGCGGCACGCACGCGCTCGGGCGTGGGGCGCAGGCCGGGGTGGCGGGCCACGGGCAAGCGGGTGCGCTTCCATCGCCCGCCGATGATGCGGATGACGCCGGGGGCATCGGAGGTGGCGCCGGGTGGACGGTCTTTGGCCGGTGCCGTCGATTTGCGGCCTGCGGCAGGAACCTTTGGCCTGCTGCCTGTGGCAGCAGGGGCCTGGCCCGGGCGGCCACCGGGCAGGGCCTGCCGGCGCGGCGCGGCGCGGCGCACGGGAGAGCCTCCGCCTTCGGCGGCGGTATGAGTGCCTTCGGGCGGCCGTGCGGCACTCGATGAAGGACCTTCGCCTTCGGCTGCGGTATGAGTGCCTTCGGGCGGCCGTGCGGCACTCATGGCCGGCCACCGACCACCACGGTCACCATGCGCCCGGGTTGCAGTTTGCGGGCCATTGCGGCGCGCACGTCGGCGACGGTGAGGGCCTGCACCTGGCTCGACCATTGCTCCAGGTAATCGAGCGGCAAGTCGTTCCAGGCGATGTTGGCCACATTGCCCAGCAGTTTTTCGTTGCTGTCGATGCGCAGCGCAAAGCCGCCGATCAGCTGGTCTTTGGCGGCGCGCAATTCGGCCTCGGTGGGGCCGTCGGCGACAAAGCGGGCGATCACTTCGCGCGCGATCCCGACGGCCTCGGCGGCCTGGTCGGGGCGGGTTTGCAGGCCCACGGTGAAGGCGCCGGCGTGCAGGCCGGCGGCAAAGTAGCTGTAGACGTTGTAGCTCAGGCCGCGCCGTTCACGCACCTCGTGGGTCAGGCGCGAGACAAAACCGCCTCCGCCCAGAATGTGGTTGCCCACCAGCAGCGCCAGAAAGTCCGGGTCGCGCCGCGCAAAGCCGGGCTGGCCGATGAGCACATGGGCCTGGGCCGAGGCGAACGGGATGTTTCGCTCCAGCGCTGTCGCCAGGGCCGCGACCTCGCCCACGGCCGGCAGCGGCGCGCAGTCCGGGGTCGCGGGCAGGCGCGCCAGCAGCGTGGCCACCAGCGTCTGCGCTTGCGCGCGCGAGACGGCGCCGACGATGCTCACCCGCGCGCGGCAAGCGGCGATATGCCGGCGGTGAAAGTCCTGCATGTCGGCCACGCCGATGCGCTCGAGCGTTTGCGGCGTGGCGCGCACACCATAGGGATGCTGGCCGTACACGGTGGCGGCAAAGGCCTGGTCGGCCACGTTGGCGGGGCGGGTGTCGTCTTCCCTGAGGCGGGCGCTCCAGCGCTCGCGCTCGCGCTGCCACGGGGCGTCGATCCAGGCGGGTTCGGCGATCTGCCGGGCTGCCAGGCGCGCGGCCTGCGCGAGCAGCGGCGCGTCGGTGAGCGAGCGCAGCGCATAGTGCAGCGCGTCGTTGTCGGCGTTGGCCTGAAAGCGGGCGCCCAGGTCGGCCCAGGCTTGGCCCAGGCCGTTTTCGTCCAGCGGCGGCTCGGTGTCCGTGCCTTGCACGCCTTTGCCGGCCATGGCCGCCACGGCGCTGGCCAGGCCGGCCTGCGCGGCCGGGTCGCGGCGGCTGCCGGCGTCAAAGTCGATGCGCAGGTCCAGCATCGGGATGGCCGGGCTTTGCACCAGCCAGACCCGGGCGCCGCTGGGCTCGGTCCAATGCTCGATGGGCAGCAGCGCCCAGGCCGGATGGCAATGAACGAGGGTCGATGCGCCGATGAACAATGCGCGTGCAGCTATGTTTTTGATGGTGAGCATGGGGTGATCCCGGGCGGGTTCAGCGGATGGCGGCGTCGTGGGGCGACGACAGGGGCGCAGTGCGCTTGCGTGGGGCCAGGGGTTGCGGCAGCAAGGTGGCCACGGTGAGTTGGTCGTCGCCAAAGTACCTGGCGGCCACGGCCTGCACCTGCTCTGGCGTGACGCTGCGCAGCAAGGCCAGCAGGCGCTCCTGGGCGTCTGGCGCAAATCCCTGCGCCCAGTTGCTGCCCAGTTCCTGCGCCTGGCTGATCATCGAGTCGCGCTGGTACACGCTGGCGGCGATCCATTGTGTCTTGACCCGGTCCAGTTCCGCCTGGCCCACCCCGTCGCGCGCCACGCGCGCGACTTCGGCGCGCAGCGCGTCTTCGACCTGCTGCGCTGCCCGCCCGGCTGCGGGCACGCCGCTGAGCAGGAACAGGCTCGGGCCGCGCCCGATGACCAGTGCAGAACTGCTGGCGCTGTCGGCCACGGGCTGCGCGCCCTGGGTCAGCGCCCGTTCGAGCCGGGCGCCGTCGTAGCCGCTGAGCACGGCGGACAGCATTTGCAGCGCCAGGGCGTCATGGTCGGCCTCGTCCAGGTTCTGCAAGCGCGCCAGGCCGGGCACGCGAAACGCCAGCGCCACATAAGCCTGCTCGGCCGGCGCCTTCACAGCGATGCGGCGCAGGCCCGGCTGCGCCGGCTCGGTGCGCGGCTTGCGCACGGGCAGGGCGTGGGCGGGCAGGCTGCCATAATACTTTTCGGCCAGCGCGCGCACCTGTGCCACGTCCACATCGCCGACCACCACCACGGCGGCATTGCCGGGCTGGTACCACTGGCGGTGGAAGGCGCGCACATCGTCGGGCGTCATCGCGTCGAGGTCGCTCATCCAGCCCACGACCGGGCGGCGGTAGGGCGAGGCGTTGAAGGTGGCGGCAAAGAGCTGCTCGATCAGCAGGGCGCGGGGCTGGTCTTCGGTGCGCAGGCGGCGCTCTTCCTTGACGACCTCGATCTCTTTGCGGAACTCTGCGTCGGGCCAGTCGTTGTTGGCAAAGCGGTCTGCTTCGAGCCGCATCACCTGTTGCAGGTGCTGCGCCGGAATCTGCTGGTAGTAGCCGGTGTAGTCGCGGGCGGTGAAGGCGTTTTCACGCCCCCCCAGGGCCGCCACGCGGCGCGAGAACTCGCCCGGCGGCACGGTTTTGGAGCCTTTGAACATCATGTGTTCGAGCGCATGGGCCAGGCCCGAACTGCCATCGACCTCATCCATCGAGCCTACCCGCACCCAGACCATGTGCACCGCCGTCGGCGCGCGGTGGTCGGGCTGCACGATCAATTGCATGCCGTTGGCCAGCGTGAACTGCTGCGCTCCACAGGCCGTGGTGATGGCTGCCGGGGTGGGAGGGCAGGGCGGTGGCGTTGCCGCAAAGGCCGCCCCGAAAGACAGGCCGACCAGCAGGCCCGCGAGGGTAGGAATGCGTTTCATAGAATGCAGTGATTCCAAGAACCTGCCAAATGTTCAGTTTTTTCAAAAAAAAACCCGCGCCCACGCCCGTGCCGGCCGACGCACCTGCTGCGGCCAGCGCGGCGGCGGCCGAACCTGGCGCCGAGCCTGCGGGCCTGGGCTGGCTGCGCAACCCGTTTGCGTCCCCGGCGCCCGAAACCCCGGCAGCACAGCCGGCCGCACCAGCGGTGGCGGCCCCTGCTGCGGCACCTCCTGCTGCGGCCAGTGCGCCCCCGGCCGGGCGCACCGGCTGGCTGCTCCGTCTCAAGTCCGGTCTGCGCAAGACCGGCAGCAGCATCAGCACGGTTTTTACCGGCACGCAGATCGATGATGCGCTGTATGAAGAACTGGAAACGGCCCTGCTGCTGGCCGACACCGGCGTCAAGGCCACCGGCCATCTGCTGGCCGAGCTCAAGCGCCGCGCCAAGGAGCGCCGGGCCAGCGACCCGGCAGCCGTCAAGGCGCTGCTGACCGAGGCCCTGGCCGAGTTGCTGCGCCCGCTGGAAAAAACCCTGGTCATCGGCGCGCACCGCCCCACGGTGATCATGGTGGCCGGCGTCAATGGCGCGGGCAAGACCACCTCGATCGGCAAGCTCACCAAGCATCTGGCGGATGCCGGCGCTACGGTGCTGCTGGCGGCGGCCGACACCTTTCGCGCTGCGGCGCGTGAGCAGTTGGGCGTCTGGGCCGACCGCAACATGGTCGAGATCGTCGGCCAGGAGGGCGGCGATCCGGCTGCCGTGGGCTTCGATGCCGTCAGCGCCGGCAAGGCGCGCGGCAAGGACGTGGTGCTGGTGGACACCGCTGGCCGCCTGCCCACGCAGTTGCACCTGATGCAGGAACTGGCAAAAATCCGCCGCGTGATCGGCAAGGCCGACGCCGGCGCGCCCCACGAGGTGCTGCTGGTGCTCGACGGCAACACCGGCCAGAACGCATTGGCCCAGGTGCGCGCCTTCGATGACGCGCTGCAACTGACCGGGCTGATCGTGACCAAGCTCGACGGCACGGCCAAGGGCGGCGTGCTGGCCGCGATTGCGCAAGAGCGCCCGATACCGGTCTATTTCATCGGCGTGGGCGAAAAGCTCGAAGACCTGGAGACCTTCAACGCGCGCGAGTTTTCCCAGGCCCTTTTGGACTGAGCGGTTTGGCGTCTGCCGGCACCACGCGCAGCAAGCCCTCCGAGGCCAGTTTGTTGCGCATGCGCCGGGTCATCGACTGGGTGCTGGTATCGGGCGCCGTGAACATGAACAGCGTGCCCTGCGGACTGGCCCAGGTCAGTTGGGTGCGGACCACATGCTCATTGGTGGTCAGATCGACCCAGGCGCCGACCACGAAATCGGCATACGGGTCGGGGTCACCCGGTTCGCTCACCTCCGGGGCCGGCGCGGCGACTGTCGCCCGGGTATTTTGCGTCTCTGCAGTGCTTTCCTCGAAAGCCGCCTGGTGCAGGCCCACCAGCCGCTGCAACAAGGCGCTGGTCTGCGCGGGCGGGTAGTCGATGCTCACGAGGCCCGCGCGCAGTTGGGCCAGCAGCGCCGGAATGACCTCGTTGAGCAGCGCCGTGTTTTGCCGCGTCAGACCGGGCTGGGCGCTCCACAGCAGCGCCGGGATCAGCCTGCGGTAGCCCTGCGGATCATCGTTTTCGCCAGTTCCCGGCTCCTCCCGGCGCTCTTGCCCATCCTCGCCCTGCGTCAACTGCGCCAAAGCCACCACCTCCGCCCAGGGGCCGGTGGCGAACTCCAGGATGTCGGCCGGCACCTGCCCGATGTCGGGCAACTCGCGGATGTCGGCCGCCACCTGTTCGGCCAGCAGTTTGCGTCGCTCGGCATGCTGCCGATCCTTGCTTTTCTGCTCTTGCGCGTTCCATTGCGTCTGCCAGGCATCGAGCACGGCGCCGAAGAGGTCCGCATCCTTGGGCTGGCTGGTGGACAAATGCTGTACGGCTTGGGTCGTCAGGTGCATGAACTGGCTGAACCCGGGCGTCGCCTCTTGTGTGAAGGCCAGACTGCGCTGTGTCAGCGTATCGAGCAGGCGGCGTGCGGGGTGGGCGCCGTCGGTGAAAAAGCGGGCGTCGGTTTGCGCCAGTTGCAGCAGGGCAGGCTCCAGGCTTTTCACGGCTTGCCGTACAGCGGGCAGCAAACGCGCATCGCGTGCAATCTGCTCCAGCATCTGGCCCACATCCATCGCGTCGGCAGGGCCGGGCGGGTCAGTCCCGTGGGGCATGAGGCCCGTCGACATGTCCACATCCAGTGCGAGCCTGTCCGTGTCGGGCACCGCGCCCTCGTCGCCCCCGACCAACTGCGCCAGCACCTGTTCGAGCAAGGCCATGTCTTCCATGATCTCGGTCGCCGGATCGGAGGGCCTGTGGCCTTCGGGCAATGGGCATGGCATGCCGGCCGTACTGGCCGCGCCGATATGCAGATCCCAGCCTGGCTGCCAATCCATGTTATTCTCTCTCTCTCTCTCTCTCTCTCTCTCTCTCTCTCTCTCTCTCTCTCTCTCTCTGCGCTTTGGAGAGGAGCGGCCAGCACAGTGTAGTCCAGCGGCTGCACACCTTGCTCGTACAGGTCATGGACGGCATTCCTGTATTCCTGCGCCAGCAACACGCCAAGGAATTCGCTCATCTGCTGCATCCAGATCTGCCGCACTGGGGTGCCCACACCCGTGTGCTCCAACACTTGCTGCAACGCGCGGACGTAGTTGCCGGGCCGCAATGGGTTGTGCCCGGACTGGACATCCGGCAGTCCCTGCGCGGCGCTGACCAGCGCGTCGAGTTCGGCCAGCTCGGTCTGGGTATCGTGCAACACGGATTGCTGTATATCGGACGATTCCGTCCGTTCTTTGACCAGCATCAGGAACCGGACCGGCCCGTCAGGGTCTGGCGCGGCCCACCCGGTGGCCTCGGTCTGCCGCTCGGCAAACTGCCCCAGCAGGGTCTCGGGGTACGCCTCGATCAGCGCCGGGCGGTGCTGCTCGAGCAGGCGCAGGCTGTCGGCGATCAGGTGGTGCTGTGGCTCGCGCTCGTTCTCCCCTTTGGATACCAAGGCCCTGTGCGTGGACTGCAATAGTTGATCCATCAGGGCTTGGCTCCGGTGGATGGCGTTGACGACGCAGTGGCGCAATGCGGCGGTCAAATTCAGCGCGAGCAGGGTCATGTGTGGAGGTGCGATAATTATTTCCGGTTACAAATCTTACTTTACTTCGATCATTGTGTCTCAGCCCAGGGCTTTGAAACGCATGCGTTTGGGTTTGGCGCCTTCTTCGCCGAGGCGCTTTTTCTTGTCCGCCTCGTATTCCTGGTAGTTGCCGTCGAAGAATGTCCACTGGCTGTCGCCTTCGGCGGCCAGGATATGCGTGGCGATGCGGTCGAGGAACCAGCGGTCATGGCTGATCACCAGCACGCTGCCGGCGTATTCGAGCAGCGCGTCTTCCAGCGCGCGCAGGGTTTCCACGTCCAGGTCGTTCGAAGGCTCGTCGAGCAGCAGCAGGTTGCCGCCCGCAATCAGCGTCTTGGCCAGGTGCAGGCGCCCGCGCTCTCCGCCCGAGAGCAGGCCGACCTTTTTTTGCTGGTCGCCGCCGTTGAAGTTGAAGCGGCCCGCATAGGCGCGGCTGGCCATCGTGAATTTGCCGATGTTGATCATGTCCAGGCCGCCGGAGATGTCCTGCCAGACGGTCTTGTCGTCCGACAGCGCGTCGCGGTGCTGGTCGACGAAGGCCATCTTCACGGTGGTGCCGATCACCACTTGGCCGCTATCGGGTTGCTCGCGGCCTGCGATCAGCTTGAACAGCGTGGATTTGCCGGCCCCGTTCGGGCCGATGATGCCGACGATGGCACCGGCCGGGATGGTCATCGACAGGTTGTCGATCAGCACGCGCGCGCCAAACGATTTGCTGACGTTGTGGAACTCGATCACCTGCGAGCCCAGGCGCTCGGCCACGGGGATGAAGATCTCCTGGGTTTCGTTGCGCTTTTGGTATTCGTAGTCGCTCAGTTCCTCGAAGCGGGCGATCCGCGCCTTGCTCTTGGCCTGGCGGCCCTTGGCGTTCTGGCGCACCCATTCGAGCTCCTTCTTGAGCGCCTTGGCGCGGGCTTCTTCCCCCTTGTTTTCAGACTCCAGGCGGGCCTGCTTTTGCTCCAGCCAACTGCTGTAGTTGCCCTTGTAGGGGTGGCCGTAGCCCCGATCGAGTTCCAAAATCCACTGGGCCGCGTTGTCCAGGAAGTAGCGGTCGTGGGTGATGGCCACGACGGTGCCGGCAAAGCGGTGCAGGAACTGCTCGAGCCAGTCGACGGACTCGGCGTCCAGGTGGTTGGTGGGCTCGTCGAGCAGCAGCATGTCGGGCTTGGACAGCAGCAGCCGGCACAGCGCGATGCGGCGCTTTTCGCCACCGGACAGCACCCCCACCCGGGCCTCCCAGGGGGGCAGGCGCAGCGCGTCGGCGGCGATTTCGAGTTGGTGCTCCGAATCGGTGCCGGCGGTGGCGATCAGGGCCTCCAGGCGGGCCTGCTCGGCGGCCAGCGCGTCAAAGTCGGCATCCGGCTCGGCGTAGGCGGCGTAGACCTCCTCGAGCCGGGCCTTGGCGGCAAACAGCTCGCCCAGGGACTCATGCACGCTCTCGCGCACGGTGTGCTCGGGGTTGAGCTGGGGTTCCTGGGGCAGGTAGCCGATCTTGATCCCGGGCATCGGGGTGGCCTCGCCTTCGATCTCCTTGTCGACACCGGCCATGATCTTCAGCAGGGTCGATTTGCCCGAGCCATTCAGGCCCAGCACGCCGATCTTGGCGCCGGGCAAAAAACTCAGGGAAATGTCCTTGAGGATCTGCCGCTTGGGCGGCACGGTCTTGGAGACGCGATTCATCGAATAAACATATTGGGCCATTGTTTGTCCAGGCTGCGAAGCAGAAAAACAGCGCAGAAAGTTCTGCGCGCACACCCGGATTATCGGGCCATGCGACAATGCGCCCCGTGACGGGATCCAGTTGCCCGCCACATCAGCACACCGCTGGGGACGAAGGAAGCCGCTTCCGGGCTCCCGCTTTTGAACCTCATCAGCCTGAGACTGGCTTGGCAACCCACCGGTTGCACGACAGGCCGATACCCGCTAGCCGGCGCCCCGGACGGGCGCATCCACCGACATGACATTCGATGAACTGAACCTGGCTCCTGCCATCCTGAAAGCCGTGCATGAAACCGGCTACGAAACCCCCACCCCGATTCAGGCCCAAGCCATCCCTGCGGTGCTTGCCGGCCATGACCTGCTGGCCGGCGCGCAGACCGGCACCGGCAAGACCGCCGCGTTCACGCTGCCGATACTGCACCGCCTGTCGCAAAACCCGGCCGCAAAGAACAAATTCGGCGGCAAGGGCATCCGCGCTCTGGTGCTGACCCCCACCCGCGAACTGGCCGCCCAGGTGGAAGAGTCGGTGCGCGAATACGGCAAGTACCTCGCCATCGACTCGACCGTGGTGTTCGGCGGCGTCGGCATGGCCCCCCAGATCGAGCGCTTGCAGCGCGGCGTGGACATCCTGGTGGCCACCCCCGGCCGCCTGCTGGACTTGCAGCAGCAGGGCTTCGTCGACCTGGCCAGCGTGCAGGTGCTGGTGCTCGATGAAGCCGACCGCATGCTCGACATGGGCTTCATCCAGGACGTGAAGAAGGTGCTGGCCCTGGTGCCCGGCAACAAGCAAAGCCTGCTGTTCTCGGCCACCTTCAGCGACGACATCCGCGAACTGGCCAACAGCCTGCTCAAGAACCCGCAAAGCATACAGGTCACACCGCGCAACAGCACCGTGCAGCGCATCGCGCAGGTGATCCACCCGGTGGGCCGGGGCAAGAAAAAGCAGGTGCTGCGGCACATCATCGAGCAGCATGACTGGAGCCAGGTGCTGGTGTTCACCCGCACCAAGTTCGGCGCCAACAGCGTGGCCGAGTTCCTGACCAAGAACGGCGTCAACGCCATGGCCCTGCACGGCAACAAGAGCCAGAGCGCCCGCACCCAGGCCCTGGCCGATTTCAAGAACGGCGACATCCGCGCCCTGGTGGCCACCGACATTGCCGCGCGCGGCATCGACATCGACGAACTGCCGCATGTCGTCAACTACGAAATCCCCAACGTCCCGGAAGACTACGTGCACCGCATCGGCCGCACCGGCCGCGCCGGCGCCACCGGCCAGGCCGTGAGCCTGGTCTGCATGGACGAAGAAGGCTTCATGATGGACATTGAGCGCTTTACCCAGCAACAAATTCCGGTGCAAGCCATCGAAGGCTTCGGCCCCGAGCCGGGCGAAAGGGCCGAACCGATCGCAATGGGCCGCCAGACCCTCTGGGGCGGCGCAGGCAAGCCCCCCAGCCGGGAAGTGATGCAGGCCGCCGCCAGGGCCGCCCGCAGCGAAATGCTGGCGCGCATCCGCACCAACCAGGCCGGCCAAGGGGACGGCCAGAGCGAACGCGGCCCGCGCCAGCCCTATGGCGGCCGCAACGGCGGCCCGGGCGGGGCCGGCAACAGGGGGCCGGGCGGAGCACGCAATGGCAGTGGCGAGCCGGCCGGACCCCGGGGGGCGCCGGCCCGCAGTCGCGGCCCGCGCCCGGAATCTGTCCGTGGCCCGCGTCCGGAAGGCGGCGCTTACCGCAACGACGACGCCCAACCCCCGCGCCCCAACGCCCACCTGGGCACGCACGGCGGCCACGGCAACCTGGGTCAGCGCAATGGCGGCAATGGCGGCGGCCAGCCCGACCCGATGCGTACCAGCGTGGACAGCATGGCAGAGCGCGGCCGCCGGGGTGGCGCCGGCTATCGCAAACCCGAGGGCGGCGGCTATGGCGCTGGCCGGGGCCCCGGCCAGCGCGGGCCAGGCGGTTCGCGCGGCCCTTTCAACCGCTGAGCCATCCCCCTGAGCGCTCCTGCAAGGCCACCATCGTCAGAACCCGCCATGACCATGCACCCTTTCTCGCGCCGCAGCGCCCGGCCGTCGGCACTCCGGGCCGCTTTGCTGCCGGCACATGGCACCGCTTGCGTGTTGCTCGCCGCCTGGCTGCTGACCGCCTGTGGCAGCACCCCGCTGCCGCCCTGGCCGGCCACGCCGACAGCCCCCCGGAGCGCGGAACAGCCGGCGGCATCGCGGCCGCAGGCGCGGCCCGCGCCGACGGGCCCGGCCGCGGTGAGCCGCCCCCTGCCCGATCACGCCCCGTTGGTGGTGCAAGGCGCAGGCCCGATGGCCGCGCCAGCCGTGCTGCCATCCGCACCACCCGCGTCACCCCCCTATGGCGCCGCCGTCGCCGCCCGGTTCCCGGAGCCACCGATGGCCTACAGCACACCAGGGCTGCGCCCGGAGCGCCGGGCATTCACCACCAACGCCGAACTGGGCCAGTGGCTGCGCGCCCTGGCCGACAGCGCCGCGCAGGGCGCCGCGACCGGCACGACGGCAACGACGCGCGCCAGAGTGCTGACCATCGGCAATTCGCAGCGCGGCGAACCCATTGCCGGCCTGCTGCTCACCCGCGCTGCCGGCACCGACCCCGCCAGCCTGGAGCGCAGCGGCCGCCCCACCGTGGTGCTGATCGGCCAGCAGCATGGCGACGAGCCTGCGGGCAGCGAGGCGCTGCTGGTGGTCAGCAGCGAGCTGGCCCAGGGCCTGCTGGAACCACTGCTCGATCGCATCAATGTCGTGGTCGTGCCCCGCGCCAACCCCGATGGCGCACAGGCCGGCACCCGCGTCACCGCCAATGGCCTGGACATGAACCGCGACCACCTGCTGCTCGACACCCCCGAGGCGCGCGCGCTGGCCCAGGTGGTGAACGACTACCGGCCGATTCTGGTGCTCGACGCGCATGAGTTCACCGTGGCCGGCCGCTATCTGCAAAAGTTCAACGCCATTCAGCGCTACGACGCGCTGCTGCAATACACCACCACCGCCAACTATCCCGAGTTCCTGACCAAGGCCTCCGAGGAGTGGTACCACCAGCCGCTGCTGGCAGCGCTCGAGGCGCAAGACCTGACGAGCCATTGGTACTACACCACCTCGACCGATATGCAGGACCAGCGCATCTCGATGGGCGGCATACGGCCCGATACCAGCCGCAACGTCAATGGCCTGAAGAACGCGGTCAGCCTGCTGATCGAGACCCGTGGCGTGGGCATAGGGCGCATGCATATACAGCGCCGCGTGCACACCCAGGTCACGGCCATCGCCAGCGCCCTGCGCAGCACGGCCGAGCGGGCCGCCGATCTGGAGCAGGTGCGCTCTTTCGTGGCGCGGGAGGTGAGCGCCCAGGCCTGCCGTGGTCAGGTGGTGGTCGAAGCTGCCGCCACGCCAACCCGGCGCGCGTTGGACTTTCTGGACCCCGACACGGGCGCCGACCGCCGCCTGAGCGTCGTCTGGAACTCCTCGCTGACCTTGCGCCCCGTCAAGGCACGTTTTCGCCCCTGTGGCTACTGGCTGGCAGCGAGCGCCACAGCCGCCGTGGAGCGCCTCAAACAACTGGGCCTGCAAGTCATGCGCATCGCCGAGCCTGGCGCCATGCTGGCCGAAACCTACCTCGAAACCGCGCGCGAATCCGGCGACCGGCAGGACGTGCGCGGCAGCATTGCCGGCAACGCAGGCATCCTGCGGGTGCAGGTGACGCCGATGCGCCGCGCCATCGACGCGCCCGCCGGCAGCTTCTATGTGCCGCTGAACCAGCCCCGCGCCCCCCTGGCCGTGGCGGCGCTGGAGCCCGACACACAAAACAGCTACTTCGCCAACCGGGTCATCGCCGATCTGGCCGATATCGCGCGCGTCATGGCCATCCCGGCCCTGGTGTTCGACGAGACCGAATAGGGGCAGGGGCGGTGGCCGGCATGGCGCAAGGACTTGCCGCGCCCTAACGCATCAGCCGCGTCCAGATCCTGTTGCGCAATTCCATGGCTTTGAGGCTACAGATCTGGTTGGGCCGGAAGCGCTTGCGCATTTCGTCGCCGGGATTCACGCCGGGGTCGGCACGCAAAGCGGCATTCATGAATTGGTCCGCACCCCTGATGGCATTGTTGTAGCCAGTGAAGTTGGAGGCGATGGCAATGTTCTCTGGAGCCATCATCCAATCGATGAATTTCCTGGCCCCTTCGGGATTCTTCGCACCCACGGGAATCGCAAAATTATCGTTCCAGAAAGGCACTCCTTCGCGTGGAATCACGAACACGGCGGTCTTGAGCTTTTCCCTGGTGCGGAAGGCGCTACCGTTCCACTGGTGATGCATTATCACTTCCCCGGCTTGCATGCGTTCAATGGTTCCATT
>Ga0081606_1000550_pt1 | contig 14803 bp, 15 predicted proteins | sample EareggfetidaYelm_FD_71127 | JGI IMG/M metagenome (GOLD analysis project Ga0081606, IMG submission 71127) | Earthworm egg capsule microbial community from the University of Washington, USA - E. fetida Yelm (SPADES assembly) (version 2) | ecosystem: Host-associated > Annelida > Reproductive system... | reverse complement strand
CACGACGACGACGGTATTACCGGAGACAAGCGCCGGGGCAATGACCGATACGAGACCGAGTAACGCGGAACGCTGCGGCGCAGCGATGGCAACAACTCCCATCGGTTCCGGCACCGAAATATTAAAGTACGGCCCCGCAACAGGGTTGGCGTTACCGGCCACCTGAGCATATTTATCGGTCCATCCCGCGTACCAAATCCAGCGGTTAATGGCCTCGTCAACTTCGGCGGATGCCTCAACCGTCGTTACCCCCGTCGCATCCTGAATCTCCGCCACGAACTGGGCCCGACGCCCTTCGAGCAACTCGGCAATTCGATAAAGAATCTGCCCCCGGTTGTACCCGGTTGCTCCCGCCCAACCGGCGAACGCCGCTCGCGCGGACACAACGGCATCCCGAGCATCCTTGCGTGATGCGAGGGCCGCATTGGCCAAAAAAATGCCCCGAGCACTGTGTACCCGATAGACACGGCCCGACTCGCTGCGCGGAAAAGCCCCACCGATAAACAGTTTGTACGTTTTCGGAACCGATAGATGGTTCATTGCACACCTCCCTGGGTTTCTGCGGCGGTTCTTAGGGGCGCGTTATCCCCGCTCGCGGTGAGGTACGCCGCGAGTCCGTGTCGCCCACCTTCTCGCCCGTATCCCGATTCCTTGTACCCGCCAAACGGACTGGTTGGATCGAATCGGTTGAACGTATTGGCCCACACCACTCCCGCCCGCAGTGCATCAGCAACGGCAAGCACCCGACTTCCCTTTTCGCTCCAAATGCCCGCCGAGAGTCCGTAGGGTGTGTTGTTCGCCTTTGCGATTGCCTCCGCCGTGGTACGGAAGGTGAGCACCGAGAGCACCGGCCCGAAAATTTCCTCGCGCGCGATCCGACTGGAGGTGTGCACGCCGGTGAAGATCGTGGGTGCGAACCAAAAACCGGTGGTCGGGATGTCGCAGACAGAACTCCACCGCTGTGCCCCCTCCGCTTCACCGACCGCCGCAAGTTCGGTGATCCGTTCCAATTGTTCACGTGAGTTGAGGGCACCGATGTCCGTGTTCTTGTCAAGCGGGTCCCCCAGTCGCAGTGTCGCGAGCCGCGACTGCAGCCGCTCGATGACCTCGTCATGAATGTTCTCCTGCACAAGCAACCGTGACCCGGCACAGCAGACCTGCCCCTGGTTGAAGAAAATGCCGTTCACGATTCCCTCAATGGCCTCATCAAGGGGCGCGTCGTCAAAGACAATGTTCGCGGCCTTTCCGCCGAGTTCCAGAGTCAGCCGCTTGGATGTTCCGGCCACCTGCCGTGCGATTGACCGCCCCACCTCGGTTGATCCGGTGAACGCAACCTTGTCAACATCCTCATGCGCAACAAGCGCCGCCCCCGTTGCCCCCGCACCCGTAATAATGTTCACGACACCGGGTGGCAGCTCAGCCTGTTGCAGTATCTCGGCAAAGAGCAGCGCCGTGAGCGAGGTCGTCTCGGCGGGTTTGAGCACAACGGTGTTGCCCGTAGCAAGCGCTGGAGCAATCTTCCACGCGAGCATGAGCAGCGGGAAATTCCACGGAATAATCTGCGCCGCAACCCCCAGCGAGCGCGGGTTCGCACCGAGACCGGCGTAGTCAAGCTTGTCAGCCCAACCAGCGTAGGAGAAGAACCAGGCGGCAACGAGCGGGATATCGACATCCCGAGATTCTTTGATCGGCTTGCCGTTGTCGAGGGATTCTGCGACCGCAAGTTCCCGAGAACGCTCCTGCACGAGCCGGGCAATCCGATAGAGGTACTTACCGCGGTCACGCGCAGGCATCCGAGACCAAACGGTGTCGTAGGCGCGACGCGCGGCTGCAACAGCGGTGGCGATATCCTCCTCGGTGGCGGTCGCGATGCTCGTGAGGTGCTCTTCGGTCGCCGGTGATATCGTCGCGAAGGGCGCCCCCCCACCCGCAACAAATTCTCCGTTGATGAAGAGACCATACTCGGAGCGAAGCGTCAAGAGTGCCCGCGATTCGGGCGCAGCGGCGTAGTCAAGGAAGGTCATGAGGCATCCACCTAATCGGTTGTCACGTAGTCGGGGCCGGAGTAGTGTCCGGTGGCAAGCTTGTGGCGCTGCAGGAGAACATCGTTGAGCAGGCTCGATGCACCGAATCGAAAGAGGTGCGGCTGCAGCCACTGCTCGCCGACGGTTTCGGCCACAGCGACAAGATATTTCAGTGCGTCTTTGCTGGTGCGGATGCCCCCGGCGGGCTTGACACCCGCGCGCTGGGCGGTTACCCGATACCAATCACGCACGACCTCAAGCATGAGCACGGTGACCGGCAGCGTCGCCGCCGGACTCACCTTGCCGGTTGATGTTTTGATAAAGTCTCCGCCCGCAAGCAGTGCCAACCAGGATGCTCGACGCACACTGTCATAACTGGCAAGCTCACCGGTTTCGAGAATGACTTTGAGGCCCGCAGCACTGCCGTCGGGTCGTTGACAGGCCTCCTTAACCGCAACGATCTGATCGAAGACCTCGCCGTAACGTCCAGCAAGAAAAGCTCCCCGGTCAATAACCATGTCTATCTCGTCGGCACCGGCCGCGACAGCAGCTCGAGTATCAGCGAGTTTGACGCTCAGGGATGCCCGCCCGCTGGGGAAGGCTGTCGCGACCGCAGCAACCGCGATGCATCCTTCATCCGGGTCCCCGTGCAGCGCGCCGAGTGCGGTGACCGCAACAGGAACCAGGTCACCGTACACGCACACGGCGGCAACGCGGGGGGTGGTTGGGTTGCGCGGGTCGGGTTGTCGAGCCTTCGCGACAAGCGAGCGAACCCTGCCCGGGGTGTCAGCGCCCTCAAGGGTCGTGAGGTCTATGAGGGTGATGGTGCGATCGAGTGCCCACGCCTTGCTGCTTGTTTTCAACGAGCGGGAACCGAGCGCCGCAGCCCGCGCATCGAGTCCAACCGCGTCAACACCGGGCAGCCCGTGCAAGAAACCGCGCAGTGTCTGATCCGTGGGGTCGCCACCGATCACCTCGCGGGCGCGCTCGTGTGCGGTGCGGGGCGCGGTGTTAACGCCCGTTACGGGCGCGGATGCGTCGCTGCTGGGTGCAACCAGTGCGGTTGTGCTCGTCATTGGCTCTCCTGCGTTGTGGGTTTTTTCGCGTTCGTGACCCGGTTGGGACCATTCAGTAGGTCGAGGGCTGTACCTTCATCGGTGATGAGCACCGTGCACAGCCCACTTTTCACGACGGCTCGAGCGACCGGATGCTTCGATTTTCCAGCTATGACGGCAATAGTGCGGTGCGCCGCACGAATCTCATCAAGGGTGAGGCCGACCGTTCGATTGTCAATCTCAGAGTCCACAATGTGCCCCGCGGCATTGAGGTAACGACCGACGACATCACCGACCGCCCCGTTGGCGACCAGCCGGTCAAGATCGGTCTCGGTGAGATACCCACTGTCGATGTGCACCGAACCGTGGTCGGCAGCTCCGGCGCTGAACAGAAACACATCGGACGAACGGGCAAGGGCGATGACTCCGGCCACCACCCGATCTCGCTCGATCGCGATCTTCGTCGAGAGGTGTTCCAGGATGGCCGGACTGGGCATGAGGGTGACAGAGCCGCCGCCCTTCTGGGCAATCGCGGCGGCGGTCGCTGCGGCCGTACCGGAACGGCGATTGCGACTGACCCCGCCGTTGATCTGGACGACCTGGACTCCCGTTGCCCACCCGGCGTAGAGATAGGAGGAGACCTCGTGTAGGGTGCGGCCCCAGCTCACTCCGAGCACCTCGGGGGCCGGTCGCAGCGTGGTGAGGTAGTCCGCAGCAGCCTGGGCCGCGCGTGACTGTAGTTCGTCGGAGGAGCGCACCCCCACACTTGACACGACGACCGCGTCCCGCAGCGCGGTTGCCTCACGAAGTCGCCGTTCCAGTACGAGCCTGCGGGCTCGCGGATGCAGGATCTCGATCCGCACAACCCCACGCTGTCGGGCCTGTTCGAGCAGGCGTCCCACCTTCCAGCGTGTGATGTGCAGTTCGGCACCGATCTCACCCTGGGTTTTGTTGTCTTCGTAGTACAGCTCAGCGGCGCGCACGGAGAGGAGCTCGTCAGACCAATCCATGTCCGCTCCTCTCCGGTAGCTACCATACGCGCGCACGTCCGGCAACACAACATTTGCGGTCTTCATGCTCACATGAGCAGAGGAACGGTGGCTCACCGTGTTCAGCAGCCCCTGCCGTGCGACACCTTCCGCGTGTGCTTTCCCCCAGCTGATCCCTCGTGCACCACTCAGCCAGCACTTTCGTTCTACGATGAACGAGCCTGATCGCCACGCCGAGCCCCTCCCCTCGGGAGGATATCCCGGTGCCGTTCCGCATGCTCACTCCTGATTGGACCTACTATGTCGCGCCCCCTCGCTCTCGCCGTTGACTTTGGTGGAACCAAGGTGGAAGCCGCCCTCGTTGACGACCACGGCACGGTGGTGCCCGGAACTCGGCATCGGCAACCCACCGGCCCCCACCGAACAAGCGAACAACTCGCCACATCGGTACGCACCGCCGTCGGCACGACTCACGCGGCCCTGCCAACCGGGGCCTCACTTGCCGGTGTCGGGGTCGGCGCTGCGGGCGAACTGGACGATACCATCGGCACCGTATCACCGCTCAATCTCCCCGCCTGGCGTGGCTACCCGCTCGGAGAACTTATTGCCCAGATCGTTCCCGCGGTACCGATCACGCTGCGCATTGATGGGCTCTGCATCGCGCTGGCGGAACACTGGGTGGGGGCCGGGCGCGGAGCGCGCAACATGATCGGCATGATCGTGTCAACCGGCGTCGGCGGCGGACTCATCATTGAGGGGCGCGGAGTGCGCGGTCCGACCGGCAACGCGGGTCATATCGGCCACGTTGAGGTCGGGGGCATGGATGACCCGTGCGCCTGTGGCGGCCACGGCTGCCTGGAAGCCGTGGCATCCGGACCCAAGACCGTCGCCTGGGCACGCGCGCGGGGATTCACCGGCGACACCGGCGAAGATCTCGGTCGCGCCCATGCCGCGGGCGACCCCGTTGCTCTTGCCGCGGTCGAACGGGCGGGTCGAGCCCTTGGTCGCGCCCTCGCCTCGACAACAAACCTGCTTGATCTTGACGTCGCGGCGATCGGCGGCGGGTTCTCGCGCGTCTCCCCCGCGCTGTTCGAGCACGCCCGCAACGCTCATGCGGAACGCACAACGTTTGCGTTTCCACAGCGGCTACAAATTGTGCCCTCCGCTCTCTCCGACGAAGGGCCCCTCATCGGTGCTGCCTCACTCGTACACCGGCCAGATGCGATCGGTTAGCGCGCGACCACATCACTCTCGTCTTCGATGAAGCGCCGCTTCGCCAAAATCGGTGCCGCCACAATTGCGGGCACCGCTGATGCGGTCAAGAGGAGGAGCGGCCACACCCAGCCACCGCTGATATCGTGCAGAACACCCACGCCCAGTGGTCCCACTGCGATAACCAGATACCCGATCGACTGCATAAACCCGGAGAGAGCGGCCGAGCCCTGATGGGTGCGCGCACGCAGGTTAATGAGCACAAGCGACAGCGGGAAGGTCAGGAGGCTCAGCCCGATCAACAGAACCCACAGCCATGTGACGTAGGTGGGAAACACCAAAATCCCCAGGTACCCGACGATGTGGCACAGCATAGCGAAGCCTATGAGCACAGCGATTCGACCGAACCGCGCTGCAATGATGGGCACGAGCAACCCCGCCGGAAGACCCATCGCCGCGTACAGTGCGAGAAGGGCACCCGCCTCCGCCGCACTCGAGCCTGCGGCCTCAATGAGAACCGTCGGTAACCACGCAAACATTGCGTACGCGTTAAACCCGCTGACCGTGAACACACCAATCAGCGACCACGCAATCGGCGAACGCAGCAGCGCACGGAACTGCCGCGGGTTCGCATCAGCAACCGCCGCGATGTTCGCCCGTCGAGGATGCACGATCAGAGCGATCCACGGCACGAGAGCAATGGCTGTGATCGCAGCCCACATGCCGAGCGAGACACGCCAGCCCGCGGCATCCGCCACCGGAACGGCCACCAGCGGCGGGATGAGTGCGCTCAACGATATTGCCACCGAGTACACCGTCGTCACGAGGCCAATCCGGTCGGAGAAATACCGTTTCACCAGCGGCGGGAGCAGCACATTGCCAACACCCATCGCGGCGAACGTCAGGGTGTCCATCGCGATCAGTGCCGCCGCCGACGTGATGAACCCGCGACCGGCAAGACCCACGGTCAGTGCCGAAAGTGTCACAATGACACTCGCCTCCAACCCCCAGCGTTTCACGACAAGCGGCGTCAGCACACCAAAAATCGCGAAACACAGCGGCGGTAGCATCCCGAGAAAACCAACGACAAGCGGTGAGAGGGGGACCTCCGCCGACAGTTTCGTCAGAATCGGGGACAGCGCCGCCACCGCAGAGCGGAGACCAAAAGCGAGGAGGATGATGCCTGTGAGGGCAAGAGTACGACCCGCCCAGAGCGGTAGTTTTTCGGGCACTGGTTGAGTCTACGGGCTTTACTGCTTCCGGCGGTGAACCAGCTGTGAAATATCTCGCTGGCAGGTGTGTGCCACACGTACACCAGACGGTCAAGCCGATCATGCAACCCGCCGAACTGGCGAGCTTGTGCACCGCGCACACAGCGGACGATCGTCGCGATACCCTCAGCTGGTCGCGACCGCGACAAGTCCCAGCTCAGCGGGCACGCGCAGCAGCGGATGCCGCGGCAGCACCCGCACCGTGTACCCAAACGATCCCGCCCGATCCAACACAACCGACCCGACATACACGGTCGGTCCCGCTGTCTGTGCCGGGCCGTCGTCGGGGTTTCCGGACTCCGTCTCAACCACGAGCGAGGCCACCCGCGCCGCGTGAATCGACTCGTCTGAGTGACTGCGACCGTAGACAACCTCCACCGAGACATCCGCTGCCGACAGTCCGCCCAACTCGACCCAGACCCGCAACCACAGCTTGTCGCCAACACGCGGGGTGTCGACACCACCCGACTCGATTCCGGCAACGTGCACGGCCGGCCACGCAGTCTGCACTCGCTCGATCCACGCGGCGAGTTCGCGACCAGCACGCGCACCATCTGCACTGAGTACGGCGGCGTGATCGGCGGCTGGCCGATAGAGCCGCTCGACGTAGTCACACACCATCCGGTCGGCACCCAGCTCTGGAACAAGTCGTGTGAGAGTATTTCGCACGCGGCGCAACCACTCGGTGGGTATACCATCATCGGTGCGTTCGTAGAAGCAGCTTGCCACGCGATGCTGCAGCAGATCGTAGAGCGCCACCGCTTCAAGAGTGTCTCGCTCCGCGGCATCCCCGGCTGAATCGGCCGAGGGGATAACCCAGCCAAAATCGTCCTCCGCGAATTCAGCCCACCAGCCGTCGAGGATAGAGAGGTTGAGTGCGCCGTTGAGTGCGGCTTTCATTCCCGAGGTGCCGCACGCTTCCAGCGGGCGCAGCGGGTTGTTGAGCCAGACGTCGCAGCCGGGGTACAACACCTCGGCCATGTCCATATCGTAGTCGGGAAGAAACACAATCCGACCCTGCAGTTCGGGCCGTGCCGAGAACTGCACGAGCTGCTGGATGAGTCGTTTGCCCTCGTCATCGGCCGGATGCGACTTGCCCGCAATGACAAACTGCAGGGGGCGGTCGGGATCGGTGAGGATCGCGCTGAGCCGGTCGGGGTCTTTCAACATGAGCGTGAGCCGCTTGTACGTCGGCACCCGACGGGCAAACCCGACGGTGAGGGTGTCGGGGTCGAGCACCTGCCTCACCCAGGCGGGGGCGGATGCTCCGTCGTGCTGCTGTTCCCAGTTCGCCGTGAGGCGACGGCGCGCGTAGTCCACCAGCTGCACCCGCATGTCGCGTTTCACGTTCCAGATCTCGGCGTCAGAGAGACTGTCGCTGTTCCAGTTTGCGTGCTCGGTATCCCTGGTCTGCAGCCTCTGTTCGGCGAGGGAGAGTAGTGCCGGGTCGGTCCAGGTTGGGGCGTGCACACCATTGGTGATTGAGGTGATCGGCACCTCGTCCGCGTCGAATCCGGGCCACAGGTCGCCGAACATCCGACGGCTCACGTCACCGTGCAGCCGGGATACCCCGTTTGCCTGTCCGGCAAGCCGCAACCCCATCACCGCCATATTAAATGCACCCGTTGCCGGATCGGCACCCGGTTCCAGTCCGAGCGCGAGCGCGTCAGAGGGGTCAACACCGGGCAACAACGAGGGAGTGAGATACCGTGCGACAAGCCCCCGATCAAACCGGTCGATCCCGGCGGGCACGGGCGTGTGGGTTGTGAACACCGTGCCCGCGCGCACCACCTGGCGTGCCTGCGCAAAGGTCAGCCCCTCGGCAATATAGGTTGCGATTCGCTCGAGCCCGAGGAATCCGGCGTGCCCCTCGTTCATGTGATAAACATCGGGCGCGGAGGTGCCGCCGAGTTCACTGTAGGCACGCACCGCGCGCGCGCCGCCGACCCCGAGCAGAAGTTCCTGCAACAGTCGATGTTCGCCGCCGCCACCGTACAACCGATCGGTGACACTGCGCATCGCGTCGGTGTTCGCCGGAATGTCAGTGTCTAGCAGCAGCAGTGTTACGCGACCCACCGCCGCCTGCCAGACCCGGGCGTGCAGGCTGCCCTCATCCGGCAGCGCGAGAGTGATGCGAACGGGAGTGCCGTCGATTCCTCGCAGCATCGTGAGGGGCAGACCATCGGGGTCAATCACCGGGTAACGCTCCAGCTGCCAGCCATCCGGGGAAATGGACTGGGCGAAGTACCCGGACTTGTAGAACAGTCCCACCGCCACAAGTGGCACACCGAGGTCGGATGCCGCTTTCAGGTGGTCACCCGCGAGAATCCCGAGCCCCCCGGAATACTGTGGCAGCGCGGCCGTGATTCCGAACTCGGGCGAGAAGTAGGCGATCGCCCGGGGCACGGCGGCACCGAGCGACTGGTACCAGCGTGGCTCGCTGAGGTAGGCATTGAGGTCGGCACGTTCGCGTTCCGCCCACGCCACATAGTCACCGTTTTCGGCGAGCTCGCTCAACCGCGCCGGATCGATCTCGCCGAGGAAGGCAACCGGGTCACGCCGGGATAGGCGCCATCCCTCGGGATCAATGTGCTCAAACAACCGCCGAGTGGGCTCGTGCCACGACCAGCGGAGGTTTCCCGCTAGCTGTTCCAGCGCGGACAGGGAGGGTGGAACCACGGCTCGCACCGTAAATTTGCGGATTGACTTCACGAGTCAACCCTATTGAGTTTCGCTGGGGGCTCAGCAACCCCAGCCCTACAGCACGATACAAGCGCGTCAGGTCGGCAGCCCACCAACCCGCACACACGCACTCTCAACGAGGTGTGTGCGGCGGCCTACCCAGCGGTGTCGCGCTCACTAAGCCTCGTGCGAGATCGCCGCGAGCACACCGTTGACAAACCCAGCGGAGTCCGCGGTTGAGAGAGTTGTCGCAAGTTCCACGGCCTCGGCGATGGCCACGGCGTCGGGCACCCGTTCGTTGTACACAATCTCCCACGTTCCGATCCGCAGCAGCGCCCGGTCAACGGCCGGCATCCGCTCCAGCGCCCAGTCGTGCGCGTGATAGCTGATGAGTTCGTCAATGGTGTCCCTGTGGTCGAGATAGCCGTCCACGATCTCACGAGCGTAGAGCCAGGATGCCTGCCGTTCCGGTTCCCCCGCCGCTCGCTCCGCCTCCGCCTCGAGCATCTGCTGTACGGGGACATCCCGCAGCTCTGCCGAGTAGAGCAGATCGAGCGCTCGTTTGCGCGCCTTACTGCGTGCACTCACTAGTCGTTCACGCGACCGAGGTAATCGCCCGTGCGCGTGTCGACCTTGACCTTCGTGCCGGTTTCCAAGAACAGCGGTACCTGGATTTCGTAGCCGGTCTCCACCGTCGCGGACTTGGTACCGCCGGTGGAACGATCGCCCTGCAAACCGGGTTCGGTGTACGTGATCTCGAGCACGACCGACGCGGGCAGATCGACATACAGCGGCACACCGTTGTTGAGTGCGATGGTGACTGCCTGGTTTTCGAGCATGAAGTTCTTCGCCTCGCCGACAACCGCGGCGGGAACCGTGACCTGGTCGTAGTCGACCTGATCCATGAACACGTAGCCGTCGCCATCGTTGTAGAGGTAGGTGAAGTCGCGCCGATCCACGTTTTCGATGTCAATCTTGGCACCCGCGTTATAGGTGCGATCAACGACCTTGCCGCTCACAACATTCTTCAGTTTTGTGCGCACAAAGGCACCACCCTTACCGGGCTTGACGTGCTGGAACTCAATGACGCTCCACAGTTGCCCATCGATTGAGAGGACAACCCCATTCTTGATATCTGCGGTGCTTGCCATGCGAGTGTGTTCCATTCATTAGAGGTCGGTCGAGTTTATTCGCTCGCCCGCGACAGCGCCAATGGGGAGCATCAGTCCTGTGCCCCGGCGCAGGAGAGCTGAGGCAGCAGGGCGCACCGGGTTTGGTACCGCGGGGCTGCCTACGCCCCGGCGCAGGAGAGCCGAGTCTGCGCTAGTGCCGCCCCGACGACGGGAGAACAAGACCGGCCGCGAGATTCCACAGGCCGGCCACCAGGATGTATCCGGCCACGCCGTTCAGCACGCCCGCAATAACATCAAGCGGATAGTGCACGCCCAGATAGAGGCGCGACCACGCCACCGTTAGAATCAGGATGCTCCCGAGCACGAACAAAATCGTGCGGGTCATGCTGCGGTGGGTAGCCCAGACAAGACCTGCAACCAACGCCGCAACGAAGACGACGTGCCCACTGGGAAAACTTTTTGTTGCCACTTCCAGGTCTAGCGGGTGCCGAAGGTCAAACTCTGGCCGCGCCTGGTTGATGGTGGTTTTCACCGCGAGCGTCGTGACCCACCCCAGCCCGATCGCCACGCACGTGCCGACACCGCGCAGCAGGCCGAGACGGGTGCCAAACCCCAGCACCGCCACCACGATCAACAGAATGACCGCCACGACAGCGACCTGATTCACACTGTCCAAAACTCGAGCAAGCCAGTCCGCGAACGGCGAGTTCGCGGTGTTCAGTGCGATATTGAACGTTCCCCACTGCAGCGCAGGCAGCAATTTTTGCAGAAAACCCACGGCGAACGTCACGGCGAACAGCAGTACCGACCAGAAAATCCACCGGCGTGGGACGTTGAGTCGATAGGGCAATGAGGTCACTGCTCCAACCTACATGCGGACACCACATTCACAAAGCTATGCGCAAGCCGAGACAGCATACTGCTCCAACCTACATGCGGACACCACGCTGATATCGTTGCCACTCGGGAATGCACCCGTCGTGAGTTCCGCGCAGTTCAGCCGCACCTGCGCCGTCCGTCAAGCCGCTGCACACGCGGCGGTGAGGCCCGCGCAGCCCGGCCACGCCACATCCCCGACGAAGCCCTTGGTGTTTGCGTGAGGCCCGCGCGCCCGGCCACGCCACGCCCGGAAACCCCGCCGCATCGCCGAGTCGCGGGTTTAGTCGCGCCGTGCGATCCACTCCACCGCGAGCCGGTACGACTCCACCCCAAACCCCGCGATCACTCCCGCTGCTATTCCCGAAATAACACTCGTGTGCCGGAATGTTTCGCGAGCATAGGGGTTAGACAGGTGCACCTCAACAAGCGGGATGCCCGCGTGTGTGACCTGCGCCGCGGCATCCCGCAGCCCGTAACTGTAGTGCGTGAACGCGGCCGGATTGAGGATAACCGGCGTACCCGAATCGATCGCCTCGTGCAGCCAGCCGATGAGCTCGGCCTCATCGTCGGTCTGACGCAGATCGATAGTAATGCCGGGGGCGGATGCCTCGAGCTCGCGCCCAATATCGGCAAGCGTTGCACTGCCGTACACCTCGGGCTCACGCGAACCCAAACGGCCAAGGTTGGGACCGTTAAGCACGAGGATTGTCGTCATGCTGCCAGCCTAGTTGTACCCGGCAATGATGCCCCGTGTCCCGTGTTCAAGGTGGAAGCACAACACGTGGTGTTGTTCGTGTTCACTGAGTCAAGGGTTGCGTTTCTAATGGGTATACGTGACGGTCATGTAACGCCACCACCAGTTGTGGTAGCGCCTACCCCGCGCACACCGACAACACCTGAGCGCGTCCTGGCCCTCTTCCCGCCGTGACCACCTGCCCCGCGCGCGCCGACAACACCGGTCTGCGCATGAGTAAGCCCATTGTGCAGAAACTTACCCCGTGCATACCGACAACGCCGTAAAATTTTCAGGGCCTGCGGGTGCATTCAGACCGTATATCCGGTTCCGGGTGTCTATCCATGAGCGCCCGGTACACATCAACGACCGGTCCGTGTTCGGGCACTGGGAGTCAGACTATGTGCGAGGAGCAAGAAGTACACATACAAACCAGCGAGTTGAGAAACCGTAATACCAAGCTCATTAGATGAGGCTCGAACGTTATTCCCCTTCCGCTCTGCGGTCACGTGGTGGTGGCGAACATAAGGAGGATTAGCGACCATGAGATTCACCTGGGCTTTAGAATTTGCTGACCACTCCAAGAAATCGCCTTCCACGATCTCGGCAACCGATCCCCACAAACTCCTGGCCGCTTTTGCGAATCGCGGGTTGAGTTCAACACCAGTAATCGTACTAATGCGTTCCGTAGAAGCAGTCCGAAGAAGTTTCGAGATGAACGATCCCGACCCACATGAAGGTTCGATAAATTCGATCTGAGCGTTACTAGAAACCCCAACCACGAACGTCATGATGTCCTACGCAAGCTCAGGCGGCGTTGCGAACCGACCTACTTGATTTCGTTCAAGTGATGTGCTTTCTGCGTCTAACGCAAGCTGAATCTCAACTCGCTTCCGCTCGATCGAGGCGCACTCAGCCAAGGAGGAACCTCAAATCATCAATGCGATGCTCCCAAACCCAGTTGATTCCCTCAGCCGCTTCGTAGCCAAGATTCCCCGCGTCGAAGTGACCACGCTTCCTCTCTGTCTCTCTCACGCGCGGTGGGGCAAGATTCCCCGTGTCGAAGTGACCACAGAGAAACAAGTTGAAACCGATTGACTCGCCATACTTGGCCTTTAGCAGTGCAATCTTCTGCGCTTCCTCCTTGCGTCGCTTTTTCGTATTGGTAAAATCCCCCGTGCTCTTGGCCTCGACAAGCACCGGAAATGCTCCGGGCTTCGGCAACGACGGTTGCTGCAAGCTCGCGCTGGCGTTCATCTACAGCACTTCCACCAGCTAGCTGTTCTTCCCACGGAGGGTGTGAGTGTGTTGGGTGGATGTTTCGCCTCTGATGCCGGTGTGGGGCCTGTAGTTGTTGTAGGTGTGGTTCCAGGTGAGGATCCCCACGGGATTGGTTCGCTCGTATTGCACGGGCTTTGTTTTAGGTATCCGCACCCCAACACCCCGGTGACACGCAACACAATAATCCACCGCTGCATCCTCATTACGAGTCTGGTTCAGGCAACGATGCGGCCGTGACGAACGATCCCGCACACCCAGGGCTCCGTCGACCCGGTAGCGGGTCACCCACTCGTGCAGCAGTCCCGAACGACAGTGTCCGTGTCTGCTTCCTCAGCGGCTACTGAACCGAGGGCTAGCTAATTTCAACACTCATCGTTCGCTGCGCCTGCGTGAAATGGGCGGGGTGGGCGCATGTTGCTATTCGTGGAAACTGCGCCGATATTGGCTGGGAGAAGTGCCAAGGGAAGCACGAAAGTGGTCGCGGAGAGTGGAAGCGCTGCCGAATCCGGCCTGCTCTGCGACTCGATCAATCGAGAGCGTCGTGGTCTCAAGGAGTGTTCTTGCAAGATCGATTCGTTGTCGGGTGAGCCATTCACCGACACTATGACCAACTTCCGCGCGGAATCGTCGAGTGAATGTCCGACGGCTCATCCTGGCGTATTCGGCCAGCTCAGCGATGGGTAGGGGCCGTTCGAGATGCCGAAGGGCGAACGTCCGTGTCGCCGAGGTACTCGAATCGTCTGCAGGGGGAACGGGTCTCTCCACATACTGAGCCTGTCCGCCGTCGCGCCAGGGTGGGATGACGCATCGGCGTGCGACGTTGTTTGCGATTCGGCTGCCGTGGTCCATCCGGATGAGCTGCAGACACAGGTCCACGCCGGCGGATGCTCCGGCGGATGTGAAGATCCGTCCGCTCTGCACGTAGAGCACATCAACCTCCACCTCAATGGCCGGGTAGGACGCTATGAAATGCTCAGTCCGATACCAGTGCGTTGTGGCACGACGCCCGTCAAGCAGACCGGCCGCAGCAAGCACATACGAAGCCAGACAAATGGACACAAGGCGCACAGTGGGAGGGATGAGCGCAACAGCGGCAGCGAGACCCTCGGGCAACTGCTCCGACCCTGTGATGTTCGCGTGGTGTTCCGCCGCGGGGATGACGATCGTGTCCGCGGTCGCAAGAACAGACGCGTCGTGCGCCACTGTGATCGTGAAGTCTGAGGCAGTTCGGATCGGACCCCCGTCTGGTGAGCAGGTAATCACCTCGTACAGGGGCTCACCGTTCTCGTCGAGCGCGGAGCCGAACAGTTGCGTCGCGATGCCCAGTTCGAAGGGAAGCACCCCTTCCGATGCGAGAACCACAATACGATGCATGGCCCAATCCTCCCACATAATGGCCAACAGGCCACTCGTCAGAAAGGCGCGAAGAGACCAAAGTTGGAACTATGACAGATCACACCATGCAAGCACTCACCCAGAACATCCTCGGCGGGCCGGAAGTGCTCCATTTGGTCGAACAGCCGCGCCCGACCCCCGGACCGTCC
>Ga0081606_1000549_pt1 | contig 14811 bp, 10 predicted proteins | sample EareggfetidaYelm_FD_71127 | JGI IMG/M metagenome (GOLD analysis project Ga0081606, IMG submission 71127) | Earthworm egg capsule microbial community from the University of Washington, USA - E. fetida Yelm (SPADES assembly) (version 2) | ecosystem: Host-associated > Annelida > Reproductive system... | reverse complement strand
TTTTCCTTTCATTTCAAGGTACGCTTTAAGCGCTATCAATGCCGCATTGTAAGCAACCTTGCATGCCTTTTTCAGATATTTGACGTCTTGATGACGATAATAGACATCGTCTTCTTTGCTTACTTTGGCGCTTAAAATTTCCTTCGCGTTATTCATGCGGTGAAGGGCTTTTTTGTATTGGTCTGCGATTTCTTGTGTGCTCATTGGGAGTAAGTTTTTTTTTTGAAATTTTTCTAATTGGCCGGGCGGATAGCGTTTATAATGGCATCGCCTGATTCCATCCCTGAGGCAATCGTGAGGGAATTCAAATTACCGTTGCCGCCCGCGCAATACAAGGTACTCCGAGCATTATTATAGTCATTAAACATTTCTGTGTCATCGTTTAATGCCCTCCGATAGTCGTTCAAATTTACGAGGTCGGGCTTGCCGTTGATTGTTTTTCCTTTCATTTCAAGATACGCGTTAATCGCTATCAAAACCGCTTTGTAAGCAACCCTGCATGCCTTTTTCACATATTTGACATCTTCATAATGATAATACTTGCCCTCTTTGCCTGCTTTGGCGCTCAAAATTTCCTTCGCATTATCCATATAGCGAAGGGCTTCTTTGTATTGGTCTGCGATTTCTTGTGTGCTCATTGGGAGTAAGTTTTTTTTTCAAAATTTTTCTAATTGGCCGGGCGAATAGCGTTTATAATAGCATCAGCTGCCTCCATTCCTGCGGCAATCGTTTCGGAATTCAAATTACCGTTATAATAACCCGCGCAGTACAGGACATTCCAAGCATCATTATAGTCATTAAACATTTTTGTGTCATCGTTTAATGCCCGCCGATAGTCGTTCAAATTTACGAGGTCGGGTTTTCCGTCGATTCTTTTTCCTTTCATTTCAAGATATGCGTTAATCGCTATCAAAACCGCCTTGTAAGCGGCGCCGCATGCCTTTTTCACATATTTGACGTCTTGATGACGATAATGGACATCGTCCTCTTTGCTTACTTTGGCGCTCAAAATTTCCTTCGCGTTATTCATTCGGCGAAGGGCTTTTTTGTATTGGTCTGCGATTTCTTGCGTGTTCACTGGAAATAGTTTTTGCAAATCTGCTAAAAGTTGAAAATATACGCAAGAAGAGACGGCATACACGACGTCTCCGAAGAGCCGCAATTTCTCCGATGCGATAAAGCCATTCGCCCCCGTTCGCCGAAATAAAAAAACAAGGAAAGCTATTTTTTAAAAATACTTTTAGGATACTTTACCGCGCATAAATACAATCCGTCGGGAGAAACGTTCATGCCGGCTTTTCGGCGGTCGCGGCTGTTTAGTATTTCTTTGAAATTGCCGATTGAGATTTTTTTTGTGCCCACATCCAACATCGTTCCCGTCAGGGCGCGTACCATGCCGCGAAGAAAGCGATTGGCCGTGATATGAAATAAAATTTCCTCTCCTTTTTTCTCCCACTTGCAGTTTTTCACATGGCAACGAAAGTGATTGACGTCTGTTTTTACTTTGCTAAAACTTTCAAAATTGTGCTCGCCCGCAATGAGGCGCGCCGCTTCATTCATCAGCGAAATATCCAACGGCTTGAAATAGCGGAAAGCCATTCCCGACAGCATCGGGTTTTTTGTCGTGGTGATGCGATAGAGGTATGAGCGGCTGATCGCGCTGTAGCGGGCGTGGGCGTCGGGCTTCACTTCGCGAATGGAGCGAATGGCAATGTCGCGCGGAAGAAAAGAATTTAAGCGACGGAGCCACTCTTCTGGTTTAAAATCATCTTCGATGTCGGCGTGAAAGAATTGTTGCGTACAATGCACTCCTGCGTCGGTGCGTCCGCTTCCCACGATGGCAATCGGTTTGCGGAAAATTTTACTCAGCGCCTCTTCCGCCACTTGTTGTACGCCGAGGGCATTGGCCTGATTTTGCCATCCGTGATAGCCGCCGCCGCGATAGACTATTTCAAAAAAATAGCGCATGACTTTACTGCGATAAACTCACCGTAATCTTGAACCCGACGCGGGTGGTGGTGCGGCGGAAAGAATTGCTCACCAACGGATTATAAACCGTCCGTTCCACATAAGCCTGCACATTGGTCGTTTTGCTGATGGTATAGGTCACGTTCGGCCGCAGTTGGAAATTTACTTGTCCGTTCGTGATCAAACTTTCGTCTTCAATTTTTCTTTGAATCACGCGCATATTGCTCATGCTCATATTCATGCGGAAAGCCACTTCGTTCTTGAGGGTTATCACTCGGCCTTGGTCGCGGAAAGGCAACTTTAAATTGTTCTTGATGTAGCCCATCGTCACCGACCAGTCGTTGCTGTTGAGTTCCGACACTTGCGCATTCGACACATTGAGGGTTACGTCGCGCCTCGTGGTGTATTCTACTCTGAAATCCAAATTGCCTGCCGTGCGGAACGTCAGTCCTGCCAGCGGGGCAAATTTTTCGCTGATGAGCACTTGCCCAATCACAAAGATGGGGACAATGTTTCCTTCTTGGTCTTTAATGGTGGCGTAGCCCAATCTGTTGTAGTCCTCCACGCTGGATGCCACGTCTAAATAACTAGGGTCCGCATACTGCATGGAGTTGGTATAATTGGAGGCGGTGTAGGAAGCCGTGTAACCGTGGGAGAGCGAGATGCTTTGGAAGATGCTTTTCAGGGCTTCGATTTTGCTCAATCCGCTGTAGTCCAGCCGCCAGTTGGGCAACGGAATTTTGGGAAAAGAAACCAAACTTATATTATCTGCCGACTTGCCCGAATAAGCCGCAATGAATGCGGGAATTAAAACATCCTGCGCTTTGCCTTGATATTCGTTTCCTGTGGCCCCTCGGAAGCGTTTTTGAATCACGCCGATATTTTCTTTGAACGTTTGAAAGACGTCCGAATGAAGGCTGGCATTGTTTTTAAAGGCTGTTCTTGCCGGGAGGTAGGAAATGGTATAAGAGCCTGTGCGATTGGGACTTACCGCGCCAAATTGTTTTGAGTCGGGGCTGTATCGAAAAATTTCCTGAAACCCGGCGTTAGTAGATTTGCGCCAATCGAGCATTACCGTCAAATCGGCCATGGGTTCTAATTTCATCTTCGCGCTAAATTCCTTCTTTTGATTTTGCGTGAAAGGCAGAGTGAGTCGCGGGTTATGGGTGAGCCATCCGCGGTGGGCGGCTTTCTGCGCAAAGAGGTGGTCCTGCTCGCCGAACACAAACCCGACTCCCGGCGAACGCCATTGATGGTCAAGTCCGAAACGCGACGGGGTTGGCGTAAATCCGGGAAGAATGGTGCTCTCTGTAAGGTCGTAACTAAACGTGACGTTTCGCACCGACAGCAACAAACGAATCATTTTTTTTAACAAAAAATTATTCGCCCCCCGGGTTTCTTCCACCTTCGGGGTCTTGCCGTCGGGCTTTTTATCGTCCTTCTTTTTCTTATTGGCGGGCGGCGGCGCGTTGATTTCTTTAAATAATTTTACCTTATTATAGAGCGCTACCAAGTTGAATTGGCCGGTGGCGCCCGCGGTACGGCTGTTCGAAATAACATTCCCCAGCCTGAGCGTATCGGTTAATTCATAAGGCCCCGCTTTCCAGTTGTACTCCGCTTCGTACTTAACATCTGTGCCCACCCAATCGGTTACGGGAAACTTCGAGAACGGCAACGAATAATTGAACGTGATTCTTTGGTTGAAAGCCTTCATTCTTCCCAAGCGTTTAAAATTGTTGAGGATGCTGTCTTTTTTCTTTTGCGTGTCGATGTCGCCTTCGGGTTCGTCAATTATCGCGTTGGCCACGGCGTTGTAATCCATCGTCAGGGCTTTCGTCAATCCCCAGCGCATATTGTAGGTGCGGTTGAATACGATATACTTTTGATAATTGGGCAACATATTGCTCATGTCGCTTCCCGTGTTGCGATAGGCGATTTTGGTGAAAGCCCGTTGCACGTCGCCGCGCACCATCATGGACGACGGAACGGGATTGAAGTTGAACTCTTTCAGCCATTTCAAGAAAGGCGATTTGAGTCCTTTGCTGTTTTTAAAAGGCTCTATTCCTTCAAAACTCGGATTGTATTGCCACGTGACGTTTCCGCTGGTATTGCGAATGGTGTTTTCGAGCAAGTTGAAATTCGTCTGCTTCGACTCTGAAAAGGCATACGTAAACGAGAAATTTTCCACGTCGTAGATCCGCGAGGGCGAGTCTTTATTGGTTTTAATTTTTCGCACATTGGTAAAGTTCAAACTATGCTGCACGGTTTCGTCGCGGATGAGTTTTTTATAATCGCTCCGCTCTTGGTCGTTAGAAAAAGACTTGAGCGCCGCGCTGATGCGCACATCGGGATTGGCCGGATCAAAATTCGGATCCGTGAAGAGGCGGTTGTAGCTCGCATACATCGGAATTACAAGTCCTGCTTTTGGCGGCAACAGTTTGTCTAAATTGAGTTGAGCCGTGACGCCGTAGGAGTTTGTTTCGCCGCGCGAGCGTTCCGAAATGCGCGACTGAACGCTCCCGTAGCCGAAACCGATATGTTTAAGATTGGCGCTCACATTGCCTAAGTCGGCGATTTTGGCTGTCAGGTTCATATTGGCTGCCCATCCGGCCGTGCGGTCGAAGTCCGTCACGCGCAGTTCATCCGCCCAAAGGCTCACATTATAGGGTCTGCCGTCGGGCGTTTTTTCATTGCGAATGCCAATCATTATATATTTTACCGAACTCATGTCCGGCCTTCCCAACATCCGAATGCGGTGATGCCCCACTTCCTTCGGCCCCTGTTGCGGATAGAGGGACGACAAGGGATAGCCTTCGCGGTCGCGGGCCACTTTCAAGGCATATAATTCCGTCAGTTCAATATCAATTTCGTTTTCTTCAGGCCATACGTCTTGCTGTGCCACGGCGGGCCCGTTCGGCGTCATCTTCAGCGGCACTTCAATTTCAAAATAATTTTGGTCGGCATCGGTTCCCAAACGCAAGAAGCCCGTGAGTTGCTTGTCTTCGATTGGTTGCTCGGTGTTGGAGTGGGCGCTCAAAAACATTTTCACGCGCCCGTAGTTGAACAAATCCACGGTGGTATTTTTAAATATGGCGCGGGAGTCGCCGTCCTGCAGGCCGGTTACGCTTAACTGAATGGATTGTTCGTTGAGACGGCGGCGCACGGTGGAGGTATAATCATAGTCGCGCGAAATCGGCTCGATATAAGGGGGTTTTACCGAATTGCCCACCCCGTTCTCTTCAATGCCCACGGCGGAGACCGAAAAATTATCGGTATTCGGTTCCAACTCTTCCGAAAACCCGTCTTTGCCCAACACCGACAAATATCGTCTCCACTGATTGCCCACCGCGCGAAAACTCGCCAAGCGCAACACCACAGGCTGCTTAAAACCGGTGAGACACATACGCATATATTTTATGGAGTTAAAATTTGTGATGCCTCCCACCCTAGAGTCATAGGAGCGAATGGGGATGCGGAATAAATACCACGTCACGCCATCTCCCACCGCGTTGGCCGGCGGCGAAATTTTGTCCACGATATACTTCCTCCCCACCTGCAACCCGCCCGGCTTCAAGTCGATGCTATAAGAGTAATATTCTTCCAACTCGCTCAGCGTATTGTCCTCGTTCAAGTCTTCTTTGTCGGGATGGGTGCTGCCCTGCGTTGAAAAATTTGCGCTGGCGGCTATTACGGGCGAATTGTTTTCCAATCCGTTATAGTCTTTATAGCGTTGCAATACTTTGGCGCCGACATTATCGTAGGAGGCGTCGAGGTGGTGGCGGAAGTTGTCGGAAGCCGGATCCGCATTGACTGCCTGACGCGCCGCGGGCTGCAAGGAATTCAAAAACGATTGAAATTTTTGACGCTCCGCCTCGTCATTTATTCCGTCCAGGCCTACGTCTTGATTGGGGCGGGAATTGGGGTCGTTGTCGAATGCGTTGTTCACATATTGGCGGTTGGTCACATAGCCCCACTCATTGGGGGTTGCGCCGTTGTTCGCGTTGCCGTCGGGCGACAGTCCGTTTTCAAAAGCAAGCTTGCCGTCTTTAATAAAGTCTTCCGAAATGCTTCCCAAGTGAAAAACTAATTTTCCGCCTGTGGTGTTGTTGGCGTTGTGTTTTCCGTCCAACACTTTCCCCTGCGGGGTGTTGATGAAAGGATCCAGCATCCAAAACTCGATATATTCAATATTGGCTTTGTCAAAATCCACTTCCGAGCGAATGGCGGTGGTGATGCCGGCCCAGTTTTTTTCGGGGTTCTTGAGCGTTCCGTCGGCGTTGACGGCGGTAGAATAATTGTGCGGCCCGCGCTCTTCGGGAAAATAGGACATGTCGAAGACAGGCTCATTCGACAAAATTTGATTGACGTCGCGGTTCGGAAAAAGCTCTTGCTGAATGACGCGACGCACGTAGTGGTTTGCCATGTCGTCGGGTGAAATATTTTTAGGTTTATAGTCATCGCCTTCTCTGTAATAAATCGGGTCCACTTGATACCATGCCATCTTGGCACGCAAATTTCCCGTCTGTATATCGTGGGTCATGCCTGCGGCGGGGTCAAAGGCAAAGTCGGGTGTTTTAGGAACCGCGGCCAAACGCCAGTTCGTGATGCCCATCAGCGATTGGGGCTTCGAAGAATTTTCAAAATCATCGATAAACGAAGTCCCCTCTTTGTCTATCGTATTGGAAGTGCCCGGAAGAAGTTGGGCAAACTCTCCGCTGACCGTCACGGAAGAGGTTTCTTTGGTTTGCAAAAAAGGCAGGGCGTCTGCCATCTTCGTGAGGAACCGCGAATTTTTCTTCATGTTAAAATCAAGACCGTATTGGAAATTTGACGGCGGCTCCGAGCCGATAGCCTGACGTTGGATAATAGGCCGCTCAAAGTAGTAGAGCGCGGTGGCGCCAAGATTTATATCAGGCGAAAGTTTATAATCGAAGCGGGTGCCGAACAAGGTGCGCGCCTGATAAGCAAACGGGTCTTGTTGTTCGTAGGTAATATCAATGTCTTTCCCGGAATTGAGAATAGAGGGATTCAGGAACGTTACTTTTCCGAGCGTGTAATCTACGCTGTAATCTTGCCCCTCCGCCAGCGGCTGACCGCCCGCAAATACTTTCACCGAATTGGGGGCAATGTTGAAACCTTGAATAATTACCTCGCTCCCCGAACCCGACTTGAAAGAACCTACCAGCCAAAATTTATTCTTTGTGGCTATCTGTTGCGCGGTGGCTTGCGTGGCGCGATAAAGCGTGTCGTAAACATATTTATTAATGAGATAATCCCTGTTGTTGTCGGACTTAAAAACAGCCCGCAACGGCGTATTAAAAGGCTCCAAGCAGGGGAAAATAACAAGCCCCGACGGGGCAGAGGGAAGGGTGGTCGTGGCTGTGGTATTTTGGTTATTCGTGCCTGTGTATATCGTCACATTTTCCACAAAGTCAAAATTCCCGTCGGGGGTCGGGTCGTTGTAAGGATTTAAGCGGTCTAGCCCTACCACTTGAATCAGTTGCTTAGTGGCCGCCACGCTGCCTTCCTGCAACTGCGGATTGTCTTTTCCCGTGAGGTCATCGCGATAGATGATGCGCAACTGAAATCCGTCGGGAGTAAGCCCCGACACATTCAGGTTATAAACGTTTTTCATCATCAAATCCCACGTGGGAACAACGCGGTTGAAATTGTCGCGGATGCTGATTTTATTCGGACGCAAGAGTTTCAGAACCGCTACATTCTTGTCGGGCTTAGTGGAATATTGCTCATTCAGCTCGCCTACTTGAAATACTTTTCCATTGTAGGTATATTGAAACGACACGGCCAGCGTTTCATCGTTTTGCAACTTGCGCTGAAGGGTGATATATCCCAAATCCTTGTTGACATAAAACTCGGTCGGGTCGAGTCTTCGTGCGCTGTTTATCATGACATAATCCAATCCGTTGGAGAACCCCAACTGCGATTCGAGCGCTCCCGTAAACGCGTCTTTGTCTTGGTTCATGCGCGACGCCAATTCGAATAAAGTATTTGCGTCGTTGCCGGCCGGCGCCTTGGGGGAAATCACCGTGATTTTATCCGTCCGATAGACTCTTCGACTCTCGCCCAAGTCCATCAAGCCCACCACATTTCGCTGGGTTTGAGTGTCCATCTGCCGATTGAGCACATAAACCTCCACGCGCGTAATGTTCACCCCCGAAGTAATCTGCGGAAGCGTGGAGAGCCATTGCTCATAATTGTCGCGGAAAAAATGCGACAAGAAAAAATTTCGGTTTTCGTCGTAATTTGAAGCCTGAATTTCAAAAGGGCGTCCTTGCGTGGCCCCGTTGGCGCCGCTGCTCACGCGCATCGTAGTCTGCTTGCCGCGCTGCGTGGAAACAATCGCGGTGGCAAACATTTTTCCAAACTGCATTTGCGTCTTCACGCCAAATAAATTCTGCGAACCGGTTATCAAACTGTTATTGAGCGGCAGACTCACATTGCCAAATTCTAATTTCTTCAAAATATCTTCCTTCGAACCCGTATATTCTACCTTCATCTGATTTTGAAAACTAAAACTAAAAGAAGTATTGTTGTCGTAATTGAGCGACACTTTCATTTTTTCGCCTATCTTTCCCGTAAGGTTCATGTTCATTTGCGGGGTCATCACGAGGCCCCCGGTTCTTTGCTGACGCGGCCCCATCTGCGGGTTCTCCACCTTTTGCCACAAGCCGCCCACATCGAGGGAGAGATAGCCGCGCATTTGAAAGTCCACTTTATCGCCGCCGAAAATTTTGCCCAGCGCGGGGGACAAATAAAGCGGCGGAATAAAACTGCTTCGCCCCGACACCGCGCTTTCTCCGTCTTGCGCCTTGCTTTTGTTTTGCCAATACGATTTCCTCATCGCGCGGTCGTGCCTCTTATTATAGTCCCTGAACGATATGCCCGAAGGCGGACGATAATCTACGCCGCCCATTCTTTCCTGAAGAATGTAATTGTTGCTTGAATCCATTTTCATGTGCAGCTTCAAGGCCGGCGGGTCTCTGAGAATAAAAGGGGACAAATATTGATTCGCGGAAAAAGGATCGCCGTAACGGTCTTTGGCGCGAAACACGGGACGGTATCCCGGCCGCGGCAAAGAATCAACGGAAATATCCTGCCCCTGCGCGTCAAAACTAAAGCATACGGCGAACACCCCTACGCTTGAGCCCACATAACGAATAAATGAACTGACCTTCTTCAAATTCTCTCAAATAAGTTTAAATGCTTGCTTTATCACCTCCTCTGCTCCCGCCGACGGGTTACGGCTTAGCACGGCGTCCACGCTTTTTTCGGCAGTCGTTTTATTCACCCCCAAAGTAATTAATGCTGATAACGCCTCGGCTCTTGCCGTATTGCGTGGCGTCGTTTTTGACTCCCAATCGCCGCCCTCTCGTTTCAATTTGTCTTTTAATTCCAAAATCATCCGTTGCGCCGTTTTTCCGCCAATGCCTTTGACCGCCTGCAATTTAGCCGTTTCTTCCTGAACAATGGCATTCCTCAGCTCAGAAGGGGAGAGGTAAGAGAGCGCCAAAAGAGCCGTGCTCGGCCCTATGCCATTCACCGAAATAAGGCAAAGAAACATCTCCTTTTCCGCTTCCGACGCAAATCCAAAGAGAACGTGAGCCTCTTCGCGTATATGCAGATAAGTTTCCAACCGCAATTCCCCGCTGTCCTTGATAGCCGAGTAGGTATGGAGAGAGATATGCACCTCATAACCCACGCCGCTCACCTCCATCAGCACACGAGCAGGCTCTTTGCGGACCAGTTTTCCGCGCAAAAATGCAATCATTTTTTTTGTTTTTTTACAAAGATTGCAATTTCTTGGTTTATTTCCCTCTATGCAAGCGGGGATTTAGTATTTAAAACGCAAATGACCCCGCGCGAAACCCTTTTAGACCGGGGATTAAAAACGGAAATTATGCAGGGTTTGGGGCTTCCAAATAACTCGCGCAATGGGTAAATTAGCACGCCGCTTAACAGAAATAAAAAAAGGGCATTGACGCCCTTTCTTATTTAAGTCAGAGAAAACTTATTTCACTTTTACAATATAAAAGGTGTGACACATCGTGAAAGTGTCCCGCGTACCCCAAGCGAGGCAAAGCCTTCTAAGAAGGAGGGGGAGAGGGTGGGGGGCATTAATCATTAACCATTAATGCTTCAGGAGCTTGAAGGATGCCTGCGGCAATGCCTCACGAATCCCAAGCGTCCTGCATCGGTCAAAAGCCTCCTGGGGAGGAGAGTGGAGGCATTAATCATTAATGCTTCAGGGAATTGAAGGATGCCTGCGGCAATGCCCACGCGAATCCCAAGCGTCCAGCATCGGTCAAAAGCCTCCTGGGGAGGAGAGTGGAGGCATTAATCATTAATGCTTCAGGGAATTGAAGGATGCCTGCGGCAATGCCTCACGAATCCCAAGCGTCCTGCATGGGTCAAAAGCCTTCTGGGAAGGAGAGTGGAGGTATTAATCATTAATGCTTCAGGGACTTGAAGGATGCCTGCGGCAATGCCCCCCGAATCCCAAGCGTCCTGCATAGGTCAAAAGCCTTCTGGGGAGGAGAGAGAGGGTGGTGGTTAACCCTCGGCGGAAGCATTGAAAAAAAAGTATCCGTTTTTTACGCGGGAATAATTTGCATACGTCTCATTTGACGCGCCCATTAATTACATACGCCGCAAGTACCGCGATTTTTAGCGCAATGAGCGCAATATTTACAGTTTTTACACGCACGACATGACTTTGCGCCCAAACACCTTGCACGGACTTCGTCTGTGCTTGTATAAGCAAAAATGGAAGCGCCGATCACCAGACCGATTCCGAGTAAAACACATACTTTTTTCATTAAAAAAATATTTAGTTAAATGAATTGTTTAATAAAAGCAGGTAAAATATTCATTAAAAAAAAGCCCCCCCTGCTAGTGCTTCATCGGTCTTTTCTTGATCATCCCGCCTTTGGTGTCCTTCACGCTGTTCACCACCACGAAAGCGGCGGCGTCGATTTTTTCTATTTCCATTATCAGCTTATTCAACTCAAGGCGGGTGACCACGGTATATAAAATTTCTGTTTCGTCAATTTCTCCCCGCTTTCCAAAACCTTTCTTGCCTGTATAAATGGTGACGCCTCGCCGCATTTTTTGCACGATCATTTTTCTTATCTCTTCGGGATTATCGGAAACCACGGTGACGCCGTTGTATTCGTCTATTCCCTCTACGATGAAGTCGAGCGTTTTGGAGGCCGACAAATAAGTGATCATGGAGTAGAGGGCAATTTCCACGCTGAGCAAATAGGCCGCCGCCGAAAATATGATGAAGTTAATAATAATGATGATGTCGCCAATGGTAGTTCCGAGTTTTTTGCTTAGATAAATGGCCAGGACTTCTGTGCCGTCTATCACCGCCCCCCCTCTCACGGCAAGCCCGATGCCGGCGCCGAGAAAGAAACCGCCGAATACCGCTACTAATAACTTGTCGTCGGTTACATTTATAAAATCTACGAAAGCCAGACAAAGCGCAAGCCCGCTAATGGCAAGCGTGGTTTTCACGGCAAACTCCCTTCCGATGATGGTGTAGGCCAGCAGTATAAAAGGAATGTTTATGCTGATTATCAAAAGGTAGAGGGGGGTATTGGTCAGCGCAGAAATCAACAGCGAAATGCCCGTAGCCCCGCCATCGATAAAATGGTTGGTCAACAGAAAGCCCTTGAAACCAAAAGAAGCAGAAAATATCCCCGCCACTATTAAAATGAAATCCTTGAGGTATCTTTTTAAAGTAATGGTAAAATTTCTTTCCGCTCTTTCCAGCTCTTGCGCTGAAATTTCCCGTTCATCTTCCTTCGGAATGGAGGAAGTGCGTACCAGTAAGCGTCTCAAAAATTGGTTCATAATCGCAAAGATAATCGCCGGCCGCCAAATATGCACAGGATTTTTCTTCGCGGAACTAAATTTTAAACCGCTTTGTCGGGCTTGTCGCGTACTTCTCAATAAGTTATGGCGTATTGAAAAATAATGCCCCGTTGCGGCGGGGGGCTTTCAAATCGTTAGAATGTCAAAAAATCAACGGTTGAAAAGCAAACGCTTGCGGGCGGGCGCCGTCTCGACCACTGCTTATTCCTCATTGGGTACTGCCCGCTCGACGCAGGATGAGAAGCAAAAGAAGGACTCTCATACGCCTTGCGTTAGCAGAAACGTTCGCCCAAAGGTAAAAAAAACGGCGCCAAACCAAAATTAGGATTCTAAGATTTTTAGGATTGCCCAAATTTTTGGAAAGCGGCACGGCGAGCGCGGCGCCGCTCAAGGGGGTTGCTTTTCGCCCTCGCGGAGGGCGGGAGCTTTACATTGCTTCGGAAGAATTGGGGCGCAACACGCGGAGCGAAAAATGGCGCGACTTCAAAATTGAACACCCCCGCCTGAAATTTTGCAAACACATCGAGGAAAACCTTTTCCCCAATTCCGACGCCGTATTTATCGCATGAATGAGGCTATTAGACCTCGCATAGTTCGGCATGCCTGCAAATTTTTAAGGCTCAAAGAAATATCCTTTTTGTATTTTAAAATATTCGCGTAAGTTTGCAAAGAATTGAATTTGTTAGAAGGAACAGCAACAGCACACTTAAAAAAAAATAATTATGGCAAAAATGAAATTTGGCGCTACGGAAGAAGAAGTAGTTACCCGTGAGGAGTTTCCCATGGAAAAAGCAAAGGAGGTTTTGAAAGACGAAACCATTGCAGTCATAGGCTACGGCGTACAGGGGCCGGCGCAAGCCCTCAACCTTCGCGACAACGGTTTCCACGTCATCGTTGGCCAACGCAAAAATTCCAAAACATGGGACAAAGCCGTGCAACACGGTTGGAAACCCGGCGAAACTCTTTTTGAAATTGAAGAAGCCGCCAAACGCGGCACCATTATTCAATACCTTCTTTCAGACGCGGGTCAAATTTCGTCGTGGCCTGTCGTTAAGCCCTTTCTCACGGCGGGAAAAGCCTTGTATTTTTCACACGGTTTTGGCGTGACGTTCAGCGACCAAACGGGCATCATTCCGCCCAAAGACATTGACGTAATCCTCGCCGCGCCCAAAGGTTCGGGCACTTCGGTACGCCGTTTGTTTCTGCAAGGGAAAGGAATTAACTCCAGCTTTGCCGTTTTTCAAGACGCCACGGGAAAAGCCCGCGCGCGCACCATTGCCTTGGGCATTGGCGTAGGCTCCGGATATTTGTTTGAAACCGATTTCAAACGCGAAGTGTACAGCGACTTGACGGGCGAGCGCGGCACCTTGATGGGCGCCATTGCGGGCATTTTTGAAGCGCAATATGAAGTGCTTCGCTCAAAAGGACACACGCCTTCGGAAGCCTTCAACGAAACCGTGGAAGAATTGACGCAAAGCTTGATGCCCTTGGTGGCCGAGAACGGAATGGATTGGATGTACTCCAACTGCTCCACCACCGCACAGCGAGGCGCTCTCGATTGGAAGAAAAAATTCAAAGAGGTTACCTTGCCCGTGTTCAAAGAATTATACGAAAGCGTGGCCTCCGGCGCCGAAGCCAAGCGCACCATCGACACATGCAGCAAACCCGACTATCGCGAAAGGTTAGCCGAAGAATTGAAAGAACTTCGCGAAAGCGAACTTTGGCAAGCCGGCGCCACCGTTCGTTCCCTGCGTCCCGAAAAGGAAAAGGTAGGCGACAGCATGATTGTCTAATGCTCGATATGAATTATAAAGAAAGGCGCAACGATGCGTCTTTTTTTTTGAACTCTTGCTTTCGTTTCTCTCAAAATTTATCGCGCCTAATCCGCGCCTCCGCTGTTTTTGGCATTGCCTTATTTTGCTTTTCGGCTAATTATAAGTTCAGCAGATGATTTTCTATAAAATCGTACTCCTCTTTTTGAAAGGACTTTTTAAATTCGCCTTCGCATAATAAAAGTATTTCATCGCAAATATCCGTGAGAGAGGACAGTATGTGAGACGACAGCAACACAATTTTGCCGCTTTCCTTTAGCTTCGTTATTTCCTTCTTCATGATTACGTTGCCGATTATGTCCACGTCGTTAAATGGCTCGTCTAAAATATAGGCTTCATGCGTTCCGATTAATAAGCCGAGAAACGCCGTCTTTTTTTTCATTCCCGCAGAATAGGAAGAAACATATTTTTTGAGGGGAATATTAAATAAATTATTGGAGTCGGAAGCCGCCGCGCCCTTGGCATGTTTGACGAACGCAAGGTACTCCTCGCCGAGCGACTTTGGGAAAAAATACGGAGTCGTAGGGAGCATAGCCGTTTCTTTCCGAATGGGGTTATTGCCGAAGGAATGTGTTATGCTTCCCGAATATTCCTTGGCGCCTGCAATCACGTTAAAAAGAGTCGTTTTCCCCGCGCCGTTTAGTCCGATAATTCCGTAAATATTTCCGCCGTGAAACGCCTTGCTTATCCCCTTTAATACGCGGAGCGGCCCATAAGCGGCGCTAACGTCTGTCAGTTCAATCATTTAAAATAGTGTTTAAATTCTTACGCGCCATGGAATAAAGCACGCCCATCAGCAGAAGCGCGACGGCGAGGAGCGGCGGAAAAAAAGGAATGATTGTAAAAAGAGCCAACGAGGCTATTTGAGCAAGCGCGTTAAGAATCTCAATATGGATAAATGCAAATCCGCACAAAGTCGAATACGCATAATAGAGGACGCCCAAACCGACGACCGCAACAGAGACGACCCAAAGATTAGCGAAGTCAATGGCCGAGGCGAGCGCTATCGGCGCGGTCAGCAGAAGCATATTCGCCGCCCCTTGCTTGATTTTTGAAATAATAATTTGATTTGAAGAGCGCTTATACATTCGAAGCAGGCTTATTTCTCCGATAA
>Ga0081606_1000548_pt1 | contig 14818 bp, 17 predicted proteins | sample EareggfetidaYelm_FD_71127 | JGI IMG/M metagenome (GOLD analysis project Ga0081606, IMG submission 71127) | Earthworm egg capsule microbial community from the University of Washington, USA - E. fetida Yelm (SPADES assembly) (version 2) | ecosystem: Host-associated > Annelida > Reproductive system... | reverse complement strand
CGGGTCCAGTCGCGAGCACGCGCCATGGGCTATCGAGCAATACGGATTCCGTGTGCTGATTGCTTCGAGTTTTGCTGACATCTTCCGCGACAACTGCTTCAAAAATGGACTCTTGCCAATCGTTCTTGCTAGCGAAACGATGGACAGACTTTTCGATGAGGTGAGCCACCAAGTCGGCTTCGAACTCGAAGTCGATCTCCAACGGCAGACGATCTTCTGTCCAGCGGGATGGTGCATTGAGTTCGAAATGGACTCCGTCCGCAAAGCGCATCTCCTGGAGGGAATCGATGAAATCGGGTCCACCTTGTCGCTCTCGAAAAAAATAGGCGACTTCGAACGTGCTCGGCGCCAGTCGCATCCTTGGTTCTTTGGTGCATGAGGTCCCATACAGCCGAATCGCTGTCAGATCTGAATAACTTCCTACGTATAGAACGCTACACATGATGAATCAAGAAAAATTCTTGACGGCGCGACGGCGGATACAAGTGGTGGTGCTGGCAGTGGCGGGCGCTGTTGCCGCCGTGGCGGCTAGCGCCAACGAATTTCCATCACGCCCGATCAAACTGGTAGTGCCATATCCGGCAGGCGGCACGCTGGATATCGTGGGCCGCAACATCGCCAAAATGGCCGAGGCTTCGTTGGGGGCGCCCATCGTCGCAGACAACGTGCCTGGTGCCTCTGGCGTGATCGCACATTCACAGATCGCCCGCGCGCCCGCTGACGGCTACACGATGGGCATCTCCGGCTTGTCACCACTTGTGCTGGCGCCGCACCAATACAAGAATCTTTCCTATAGCCCACTGGAGGCTCTTTCCTATGTGGCATGCTTTGGCGAGACACCGTTGGTGCTAAATGTCGCAACCTCGTTGCCAGTCAAGACGGTTCAGGAACTGGTGGCGTATGCCAAGGCCAACCCGGGAAAACTCAACTATGGCTCTGCGGGCATTGGCAATGCGTCGTACCTTGCCGCAGCGTTGTTCGCCCGCCAAGCGGGTATCGAGATCAGCCATGTGCCCTACAAAGGTAACGCACCGGCCATGATCGATCTGGTCGGAGGACAGATTCAGATTCTGTTCGATCCTCCACAAACCACATTGCCTCAGGCCGCTGCTGGCAAGGTGCGGCCACTGGCAGTCACCAGCAGCCAGCGCTTTCCCGGACTGCCGACGCTGCCGACGATCGCCGAAGCGGGCTGGGCCAATTACGAGTTTTCGATTTGGTATGCCCTGTGAACGGTCCCACCGTGCACGACGAGACGCAGATGCCCTTCGGCGGCGTGAAAGGCTCCGGCATCGGCCGCTTCGGCGGCAAGGCCGGTATCAACGAGTTCACCGAACTGCGCTGGATCACGGTGCAGACAACGCCCCGGCATTACCCGTTCTGATGGGAAGTTGAAGAGGCTAAGAGAAGGAGGAAACGAGAACCCCGAGGTTTAGGGACCCTGGGGCTTTGTATGCATACCGCGATGAGCACGAACAAGCTGCGGCTGAAGCACCCCATCTGACGCCTGGGCCACTACCTGCCGCAAGACCAGGGACCGGGCAGGCCCGCTCCGAGGCGCCGCAGATAGCTCCCCCTTCGTGATCAGGCCGGCAACGGTGCGCCGGTCTGCCGCGCGGCCGCCTGCAACTCGCCGGCGTGCTGGACCAGGATGTCGCAGGTGAGCCGGATGTGGGCTTCCAGTGCCAGCGCAGCACGCGCTTCCTGGCGCGCCATCGCCGCGTTGTAGATGCTGGCGTGTTCGTCGTGCACGTCGCGCTCGATGGTCTGGGCTGCGCCCATCTGGATGGCCACATACCGGTAACGCTCGCCGTGCCGGTACAGGATGCCCAGCAAGTGCTTGTTCCAGGGCGAGCGGTGCGCCGAGATCAGGGCCTCGTGGAAGCGCTTGTTGGCCGCCTCCCATTCGAGCGGCTCCAGGCCACCGGGATGCTGCTCGGCACGCGTGAGCACCTCGAAGGCCTGCGTCAGCTCGCTCTCCCAGGCCGCATCGCCCTGGCGGATGGACTGGCGCAGGGCCTCGGTCTCCAGCATCACGCGGGTGTTGGTCAGGTCCTTGAGGTTGCTGAGCGAGATTTCCGAGACCCGGTAGCCGCGCTGGCCCTCGACCGTGACCAGTGCATCGGAGACCAGCAGGGCCAGGGCTTCGCGCAGGGTGCCCGCGCCCACCGCATAACGGTCTTTCAGGTGCTCCACCCGCAGGCGCTCGCCGGGCGCGAGCCGGCCATGCACGATGTCCTGGCGCACCGCCAGGTAGGCCCGCTCCGCGAGCGTTCGGGGCGTCTCGGCCGCCAGCCGGTTGAATGGTCCGGCCGATCTGTCGTTGATGTGGTGAGTGGGCAGCATGCGGTTCGTCCCGTTGCGGGTTTCAAGGGGTTTCTTCGTCCAGTTGCTGGCGCTTGAGCCGGTAGGCCAGTTGCGGCCGCGTCAGGCCCAGCAGGCGTGCCGCACCCGACAGGTTGCCGCCGCTACGCTCGACCGCCAGCGCCAGCACCTGGGCTTCGAGCTGTTCGAGCGGCAGGCCGCTGCCCACGATGCGCTCGCAGAGTTCGCTCTCTTCGGCAGGCAAGACCCGGGCCAGCCGGCCCTGGGGGTCCACGCTATCCTGGCGCTCCTGGGGCTGGTTCGGGAACAGGTGTTCGAGCTCCACCGTGCCGCCCTGGGCCGCCAGGATCACACCGCGCTCGACCAGGTTCTCCAGCTCGCGCACGTTGCCAGGCCAGTCGTGCCGCATCAGCGCCTGCAGCGCGCGCTCGCCCAGGCCACTGAGGCGCTTGTTGTGCACCGCCATGAAGCGCGCCAGCAGATGGCGCGCCAGCGGCTCGATGTCGGCGCTGCGCTCGCGCAGCGGCGGGATGCGGATGGGGTACACGTTGAGCCGGTACAGCAGGTCGCGCCGGAACCGCCCCTGCGCCACCGCTTCCTCCAGGTCCACGTTGGTCGCGGTGACCATGCGCACGTTGACCTTGCGCGTGGCCTCGGCCCCCAGCCGCTCGATCTCGCCCTCCTGCAGCACGCGCAGCAGCTTGGCCTGCGCCGCCAGCGGCAGGTCGCCGACCTCGTCGAGGAACAGCGTGCCGCCTTCGGCGCGCTCGAAGCGCCCGGCGCGCGCCGCATGGGCCCCGGTGTAGGCCCCTTTCTCGACACCGAACAGCTCGGCCTCGATCAGTTCGGCGGGCAGCGCCGCGCAGTTCACCGCCACGAAGGGGCCCGCGGCGCGGTCGGAGTGCGCGTGCAGGGCGCGGGCGAAACGCTCTTTGCCAACCCCGGTCTCGCCGGTCAGCAGCACCGTGACCTGGGTCTGCGCGGCACGCTGCATGAGATTGTGCGCCTGCTGGAACGCCGGTGAATTCCCGACCAGCATGCCGCCAGAAGTCGTGGGCTCCAGCGTGGTCTTGAGCGCCTGCACCTGCTGGCTCAGCGCGTCCATCTTGTCCAGCAGCGAATCGTCTTCGAAGTATTGGCCGTAGGCCGCGCCGTCAGGCCATTCGTCGATCGGCTTGCCCACGATGTGGCAGTGCTCGTCTCCGCAGGCGCCGCACCGGATTTCCTTGAACAGGATCAGCTTGCCCATGAACGCGCTGGTGTAGCCGCTGGCGTAGCCCAGCAGGATCCAGCAGGCCGGCTCGTCCACCACGCCGTAGGCCAGGCGGTGGGCATGGGCCTCCCAGGAATCGTCCCACCGGAACTCGCCCTCGAACAGGCCCGCAGCCGCGTCCATCTTCAGGTGCAGTGGCGTGACCCGGGCCGCGCCTTCGAGCATGTGCAGTTGAGGCCCCACGAGGAACATGTCTTCCAGGCTGCAGTCACCCCGGGTCTTGTTGGCAAAGCCGGCGTCGTGCAGTCCGCTGGCGTAGCCCATGCGCGTGAGCAGGCGGCGGGCGTGGTCGGTGCCGACCGAGGTGATCAGGTCGCGGCGCAACGCACTCAGCGCCGCCGTGTGCAGCAGGACCATGCGGCGCTCGCCGAGCCAGATGGCCCCGCTGTCGGGCTCGAAGCGGAGCAGTTTCCTCAGGTCGGCGTCCGGAGGGTAGTTCAGATGCGGTTCCACGGGGTCTCCTGGTCGCTGGGCTGTGTTTGCGCGGATTCTCGATATTTTCACTGCACAAGCCTTTTTCGGCAAGCCAGCAGAGGTTCGGTACAGCCTTCACCATTTCATCAAACACCGGCAAAGACCTTGATGATTTAGTGAATTCATTTTGCATTTCATGGTGTTGCACGGTGTTTGGCAGACCGGGTTTCCCGCCAGAACCCGGGAAAACCCACCTCCTCCGATGCTTGATGCTTAGGGGCATTCCCTTAAATATCGAGATTTTTGGAGATTCTGGTCCATTCAGGCACACCCCATGCAAGAGCAGCCGTGTCCACCCCGCCCGACCATGACCTCTGTACACGCCCCCGAATTCCAGAACCTGCCCGCCGTGGACCTGCAGCGCCGCTACGTGCGCCTGCTGGAGCGCCGCGGCGACGGCTTGGTCAGCTTCGAGTTCTCGATCGGCTGGCCCGAGCTGGCGGTGGAACTGATGCTGCCCTCGGCGGCGTTCGACGAGTTCTGCGCCCGCAACCACGTGATCTGGCGCGAAGACTGAACCCCTACAACACCAGGAGACAAGACCCGATGAACATCGACCTGCAGGCGCGCGAGATCACACCGCTGCGCCACACCTATGCCCACGTGGCGCAGCACATCGGCGGCGACAAGGTGGCCTCGCGCTACCAGGAAGCCACCTTCGGCGTCCAGCCGATGACCAACTTCCACTACCGGCCCACCTGGGACCCGGCGCACGAACTGTTCGACGCAGCACGCAGCCGCGTGGTGCTGGCCGACTGGTACGTGCTGAAGGACCCGCGCCAGTTCTATTACGCCACTTGGACCATGACGCGCTCGCGCCAGCAGGACGCGATGGAAGCCAGCTTCCAGTTCGTCGAATCGCGCGGCATGGTCGCCATGATCCCGGAAGCGGTGCGCGACAAGGCGCTCGCGGTGCTGCTGCCGCTGCGCCACGCGGCCTGGGGCGCCAACATGAACAACGCGTCCATCGCCGCCTACGGCTTTGGCACCGCCTTCACCGCGCCGGCCATGTTCCACGCCATGGACAATCTCGGGATCGCGCAGTACCTGACCCGCCTGGGCCTGGCGATGGCCGAGCTGCAGGCTCTGGATGCCGGCAAGCAGGCTTGGCTGGACGACCCGCACTGGCAGGGCCTGCGCCGCTACGTGGAAGACACCCTGGTGCTGCAGGACCCGTTCGAGCTGTTCGTGGCGCAGAACCTCGCGCTCGACGGCCTGCTGTACCCGCTGGTCTACACCCGCTTCGTGGACGACCACGTCGCGCTGCAAGGCGGCACCGCGGTGGCCATGCTGACCAGCTTCATGCCCGAATGGTTCGACGAGACCACGCGCTGGGTCGACGCGCTGGTGAAGACCGCCGCGGCCGAGTCCGACGCCAACCGAGCCCTGATCTCGCGGTGGGCGGCCGAATGGTCGGACCGCGCCCAGGCCGCGCTGACACCGGTGGCCGAACTGGCCCTGGACGCCCAGGGCCCCGCCGCGCTGGGCGAGGCGGTGGACCAGTTCAAGGCCCGCTGCAAGAAGGCCGGCCTCGCGCTCTGAACCCTGCCCACAAGGAAACCCCATGTCCAACGTATTCATCGCCTTCCAGCACAACGAAGAATCGCGTCCGGTGATCGACGCCATCGTGGCCGACAACCCCGCCGCACAGGTCGTGCACTCGCCCGGCCTGGTCAAGATCGACGCGCCCGACCGCCTGACGATCCGCCGCTCGACCATCGAGGAGCAGACCGGCCGCCCCTACGACCTGCAGCAGATCCACGTCAACCTGGTGACGCTGTCGGGCCACATCGACGAAGACGACGACCAACTCACCCTGAGCTGGAAACACTGACCCCCCGCCCACCCGAGGAGACATATCTCATGGACACCCGCGTCACCAAGAAAAAACTCGGCCTCAAGGACCGCTACGCCGCCATGACCCGCGGCCTGGGCTGGCAGACCACCTACCAGCCCATGGACAAGGTCTTCCCCTACGACAAGTACGAGGGCATCAAGATCCACGACTGGGACAAGTGGGAAGACCCCTTCCGCCTGACCATGGACGCCTACTGGAAATACCAGGGCGAGAAGGAGAAGAAGCTCTACGCGGTGATCGAGGCCTTCGCGCAGAACAACGGCCAGTTGGGCGTGAGCGACGCGCGCTACATCAACGCGCTCAAGCTGTTCATCCAGGGTGTCACGCCGCTGGAGTATTACGCGCACCGCGGCTTCGCGCACGTGGGCCGCCAATTCACCGGCGAGGGCGCACGCGTGGCCGCGCAGATGCAGAGCATCGACGAACTGCGCCACTACCAGACCGAGACGCACGCGATCAGCCACTACAACAAATACTTCAACGGCATGCACCACTCGAACCACTGGTTCGACCGCGTGTGGTACCTGAGCGTGCCCAAGAGCTTCTTCGAGGACGCCTGCACCGGTGGCCCGTTCGAGTTTCTCACCGCCGTGAGCTTCAGCTTCGAATACGTGCTGACCAACCTGCTGTTCGTGCCCTTCATGAGCGGCGCGGCGCACAACGGCGACATGTCCACCGTGACCTTCGGCTTCAGCGCGCAAAGCGACGAGAGCCGCCACATGACGCTGGGCATCGAATGCATCAAGTTCCTGCTGGAGCAGGACCCGGACAACGTGCCCATCGTGCAGGGCTGGATCGACAAGTGGTTCTGGCGCGGCTACCGCCTGCTGACCCTGGTGGCCATGATGCAGGACTACATGCTGCCCAAGCGCGTGATGAGCTGGAAGGAAGCCTGGGAGATGTATGCCGAGGAAAACGGCGGGGCCCTGTTCAAGGACCTGGCGCGCTACGGCATCCGCGAGCCCAAGGGCTGGAAGGACGCCTGCGAAGGCAAGGACCACATCAGCCACCAGGCCTGGAACACCTTCTACAACTACAACGCCGCCGCGCTCTTTCACACCTGGGTGCCCAACGAGGACGAGATGGACTGGCTGTCGGAGAAATACCCCGACACCTTCGACAAGCACTACCGCCCGCGCCTGGAGCACTACCGCGCGCAGCAGCAGGCCGGCAAGCGTTTCTACAACAAGACGCTGCCCATGCTGTGCAACACCTGCCAGATCCCGATGCTGTTCACCGAGCCCGGCGACGCCAGCAAGATCTGCTACCGCGAGAGCGACTGGCGCGGCAACAAGCACCACTTCTGCTCGGACCACTGCAAGGACATCTTCGATCACGAGCCCGAGAAATACGTGCAGAGCTGGCTGCCGGTGCACCAGATCTACCAGGGCCACTGCTTCAAGCCCGGCACCGACCCCACGGTCGAGGGCTTCGACCCGTTGATCGCGGTGCTGCAGTGGTACGAGATGGAGATCGGCCGCGACAACTTCGATTTCGAAGGCTCGCAAGACCAGAAGAACTTCGCCGCCTGGCGCGGCCAGCCCATGGAAGGAGCCGCGAAATGAGCGTCGTCGCCCTCTCCACATACGACTTCCCGGCCAAGGACGTGCGGGAGAACTTTCCCGCGCCGCTGCTCTACATCGGCTGGGAAGACCACCTGATGTTCTGCGCCCCGTTCTGCCTGCCGCTGCCGCCCGACATGCCGTTCGGCGCGCTGCCCACGGCCGTGCTTGCCGGCGTCTACGGCGAGCACCCGGACTTCGCGCGCATCGACTGGTCCACCGTCGAGTGGTTCAAGTCGGGTCAGCCCTGGCAGCCGGACCCGGCCAAGTCGCTGGCCGACAACGGCCTGACGCACAAGGACGCAATCCGTTTCCGCACGCCGGGCCTCACGGGCATCGGGGCTTCGTTCAGCTGAGCACCAGGCCTTCTCGACATGAGCTACCAACTCACCATCGAACCCCTGGACGCGACCATCGAGGTCGAGGAAGGCCAGACCGTGCTGGATGCGGCCCTGCGCCAGGGCATCTACATCCCGCACGCCTGCGGCCACGGGCTGTGCGGCACCTGCAAGGTGCGGGTGAGCGACGGCGAGGTGGACCATGGCGCGGCCAACCCGTTCGCGCTGATGGACTTCGAGCGCGACGAGGGCAAGACCCTGGCCTGCTGCTGCACGCTGCAGAGCGACGCCACCATCGAGGCCGACATCGACGAAGAGCCCGATGCCGAGGTGATCCCGGTGCGCGACTTCGCCGCCACGGTGGCGCGCATAGCCACCCTGACCCCGACCATCAAGGCCATCCACCTGCAGCTCGACAAGCCCATCCACTTCCAGGCCGGGCAGTATGTGCAACTGGAGATTCCGGGCCTGGGCCAGAGCCGCGCCTTCTCCATCGCCAACGCGCCGGCCGAGGTGCAGGCCAGCGGCGAGATCGAACTCAACGTGCGCATCGTGGCCGGCGGCGCCGGTACCGGCTACCTGCACGAGAAGCTGAAAGCCGGCGACCGGCTGCGCCTGAGCGGGCCCTATGGCCGCTTCTTCGTGCGCGAATCGGCGCAACTGCCCATGCTTTTCATGGCAGGCGGTTCGGGTCTGTCGAGCCCGCGCGCCATGATCCTGGACCTGCTGGGCAAGGGCTGCACACAGCCCATCACCCTGGTGTATGGCCAGCGCAGCCGCGACGAGCTGTACTACGACGCCGAGTTCCGCGCGCTGGTACAGCGGCATCCGAATTTCACCTACGTGGCGGCCCTGTCGCACGAGCCCGAAGGCACGGACTGGAGCGGCGCGCGTGGCTTCGTACACGAAGCCGCCAAGGCGCACTTCCCGCAGGGCTTCGCCGGCCACAAGGCCTACCTGTGCGGGCCGCCGCCCATGATCGAGGCCTGCATAGCCGCGCTGATGCAGGGCCGGCTGTTCGAGCGCGACATCTACACCGAGAAATTTCTCTCGGCGGCCGATGCGCAGTCGGCGCGCAGCCCCTTGTTCCGGCGGGTGTGAACCATGAGCCTCTTCGACACCCGCCCCAAAGTCAGCGTGCTGGTCGAGCAGACCGGCGAGCGCTACGCCTGCGCCACCACCGAAAGCCTGCTGCAGGGCATGTTGCGCCTGGGCCGCAAGGGCATCCCGGTCGGCTGCGTCAACGGCGGCTGCGGCGTGTGCAAGGTGCGCGTGCTCGAAGGCCGGACCACGCCGCTGGGGCCGGTCAGCCGCGCGCACGTGAGCGAAGCCGACGAGCAGCAGGGCTTCACCCTGGCGTGCCGGGTCGCGCCCGCCACGTCCGTGACCCTGCGGGTGGTCGGCAAGTTCGAGAAACCCTTTTCCAGAAGGCCTGCCGTATCTGCGGCGGCAGGCTCCGAATCCTGAACAGCAGCAACCCCCACAAAGGAGACACATCATGGGTGTAATGAGAATCGGGCACGCCAGCCTGAAAGTGATGGACATGGCCGCGGCCCTGCGGCACTACGAGAACGTGCTCGGCATGAAGGTGACGATGCAGGACAAGGCCGGCAACGTCTACCTCAAGTGCTGGGACGAATGGGACAAGTTCTCCGTGGTGCTCACGCCCGCCGACGAGGCCGGCCTGAACCACGTGGCCTACAAGGTCGAGAAAGAGAGCGACCTGGACGAACTCCAGCAAAAGATCGAGGCCTGGGGCGTGAAGACCACGATACTCGACGAGGGTACGCTGCCATCGACCGGGCGCATGCTGCAGTTCAAGCTGCCCAGCGGCCACGAGATGCGGCTGTACGCCACCAAGGAATACGTGGGCACCGAGGTCGGCACCACCAGCCCCGACCCCTGGCCCGACGGCATCAAGGGCGCCGGCGCGCACTGGCTGGACCACACGCTGCTGATGTGCGAGATGAACCCGGAAGCGGGCATCAACACCGTGGCCGACAACACGCGTTTCATGGCCGAAGTGCTGGACTTCTTCCTGACCGAGCAGGTCACGGTCGGCCCCGGCGGCAGCATCCAGGCCGCCACCTGGATGAGCCGCACCACCACGCCGCACGACATCGCCTTCGTCGGCGGCGCGCGCAGCGGCTTGCACCACATCGCCTTCTTCCTCGACTCCTGGCACGACGTGCTCAAGGCCGCCGACGTGATGGCCAAGAACAAGACCCGCATCGACGTGGCGCCCACGCGCCACGGCATCACGCGCGGCGAGACCATCTACTTCTTCGACCCCAGCGGCAACCGCAACGAGACCTTCGCCGGCCTGGGCTACCTGGCCCAGCGCGACCGGCCCGTGACCACCTGGACCGAGGACAAGCTCTGGAGCGGCATCTTCTATCACACGGGTGAAGCGGTGCCGTCCTTCACGGACGTGTACACCTGATCCGGCGCGCCATGAACCTGTCCGTCGAGACCCCGCAAATCGGCACCACGGCGGCCCACGCCGCCGTGGCCGCCGCGGTGAATCACGCCCGCTCGCTGGGCATCACCATCAACGCGGCCGTGACCGACGGCAGCGGCACGCTGATGGCGTTCCTGCGCATGAACGGCGCGTTCCTGCACTCGATCGACATCGCGCTCGACAAGGCCTACACCGCCGCCAGCTTCGGCTTGCCGACCTCGAAGTGGAGCGGCGTCATCGGCGACGACGAGCTGCTTCGCATCGGCCTGAATCGGCGCGAGCGGCTGGTGCTGTTCGGCGGCGGGCTGCCCATCGTCTCGGACGGTGCGCGCATCGGCGGCATCGGCGTCTCCGGCGGTTCGGCCGAGCAGGACGAAGCCTGCGCCCGCGCCGGCCTGCAAGCCCTGGGCCTGGTTTGAATCTCCACCACCTCTGTTCACCATGAAACAGTTTCACAACTTCATCAACGGCGAGTTCGTCGCCACCGGAAAAACCTTCGAGAACCGCGCCCCGGCGAACAACCAGGTCATCGGCCTGGTGCACGAAGCCGGCCAATCCGAGGTCGATGCCGCCGTGGCCGCCGCGCACGCCGCGCTCAAGGGCGAATGGGGCCGCATGAGCGTGGTCCGGCGCGCCGAACTGCTGCACGCGGTGGCCGACGAGATCCACCGCCGCTTCGACGAGTTCCTCGAAGCCGAACTCGCCGACACCGGCAAGCCGCGCTCGCTGGCCTCGCACATCGACATTCCCCGCGGCGCGGCCAACTTCAAGATCTTTGCCGACATCGTCAAAAACGTGCCGACCGAGAGCTTCCAGATGGCCACACCCGACGGCGGCACCGCCATCAGCTACGCGGTGCGCTCGCCGCTGGGCGTGGTCGGCGTGATCTGCCCCTGGAACCTGCCGCTGCTGCTGATGACCTGGAAGGTCGGCCCGGCGCTGGCCTGCGGCAATGCCGTGATCGTCAAGCCCTCGGAGGAAACGCCCGCCACCGCCACGCTGCTGGGCGAGGTGATGAACGCCGTGGGCATTCCCAAGGGCGTGTACCAGGTGCTGCACGGCTTCGGCCCCGGCTCGGCCGGCGAGTTCATCACCAAGCACCTCGGCGTCAACGGCATCACCTTCACCGGCGAGACGCGCACCGGCGAAGCCATCATGGCCGCGGCCGCCAAGGGCGTGCGCCCGGTCAGCTTCGAGCTCGGCGGCAAGAACGCCGGCATCGTGTTCGCCGATGCCGATTTCGAGAAGGCCGTGGCCGGCATCACGCGCAGCGCGTTCGAGAACTGCGGCCAGGTCTGCCTGGGCACCGAGCGCGTCTACGTGCAGCGCCCGATCTTTGAGAAGTTCGTGGCCGCGCTCAAGGCCAGTGCCGAAGGCCTGAAGGTCGGGCCATCCCACGAGCCGGGCGTGAACCTCGGCCCGCTGATTTCCGCCGAGCACAAGGAGAAGGTGCTGGGCTACTACGCCAAGGCCAGGGCCGAAGGCGCCACCGTGGTCACCGGTGGCGGTGTGCCCGAAATGAAGGGTGAATTCGCCGAAGGCCACTTCGTGTTGCCCACGATCTGGACCGGCCTGCCCGAGAGCGCCGCCGTCATCCGCGAGGAAATCTTCGGCCCCTGCTGCCACATCGCGCCCTTCGACACCGAGGAGGAAGCGATCGCACTGGCCAACGCCACCGACTACGGCCTGGCCACCACCGTGTGGACGCAGGACCTGGGCACCGCGCACCGCGTGGCCGCCGCGATCGATGTCGGCCTGTGCTGGATCAACTCCTGGTTCCTGCGCGACCTGCGCACCGCCTTCGGCGGATCGAAAGCCAGCGGCATCGGTCGCGAGGGCGGCGTGCATTCGCTGGAGTTCTACACCGAACTGCGCAACGTGATGGTGAAGCTGTGAACGCGCCGCACAACCCCGAAGTTGCGCGCAGCGTGCGCACCGGCTCCTTCCACACCAACGTGCACGACCTCGGCGAATCCCGCCCCGGCCAGCCGCCGGTGCTGTTCATCCATGGCTCCGGCCCGGGCGTGAGCGCCTGGGCCAACTGGCGGCTGGCATTGCCCGTGATCGCGCAAGACCGCCACGTGATCGCGCCCGACATGGTGGGCTTCGGCTACACCGACCGGCCCGCCGGACAGGCCTACACAATGGATGCCTGGGTGCAGCAGGCGCTGGACCTCATGGATGCGCTCGGCGTCGAGCAGGCCGACGTGGTGGGCAACAGCTTCGGCGGCGCGCTGTCGCTTGCGCTGGCCATCCGCGCGCCGCAGCGCGTGCGGCGGCTGGTGCTCATGGGATCGGTCGGCGTGTCCTTTCCGATCACGCCGGGCCTTGACGCCGTGTGGGGCTACGAGCCTTCGCTGGACAACATGAAGCGCCTGCTGGACATCTTCGCCCACAGCCGCGCGCTGGTCACCGACGAACTGGCGCAACTGCGCTACGGGGCCAGCATCCGGCCCGGTTTCCAGGCATCGTTCGCCGCCATGTTCCCGGCGCCGCGCCAGCGCTGGGTCGATGCGATGGCCAGCCCCGAGGCGGCCATCCGCGCGCTGCCGCACGAGACGCTGATCGTGCACGGGCGGGAAGACAAGGTCATCCCGCTGCAGAACTCGCTCAGGCTCAGCGAGTGGATTGCCCACAGCCAGTTGCACGTGTTCGGCCACTGCGGCCACTGGACGCAGATCGAACACGCGGACCGTTTCGTGCGCCTCGTCGGCGACTTCCTGGCCGAGGCCGACGGCGCCTGATTTCCCTTTCACAGGACACCCCATGGACCCACAAAAAATCCAGCGCCACGGCGACGAGCTGTACCAATCGCTGCTCAGCCGCCAGCCCGTGGCGCCGCTGACCGAGCGCGAGCCGGGCATCACCATCGACGACGCCTACCAGATCCAGTTGCGCATGATCCAGCGCCGCCTCGACGCCGGCGAGCGCGTCGTGGGCAAGAAGATCGGCGTGACCAGCCAGGTCGTGATGGACATGCTGGGTGTGAACCAGCCCGACTTCGGCCACCTGCTCTCGGGCATGGTGTTCAACGAAGGCCAGCCGCTGAGCATGGCCCAATTCATCGCGCCCAAGGCCGAGGCCGAGGTGGCCTTCATCCTCGCGCGCGACCTCGAAGGCCCGGGCGTGACCGCCGCCGACGTGCTGCGCGCCACCGACTGCGTGATGCCCTGCTTCGAGATCGTGGACAGCCGCATCAAGGACTGGAAGATCAAGATCCAGGACACCGTGGCCGACAACGCCTCCTGCGGCGTGCTCACGCTCGGTGGCCTGCGCCGCAGCCCGCGCGACATCGACCTCGCCCTGGCCGGCATGGTGCTGGAGAAGAACGGCGAGATCGTCAGCACCTCGTGCGGCGCCTCGGTGCAGGGCTCGCCCGTCAACGCCGTGGCCTGGCTGGCCAACACGCTGGGGCGGCTGGGCATAGGCCTCAAGGCCGGCGACATCATCCTCTCGGGCTCGCAGTCGCCCCTGGTGCCGGTGGTGGCGGGCGACAGCCTGTATTGCACGGTCGGTGGACTGGGCGGTACTTCCGTCCGGTTTGTGGCTTGAACGGAGAAGCGATTCATGAAACTCGACCAGCACACCATCGCCCAACTCGCCGAGCACCTGGAGAACGCCGAACTCAAGGCCCAGGACGTGCTCAAGATCACCGACGACCACCCGGACATGGACTGGGCCGACGCCTACGCCATCCAGGATGCCATCCGCGCCCGCAAGGAAAGCCGCGGCCAGAAGACCGTGGGCCTCAAGTGCGGCCTGACCTCCTACGCCAAGATGAAGCAGATGGGTGTGGACACGCCCGTGTTCGGCTTCGTCAGCGACTACATGGCCCGCACCGAGGGCAGTGAGATCAGGACGTCCGAACTCATCCACCCCAAGGTGGAGGCCGAGATCTGCGTCGTCACCAAGGCGCCGCTGCAGGGACCGGGCTGCCACGTGGGCGCCGTGATGGCCGCCATCGACTTCGTCATCCCCGGTGTGGAAATCATCGACAGCCGCTACCGCGACTTCAAGTTCGACCTGAAGAGCGTGATCGCCGACAACACCTCGGCCTCGCGCTTCGTGATCGGTGGCCGCGCGCGCAGCGTGGACGCGCTGGACCTGCGCACGCTCGGCGTGGTGCTGGAAAAGAACGGCCGGATCGTGGCCATGGCCGCGGGCGCGGCCGTGATGGGCCACCCGGCCGCGGCCATCGCCGCGCTGGCCAACCACCTCGGCGAACGCGGCCAGGCCATCCCGGCCGGCACTTTCATCATGACCGGCGGCGTGACCGAGGCCATCGCCGTGCAGGCCGGCGACAGCGTCAACGTGCGCTTCCAAGACCTGGGCACGGTCTCGATGCGGTTCACCTGACACCCCTTCTTCCCATTCAAACGAGAGAGAAACGCATGAACAGCAAACTAGCGGCCGGGATTCAACTGGTGCACGTGCCCTACAGGGGCACCGGGCCCGCCACCCAGGATTTGCTGGCCGGCACCGTGCTGCTGTCGTTCGAAAGCTCGTTGACCAGCGCTGCACCCAACG
>Ga0081606_1000200_pt1 | contig 14819 bp, 12 predicted proteins | sample EareggfetidaYelm_FD_71127 | JGI IMG/M metagenome (GOLD analysis project Ga0081606, IMG submission 71127) | Earthworm egg capsule microbial community from the University of Washington, USA - E. fetida Yelm (SPADES assembly) (version 2) | ecosystem: Host-associated > Annelida > Reproductive system... | reverse complement strand
CAGGCCGGGCGAACAAACAATTTCTATTTCGTTTTGTTGAGTTTTTCGTTGTTGTCTTCTCGCGTAATTTTCAATGGAATACGCATACCTCTCTAAGTGCCCGTACCACGATGAATTGCCGTCGGGATGACGAATCACGAGCAGTTGCCCGTAGCCGTTGGGCTTAACCGAAATACGCTCTACATAGCCCGACTGCGTGGCCTGCACAGGAATGCCGGCCAAGTTGTTGGTGCGAATATCAATGCCTCCGTGAAGGTGGCTGGTGCGAAGTTCGGCCATCGTTCCGGCTAGTTGTCCGGGTTCGCCGGGCTTTACAGGAAACAGATAGGAATCTAAAACGACGGGTTCTTTCGGCTCTTTGGCGGCCGCTAAAAGGCTGTCGTCGGCGGCCGGTTGCCCGCACGCTACGGACGTAACGGCCAAGAGAACAGAGAAAAGGTTATTTAATTTCAAAATCCAATAGTTTTTCATTTTCAATAAATGCGCAAAGCCGATTGCCTACCGCCACGGGACCTACGCCTGAAGGAGTGCCTGTAAAAATATAGTCGCCTGTCCGCAACGTGATAAATTTCGCAATCCAACAGAGGATGTATTCAAACGAAAAAAGCATGAGCGAGGTATTCCCCGACTGCGCTTTTTTTCCGTCAATCTCTAAACTAAAATTAATATTTCTTAAATCTTTAAAATCTTTCAACGGAATAAATTTGTCGGAAACCGGCGCCGCGCCGTTGAACCCCTTGCTCAATTCCCAAGGCAGTCCTTTCTCTTTGGCTTTTTGTTGCCAGTCGCGCGCGGTGAAATCGATGCCTATGCCGATGGCGTCAATGTACTGAAGGGCAAATTTTTCGGCAATATGCTTTCCTTCTTTCCCTATTCGCAACACCAACTCTACTTCATAATGGACGTCTTGCGAAAACGAAGGATAATAAAACGGCATGTTGTGAAGCAACAAGGCCGTATCGGGCTTTGAAAAAATGACCGGCTCCGCGGGACGCTCATTATTAAGTTCTTTAATATGCTCTGCATAGTTTCGACCGACCGCTAGAATTTTCATCGACAATTTTTTTTGTTGTACAAAAATAAAGATTGATTTTATCTTTTTGTAACTTTGCTCAATAAATTCAACAGACCATGAAGAAAATATTTCCCCTTCTCGCAATAGCCGCGTTTATTTTTGGGTGCGCTTCGGTGGCTGTCACCGGCCGCAAACAATTAAATCTGGTTTCTAATGCGGAAATTTTGCCCATGGCCGCCACCCAATATCAAGAGGTGTTGCAGAAGGGACCTATCTCCGCAGACGAGCAGAACACCGCCATGATTAAGCGCGTGGGCGGGCGCATTCAAACAGCAGTGGAACAGTATCTTACGCAAAACGGACGGGCCTCCGATTTAGAAGGCTTTCAATGGGAATTTAACTTAATCGACGATCCCCAAACGGTGAACGCTTGGTGCATGCCCGGCGGAAAAGTGGCTTTCTACACCGCTATTTTGCCCATCTGCAAAGACGAAAACGGCGTGGCCATTGTCATGGGACACGAGGTGGCGCACGCCATTGCCAATCACGGACGCGAGCGCATGAGTCAGGGCATGGCGCAAAACTTGGGATTGAGCGTGTTGAGCGTTGCCTTGGGACAAAATCCAACAGGCACCTCACAGTTATTTATGCAGGCCGTGGGGATGGGTTCCAATTTGGGAATGCTCAAATTTTCCCGCTCTCATGAATCGGAAGCCGACCATATGGGTTTGATTTTTATGGCGCTCGCAGGCTACGATCCGCAAACGGCGCCTTCGTTTTGGGAACGCATGGCCGCCCTCGGAGGAGAAAAGCCGCCGGAATTTTTATCTACCCACCCGGCCGACGAAACCCGAATCCGCGACCTGAAAGGATGGATGCCCGAAGCTATGAAATACTATAAAAAATAATTAATGCCCATTGTTGCTCCGTCGTTTTTAGCCATCGACTTTGCCGACGTAAAAGGCGAAACCGAAATGGTAAATCGCAGCCGTGCCGAGTGGTTGCACATGGATGTGATGGACGGAGTTTTTGTGCCGAACATAAGCTACGGCGCTTCCATTGTGAAAACTATCCGTCGGCTTTCCGAAAAATTTATCGACGCGCACCTGATGATAGTGAAGCCCGAACGCTATTTGGAAAATTTCAAAGAAGCAGGCGCCAACAGCATCACCGTACACTTGGAAGCCTGCGACAATCTTCATCATACGCTCTCTCGGATCAAAGACTTAGGTTGCAAAGCAGGGGCAGCGATTAACCCTCAAACGTCGGTTCATCTGCTGGAAAAATATATTCGCGAGATCGACGTCGTGTGCGTGATGGCCGTGAACCCCGGTTTTGGAGGACAGAAGTTAATGGAACACACCTATCACAAAATTGCGGAACTAAAGAAGGTCATTCATGCCCATCATTCCAAAGCGCTTATCCAAGTCGACGGAGGAGTAGATAAAGAAAACGCCAAGAAGTTGACGGAGGCAGGAGCGGATGTATTGGTGGCCGGAAGTTTTATTTTCAATTCATCGACGCCTGAAAAAGAAATTGAATTTTTATATTCATTGAAGACGTAATGGCGCCAATGGTTAATGATTAATGGCTGATGATTGATGGGATGTGTGTGTGGTTCCATGTGTTCACCGGGGGGCCAAGTGTCCCGCGCCCGTGCAAGATAATGGTTAATGATTATTGATTTATACAAGGTTAAAGTAAGTCCCAATGGCTTCCGTTAATAGTCATTAACCATTAATCATTACTACCAGTTGGCAATCGTTGCATTGAAAATATCAAGGTAGATTAGCTTGAAAATTTCCTTTTCATAATTAGCCTGAATAGTGGTGAAATCGAGATTGCTGGCGAATGGTTTATTGTTGGTGAAGACTCGGTCTTTGAAACTGTTTTTGGGTTCTTTTAAATCCACATAGTTGACTTTCACGGAAATGGTCAATCGCGTTTGACTGGCAGAAGCCGCGCCTGTGGAAGGGTCTACCGTGGGCGCCTGCGGACTTAAATTATATTCCGAAATTACGCCGTCGAACGTTAAATCCCCGTGTTGCGAAACAACCGACAAGCCCGAATTTTGTTGCAAATAATCTTTCAAACCGTTCACAAAAGTGAAGGAAAGATTGGCCGGCGCTAAATCGGTGAGGTTGTAAAATTGATCGATCTTGACGGTCTTTGCCGTAGTGGAGGCTCCGGAGAAGGAGTAAATGCCGCAACCCGTCAGGGGGAGGAAGAGAGCCGCAATTAATTTACTTATCCAAGTCATATTCTTTTATTTTTCGATACAATGTGCGTTCCGAAATGCCTAAATCTAAGGCTGCATATTTGCGCCTGTTCCTGTTTTTCTCCAGCGCTTTTCGAATCAATTCTTTTTCCGTTTTTTGAATGGAGAGAGAATCTTCTTCGGGCGTGATGTATTGAATATCTTCGGTGGGGTGTTCGCGGGCGTCTTTGATATTGATAAAATGCGCATCTTCTTCGAGCGACGGCGGCTTTAATTTTCCCAACATATCCTCTTCCTTTCTGGAAATGCCCCCCTCTTTTAAGACGGACATTTTCAGCTCATTGACGTCTTTGCGAAGTTCAAATAATATTTTATATAAAAGTTCCCGCTCCGAGACGCTCTCTCCCTCGGCATGGCGGTAAAGCGCGGGCAACGAGGATTCTTTGGGGAGAAAAGACTGCAACGCGGCGCTGTCGATTAGTTTGTTCTCGGTGGAGAGCACAGACATTTGTTCAATCAAATTTTTTAATTGGCGGATATTTCCGGGGAAGCGATAGCCGCTCAGAATTTTTTTTGCGTCGTCGCTCAAGACGATGGGCTTTACTTTGTATTTTTCCGAAAAGTCAGAGGCGAATTTTCTAAACAATAATTCCACGTCGTTGCCTCTTTCGCGCAAGGCCGGAATATACACGGGCACCGTATTGAGACGATAATATAAATCTTGCCTGAATTTCCGCACCTCTACTTGTTCCAACAAATTGACATTGGTGGCCGCCACTACGCGAACATCGGTTTTGAGCACCTTGGAGGAACCCACTTTTATAAATTCTCCGTTCTCCAACACGCGCAACAAACGCGCCTGCGTGCCCAACGGCATTTCGCCAATTTCATCCAAGAAAATAGTGCCTCCGTTTGTCACTTCAAAATACCCTTTGCGCGATTCGTGGGCGCCGGTGAAGGAGCCTTTTTCATGACCAAAAAGTTCAGAGTCAATCGTGCCTTCGGGAATGGAGCCGCAGTTGATGGCGATAAACTGCCCGTGTTTGCGCGGGCTTAGGGAGTGAATGATTTTGGAAAACGATTCCTTGCCGCTGCCGCTCTCGCCCGTAATCAGGACAGACATGTCGGTAGGCGCCACCTGCATCGCCACGCGCACCGCATTGTTGAGCAACGGCGAATTGCCCATGATGCCGAAGCGAAGTTTTATGCTCTGTATTTCTTGTTCTGTTACCGCCATGCTTACGCCATTTTCCCCAGCAAGGTCCCGCCCGTGCAGGCATGTACTTTCACGGAAACGCAAGCCCCTTTTTGAGCATGCTCTTTGTCAAATACAATGACTTTGTTTTGGGAATTTCTTCCTTGCCATTGTCCCCGGTCTCTTCGCGAATCCCCTTCAATCAATACGCTGAATGTTTTCCCAATATCGCCGCGGTTTCTTTTTTGCGAATGGGCATTTTGCAAACTTATGATTTCATCCAAACGGCGCTTCTTCACTTCTTGAGGGACGTCGTCTGCATACTTTTTGGCGGCGGGCGTTCCCGGCCGTTCCGAGTACATAAACATATAGGCGTAGTCGAACTCGACGGCTTCCATCAAGCTCAATGTCTCGCGATGTTCCTCTTCCGTTTCGCCGCAAAAACCGGTAATCATATCCGATGAAAGTCCGCAGTCCTCGCCCAGCGTTTCGCGTATTCTTTTTATTTTTTGCAAATACCATTCGCGCGTATAGCCGCGGTTCATCAACTCCAATATGCGCGAACTCCCGCTCTGCACAGGAAGGTGGATATACTTGCAAAGATTGTCGTGGCGCGACATTACATAAAGCGCTTCATCGGTCATGTCTTTGGGGTGGGAGGTGGAAAAACGAATGCGCATCGAAGGGCAGTTTGTCGCCAAGAAGTCGAGCAGTTGCGCAAAGGTCATGGGGCAACGCCCGCCCCATTTATAAGAGTCCACATTTTGTCCGAGCAGGGTTACTTCTTTATAGCGCCGGCTTTCCAACTCTTGCATCTCGTTTAAAATAGAATACGGGTCGCGGCTTCTCTCGCGGCCTCTCGTGAAAGGCACCACGCAGAACGAACACATATTGTCGCAACCGCGCATGATGGAAATGAAAGCGGAAACGCCATTGCTGTTAAGGCGGACGGGATTAATGTCGAAGTACGTTTCCTCGCGCGAAAGAAAAGTATTTACCGCCTTATGCCCTTCTTCAATTTGCCGAAGAAGATTAGGCAAATCGCGATAGGCGTCGGGGCCGGCCACCAAATCCACAATCTTTTCTTCCTCCACCAGTTTGGTTTTAAGGCGCTCCGCCATGCAACCCAATACGCCGATGATGACGTCGGGTTTAGTTCTTTTTAAATATTGAAAATGCGTGAGACGGTTGCGCACCGCGGTCTCGGCTTTCTCGCGAATGGCGCAGGTGTTGAGAAATACAATATCGGCGTCGTGCAAGTCGGTCGTGGTTTCAATGCCGTTCTCTTTCAAAATGGAGGCTACAATTTCGCTGTCGGAAAAATTCATTTGACAACCGTAGCTTTCAATAAAGAGTTTGCGACGCCCCGTCTCGGGGACAAGCGTTTCCGTGGCTTTGGCTATAGTCGCATCTTCCATAAGTATCTCTTTGCTGCAAAAGTAAGAATTAAAAGTCATATGACTAATGGCTAATAGCTAATGGTTAGTGATTAATGCGATGCTTGTCCCCGCAAGCCCCAAAGCCCCAAGCGCCCGCATACAGTTTAACGTCGGCAAGCAATTAACGGAAGCCGCACGACAGGACTTACTTTAATTCTGCATAAACCAATCCTGCAATAGTTTTTGTCGCTTTGCATGCGCCCCGCTTGAGAAACCCATTAACCATTAATCACGGGGTTTCAAGTTCCAGTTTTTTTATTCTTGAGATTATCGCGCCTTTAGTCCGTCCGAAATGTTCCGCCATTTTTTTCTTGCTTACCCCTTTGCCATGCAACGCGGTCAGTTCGGCGTCAAGTTCGGCGGTCCAAGGTTTATAGGCCTTCTCATGCCCGCTTCTTGACTCAACCGCCGAATAGGCTTTTTCGGTTTTGTTTTCCCGCTTTGTGGCTTTCTTTTCTTCTTCTTTTTTCTTTTCGCTTGAAACTTCCGTAACGTGAATTTGAGGAGACTTGGGAAACTCTTTTGGCATCAAATTTTCAGGAATGTAGAGACTGTTTTTTGTTCGGGTAACGGCCACGTAAAGCAGGTTAATTTCCTCATTCAGTTTCAGAAAGTTTAAATCATTCGCTTGACTGCTCTCTTTCATTTTCAGCAGTTTGTCTTCGGAAATAAAATCGTTCACAATTTGAACGGCGTCGTACTCCATTCCTTTGGCGCGGTGCACGGTCGAAAAAATCATCGTGGCTTTTTCTTTTTCGTCGTTGGCCACATGCCTCTCTTTAATGGCTTTTATGATGTCGGGTATTTCGTTCCCGTATTTTTTGACCACCCCGACCATCATGCCAAGCTGCACGTCTTCGGTTTTTTTGATATACTCCTCCAGCTCGTCCAGGTCTTTCATTCCCTTGATAAGTTTGTCTTTAATCAAATAATGTTTCTCGTTGTACAGGCTTAAAACATCATACAGCGAAGTGCCGTCGTCGGCATAGGTGTATGAATTAATATTGCCTTCAAAGTAAATGCGGTTCGCTTTATTCTTTTCGGTAACATACTCAATCGCTTTAAGCAACAACCCCAGATTGGTTCTTGCCAAAACAGCCTTAGTCTTAATTTCCGCGTCCTTTCCCTTTCCCGTTATGGGGATAGTTTGAGGCTTGCCGATGTGTTTTTTGAATTTCAAAACTTCCATGGCGAGGTCGGCAATGCTTTGATTAAAGCGAAAGCTAGTCGAAAGGCAATGCGTTTTATAGTCCGCTTTTTCCAATGAGTTTACGGCAAAACGCCAGCCGTAAATTTGCTGATGCGTGTCTCCGACGATTACTTTGACGGCCTGTTGCTTGAAAAAAACGTCGAGCATGGCTTGAGAGGCGTCTTGTCCTTCGTCGAAAAGTATGTAATCGTAAGGCAATTTTGGATTGGAAAGCTGAAATTTTTTAAGGTAAAAATCATGGATTATGTCAATTTCCCCCTTATCCATTCGACTCAATAAAAGGCGGGATTGGAGAACAATGTAATCATAAAATGAAGAGACAAATGATTTGGCTTTTGGATCTGTTATCGTGTCCAAGTAGTTTAAGTCCTGCACTTTCTCCTTGTCGCTGTTGCAGAAATAAAGCATAAATTTATTAATATGATTAGCGACAATATATTCTGCGTGTTTTTCTCCGTTGCCGCGAAGGTTTAAAAGTTCGACAATCTCTTGCGTCTTGTAAGCCTGTTGCCGCACTTTGTAATGGCTTTGAAAAACCACGTGCTTGTAGGCCAGCGAATGAGCCGTCTCCGCTTTTACGTGGCACAACCCTTTGTCGGCAAACTTTTTAACGGCTTCAAGTTTTACGGATTTGTTGAACGCTAAGTATAGAATTTTGCTTGACGGCGGTCTGGCCTTGGCATATTCGATAATGGTGGTCGTTTTTCCGGAGCCTGCAACCGCATTAATTTTAATGTTTCCGGTCGAGCGGATAATCTCATGTTGTTCGTTAGTTAATTCCATGCGACACGTATAAATCAATGGTTAATGATTAATGGTTAGCGGCGACGCCTGCGACAGTGTTCCCGAATCCCAAGCGCCCTGTTAATCATTAATCAGAGACATTTACCGCTTTCATAATGTCAATTTAGATATTTCTTTTCTTTGAAAAAGATTTCCTTTTTCGTCAAACCTGCCTGTTGTTATTTTAATGGCCTCGTCGGAAGCATCCGCTCCAATCCAGCGTCTGCCTAATTTGTCTGCGGCATACAGAAAACCGCCCGAACCGCAGAAACAATCCATAACTAAATCCCCCTTTTTAGAAGAAATGTTTATTATTCTTTCCAGAAGTTCTAAGTTTTTTTCTGTCGGGTAAACGGGGTTTGGCTTATCCTTGTATTCCCATATATCCTGCACTCTCTTTGTTTGGCAATCTTCCGCATATATCTTTTTTCTCGGAACGCCATTTTTTGACCACTCGATTAAACCCTTTTTTTCCAGTTCGTCTAAAATATCCGGGGCATAACGCCAGTGCCTTCCTTTCGGCGGTTTAACGCCGTTCCATTCTTGTCCTGTTTTTCCGTTTTCTGTTTCTCCCGGCGCGTGCAACGGGTTTGTGGCGTATCTTCTTCCGTCTTTATCTGTTTTATTAAACAATCTTTCAAGCTCTTCGTCCGCCCTGCTTTCCATCGGCTCATTCCAAGTAAAATTATCTGTTTTTGTATAAAACAGTATTAAATCTTTGATGTTTCCGTAGCCCTTCCTTTGAAAGTTCTTTGGATTGCACTTTATTCTGGTTATGTCGTTTCGGAAGTTTTCCGCCCCAAACACTTCGTCCATAATTATTTTTACATAATGTCCGACTTTATAATCTATATGCAAATAAATCGATGCTTTGTCCGACATTAGTTCGCGAATTAAAATTAACCTCTGCCTCAGAAACTCAAGAAATTCGGCTCCTTTGAGTGTGTCTGCGTAGGCCATTCTGTCGTTCTTGCCAGCGCTTATTGTAGAGACACGGGCATCGTCGATCCTGAAAACAGTATTAGTTGAGAAAGGCGGGTCAATATAGACTAAGTCAATTATTCCTGCCCACTTATGTTCGTCAATTAAAGATTGCATCACTTCAAAATTATCGCCTTGAAAAAGAAGGCGGTTGATTTCCCCTTTTAAGCGAAGCAATGACGTATCCCCCTTAAAAACCTTTTTAGCTTTGAAAGCCAATACATCGCTTGCTTCAATTTTGTCCTTGTAGGTCAGCCTCATAATTATAATTGGCATAAAATTCTTTAAGCGCTAAAGCAGAGGCGGATTCAAGTCACAAATGCAACTTTTTGGTCTGGTCTGTTAATGGGTTAAATCATGCGATGGCGCGTATCAAAATTAAATCTTCTCTGTGGTGCAGCTCGTTTTTCGCAAAGCTAATATATTCATCCGTTATAGTTTCAAAATTTGTTTTCTTTGGCAGTTATTACAGTTGATAATTTTTTCAATTCCGTCAATTAGAAACCTGCGGGCAAGCGCCCATTCCCGTTGCTATGGATAGTTCGGCGCATGGCATCTTTTTGAGCGTTAAAAGTCATACGCGAGAGTCCGCCCCCCGTTTGGCGACTCCTGCAAAAAATGAAACCGCCAACTCGGCCTTCCCCGAAAAAAACTCATTTGCATGCCCGTTCAAATATTTGAACGCCTTGGCGGGGAAAGAACGGGGAAGGGACAGGGCGCGAAACAAGATCGGGGTTCGGCTCGCCATCCCACTAAACAACAATATCCCCGGATTAACAATCTCTTTTTGTATTTCTTATTTTCCCCTTTTTGACTAATTTTGCATTGTAAGCACAAATGGTTTATGCATCATGAGACATATTACAGTATATACAGAGGAAATGCAATTAATTAAAAAAGGCAAACTAAAAACTGCTTCTTTGAGCGATTTTCCCGATGAGTTATAAAATTGAGCTTACCGAAAACTTCAAAAAGGAAGCTAAAAGACTAATCAAAAAATACATTTCGCTTCGCTCTGAAATTGAAAAATCGGGAAAAAAATTTGCCAAAACCCCAACAATCGGAACGCCTTTAGGCAATAATGTTTATAAAAAGGATTTTTGCTTTGCTTAACCTGTATATTAGGCGGATTTGCCCCGCAAATGCAACCTTTTGCCCTTGTTTATATTACGCAAATTATTCTTATTATTGTAAGTTATTTGAGACTCCTATTAACCATTAATCATTCCATGAAGACTGCCGTTCTTGCCTGCCTTTTCCTTTCTGCCGCTCTCGCCGTTCAAGCGCAGAAAAATTATTCGACGTCAACCGATTGGCTGATTCAACCCATTGCTCAAAAAGCAGAAATAGTTGAAAACAAAAATGAAATTGTTTTGCAAAACGGGTTGCTGAAGCGAACTTTTATCACGGCGCCCAATACGGCTTGCGTAGATTACGTCAATCTCTCCAACGGACAACAGTTGTTGCGTGCCGTTTGTCCTGAAGCAAGACTGGAAATAGACGGGGTGAAGTATAACGTGGGCGGCCTGCGGGGTCAAAAAGAAAAGGCTTATCTTCTGCCTGAATGGCTTCCTAATCTTACCGCATCCGATTCTGATTTTTACTTGGTAAAGTATCATATTAAAAACAGCGAGCCTTACATTCATTGGTCAGAAAAAGCGCCGCCCGGAAAAATCCCGACTTGGACCATGAATAAAAAACAACCCGTCGGAAAAAGGATTTCCTTTGAATATAAATCTTCGCTTCCGCCTCTTAAAGGGGTAACGGTGAACGTGCACTATGAGCTCTACGACGGCATTCCGCTTATTGCCAAATGGCTGACCGCAGAGAACAAAAGTTCATCGTCCGTAAAAATAAACCGCGTGACGAATGAAATACTCGGCCTCGCGGAAGAAGAGAGCGCAGTAGTGGGGAGTCCCGAAAAAATGAAAACGCCGCAAGGAATTTATATTGAAACAAATTATGCTTTCAACAATGCCATGATGTATCGCCTCAGCGACCAAACGCTGCATTGGAAAACAGACAGAAGTTATGCCTCGCAAGTCAATTACGACTACAACACCCCCTGCCTCCTGGAAGTCTATCCCGAAAACGCCCCGGGCATTGATTTAAAACCCGGTGAAATCTTAACTTCAGTACGTTCTTATGAATTGCTTTTGGACAGCTACGACCGCGAACGAAGAGGACTCGCCGTAAGAAAAATGTATCGAACCATTGCGCCATGGACTACGTCTAATCCCATCTTCATGCACTTGGTAAGCCGCAAAGACGAGGAAGTGAAAACCGCCATAGACCAATGCGCCGCCACGGGCTATGAAGCGCTCATTCTTAGTTTCGGAAGCCATTGCAATATGGAAGATTCGTCCGCCGCCAACATTCAAAAGTGGAAAAAACTGGCGCAATATGCGCACGGCAAAGGAATACAAATCGGCGGCTACTCGCTTTTCAGTTCGCGAAAAATAAGCGACGCCGACGATGTGATAAGTCCAAAAACGGGAAAGCCCGGAGGCGCCTTCTTCGGCAATGCCCCTTGTTTTGGCAGCAAGTGGGGCTTGGCTTATCGCGATAAAATAAAATACTTCTTCGCTCAAACCGATTTTGATATTTGGGAAAACGACGGCCCCTACCCCGGCGATGTGTGCGCGTCTGCCGCTCATCCGGGGCATCAAGGACTCGACGACTCCCAATGGCGGCAAATGGAGATGCAAAAAGACCTCTATCGTTGGCTCAATGAAAGAGGCGTTTATATCAATGCGCCCGATTGGTATTTTTTAGACGGAACGCATAAGATTGCCATCGGTTATCGCGAGGCAAATTTTTCGTTGTCGAGGGAGCAACAAAAAATTCTCAATCGTCAAAATATTTTTGACGGCACTTGGGAAAAAACACCCTCTATGGGATGGGGTTTTGTGCCTCTCACTCGGTATCAAGGCGGAGGGGCAGAGGCAGTGCTGGAACCGTTGAGCGAACATATAAACGATTACGAACAATTAATGATGCAATATTACGGCGCAGGAGTTCAAGCCTGCTACAGAGGGCCGCGATTGTATGACACAGAAGCGGTCAAGCAACGCGTGACGGCTGTTATCGACTGGCATAAAAAATACAGAGACATTTTGAACAGCGACGTCATTCACCTTCGCCGCGCCGACGGAAGGGATTGGGACGGAATCTTGCATGTGAACCCGCAACTAAAGCAAAAAGGACTGATGATGCTTTACAATCCAACGGCCGCCGCTCTCGCAAGAACAATCCGCGTACCCCTGTATTACACGGGCTTAAGCGACCAAGCGAAAATCAGAGAAAAAGAAGGAACCGCAAAAACATATGCCATAAACAGAGATTACAGCGTTGCGCTACACGCGGTTATTCCTGCCCACGGTTATACTTGGTTTGTAATCGAGTAAATTTGTAATTGAGTAAAAAAAAACAAGGAGCCCCGCCGTATGCAAAACTCCTTGTACCTAAACCTATGAGAGAAATGTACTTCTCCCGATTATATACGCCGACAACCTCAATTAGTTGCCGCCTCATTGTCAAAAATTAAGTTCCCGTTTTCAATTTCTTTCCGAAACGCTTTTTGAATTTTTCTACTTTAGGTCTAATAACATTTTGACAGTAACTGTTTTGCGGGTTCAGATTATAGTAGTTTTGGTGGTAATCTTCGGCCGGATAAAATGCAACGTAGGGGGTTATTTCCGTCACAATTTTTGAAAACGTTCCCGCTTTCTCCAACTGCGCTTTATACTGCTCGGCTATTTTCTTTTGTTCGTCGTTGTGATAAAAAATAGCCGATCGATACTGCGTTCCCGAATCGTTTCCCTGACGATTGAGCGTAGTGGGGTCGTGCGTATTCCAAAACACTTCAAGCAATTCCTCATAAGAAACTGCCTTCGGGTCGTAGGTAATTTGCAATACTTCGGCATGGCCGGTTTCTCCCGTACACACCTCTTTATAGGAGGGATTTTCTGTGGCTCCGCCGGAGAATCCCGAGGCTGTTTTCTCTACTCCTTTTAGATTTTGAAAGAAAGCTTCTGCGCACCAAAAGCATCCTTCGCCAAACGTTGCGGTTGCGGTCATTTTTTTCTTGTTTTGAGCAAGCGCTTGAACGGAAATCAAAAGCGCTAAAATTAACATGTGTTTCATAGTACTGTTTTTTGTGGGTTTGAAAAATTTAAGCAATGCCAAGCCGAAGGCAATCAAATTCTCCAAACATTGACTAAAATTGGCGATAAAAACTCTTTATCGCTTTGTCTAATTGCGAATTCAAATCGTTCGCTGTGGCGTTGACCAAAAACGTATCGGACATGAAAGGTTCGCTCAAGCCGCAAAGGTTGCGATATTTTTCGGGGATGGCGCGTTTGTCTCCTCGGCACGTTGCCCATTCTCTGATCCAGGCCTGATCCGACCTGATTTTACCGTCGCGCAATGCTCCTCCTCCCGCCGTGGTGATAACAAGCCGCATGGCGGAAACCGCCGTAACCGTTTTTTTATAAAGCGTCATCGAACCTTTCACCTGTTCATAAACAGGAACCGTGCCTTTTGGAGTTTTCACTTCTCCCGTTTTCACGCTGTCCGCGTATTGTTTTTCAAAGGTTTCCACGATCGGGCGGGTCTGCGTAAAATCGGGCGGATGAAGCGTCAGGTATTGGTCAATTTTTTCATTGGTTACCTCGCTCTGTTTATAAAATTTTATAAACATATCAGGGTAAGCGTTCAAAATAGTCGGCTCAAAATTGATTTCCGAATACCTGCGTACTTCCACCACTACGCGAAGGGTAGCCGCGTCTTTGGCCTTCTCCATCATTTCAATGGATTCCTTGTATCGCTCGGAAAAATTGTTGGCGTCTTGAAATAAAAAATAGGCTTTCTTCGCATCGTTGCGCGTGGATTTCATGAGCGCCTCGATGCCCGCCTGATAAGATTCCTCCGCCGCCTTTTCTTTTAAATTTTTTACTTCGTCAAAACGGTTGACCGGCTCCGGAATAATCTGCAGGGCAGACGGCGAAGCGCGAATGGCCTCATACAAAACATTAATCGAATTGTATTTTTCCATCACCTGCTTCCACTTGAACGGCGCATCGGCGGCAATTAAATTTTTAACGTCCGATTCCACCGTATTCACCGCCAGTTGATAGCTCTTTCGCAAAATATCGGAGGAAGCTTTATGGTTTGGATTTTTGCGAAGACGGTTTACCGCCTTAAGCACCGCGTTATAGTAATCGCCCTTATTATATGCCTTTTTCCCCGATGTGCATCCGCATACAAGGAGAATAATAAAAACCGCGTACAATCCCTTCATTTTGAAAAAAAATAAGTTAGTTGTCAATAAATTTCTAGTTGCTTTCATCCATGAAAATTTTTTTGCAAATATACTGATTATCTCATCTATACAAAATGATTAATCCGAAATTTTTGGGATTTATGCAATAGGCACGCCTAATTTTTTTAACCTCATTTTGGCAGACACATTGCACTCGGCGAGGCAACGTTCTTGCGGGCGTTTAAGGGGACACGTTCTTCAAGGGAGGCTGGTACAACAGCCGTTTTGGACTAGGATTTTAGGATTTGGAGATGGCACAGGGGAGGCATGGGACACAGGGGATTCCGTCGGGCATGGGGGGGGGGTATTTAACATAATGTTGAATTTAATGCTCTCCCATGCCCTATCCATTCCCCGCCCATTCCCCGTCCATGCCCTGACATTCCCCTGACCGCCGACACATTATCTATTAGCCGTCTTAGGAAAAAAGGGGTGATGATAAGGTTTATGTTAAAAAAACCGGTCATGCTGGACGTTGCGTTGCCCGCCGCTTCGGGAATAAAAGCGGCGGAATTGAAGAACGACATGATGTCGCTGGCAAAAAATATAATTTGGCTCAATCTGTCCTCCAATAATTTTACCGACGGCGACCTGACATTCCTCAGCTCATTGGCCAACCTCGAAAAGTTGCGGCTTGAAAAAAATCCGCTGACGG
>Ga0081606_1000547_pt1 | contig 14843 bp, 10 predicted proteins | sample EareggfetidaYelm_FD_71127 | JGI IMG/M metagenome (GOLD analysis project Ga0081606, IMG submission 71127) | Earthworm egg capsule microbial community from the University of Washington, USA - E. fetida Yelm (SPADES assembly) (version 2) | ecosystem: Host-associated > Annelida > Reproductive system... | reverse complement strand
AGAGAAAAAAGAAGGAAAGAAGACGAAGAGGGGGGGGAGCCCAGGGGGGCGCCGACCCGCGCCCCGGCGCGCCCGGGGCCAGCGGGGGGGGGGGGGGGGGGGGGGGGGGGGGGGGGGGGGGAAGAAGGCGAGGGAGTGGGAGTGGGAGTGTCTGCCCCAACCACCCCCGGAGCAACAACCACCCCCGCCACCGCAACAACGACGCCAACCAACACCCCACCCACCCCACGACGCCACACCCGAACAGAACGCACACCACTTACCCGAGGCAAGACAGAAGCGAGGGCACCAACGCGGCGAAAGAGCGCAGCAAACACAGAAAAAGCACGGAGAAACCGGAGCACAACAGTCCAATCGGTTACACAACCCAGTAAGGTCGCAAAGCCAACACAACAGCAGACACCCGCACACAGCGGACACCCACCGGCCGACCAGACTTCCCGGCTCTCCTACCAAGGAGCATACCCGAAACATCATAATAAACACACCGCATAGCGAAATCGACACCCCGTCCTACAGGTAATACGGCCACTGTTGAACCAGCGACACCACGCCAACGCGCAGGATCTGACCCCGCGAGCTTTCATGCGACCCTGTTGAACAGACACACCGCACCGCACCCACGGTGTGCACCCCCACACCCCGGCCGACCCCGTTTGCACCGTGTAAGCAATAGGATCGAAGCATCCACAACCCAGGTCGCAAGGGAGTCGCCATGCCCACCGTTATCGTCGACGTGATGCCAAAGGACATGCTCCTCGACCCCCAGGGTAAGGCCGTCGCAGGAGTGCTCACGCGCACGGGCCACGCGGGTATTTCCGAGGTTCGGGTTGGGAAACGATTCGAACTCACGGTAGACGAGCCAGTCACCCCGGAGATGCACGAACAGATCGCGACGATTGCCCAGGACATCCTCTCCAACTCGGTTATCGAAGATGTTGTCTCGATTCGCGTCGGCACAACACACGAACAGTAGGTCCCGCGGTGCGAATTGGCGTCATTACCTTCCCCGGCTCGCTCGATGACCGCGACGCGGCCCGCGCCATCCGCCTCGCCGGTGCCGAGCCGGTCGCACTCTGGCACGGCACACCCGATCTGGCCGGGGTCAACGCCCTCGTGCTCCCCGGCGGATTCAGCTATGGCGACTACCTGCGGTGCGGTGCCATCGCGGCGTTGAGCCCCATCATGTCCGAAGTGAAAAGGGCCGCAAAATCCGGGATGCCGGTGCTGGGAATCTGCAACGGATTCCAAATGCTCACCGAAGCAGGCCTGCTTGAAGGCGGTCTCATCCGCAACGATCACGGCGCATTCATCTGCCGCGATCAAGAACTGCGGATCGAAAACACGAGCACGGTCTGGACGAACTCCTTCACACCGGGTGGCAGAATTGTCATCCCCCTGAAGAGCGCCGAGGGTGGCTTCACCGCCCCGAAAGACACCCTTGATCGGCTCGAAGGCGAGGGTCACATTGTTCTGCGCTATCTCGGGGTTAACCCCAACGGTGCGCAACGCGATATTGCAGGCATCACCAATGCCGCGGGGAACGTCGTGGGACTCATGCCCCACCCCGAACACGCCGTCGAACCGGGCTTTGGACCCAACACCGACGCCGCCATGCGATCGGGCACTGACGGTCTCGGATTCTTCACGAGCGCACTTCGCGCCCTCGCGGGGGTTTAAAACCTGGGGCGCACCCCTCTGGTCATAACAACCCGGCAGACGCAGCACGCGCCCGGATGCCCCGGACTGACGCGTGCGCGTGCGAAATAACAGCTGCCAACCCCGTGCCCGCGAGCCACCCCCCGGTCAATACGAGCGAACCATCACCACAGGCAGCCTCAACGGCTGCGACGCGCTCGCGCTGACCGATAACGGTGGGTTGGACAGCACCACACCACTGCGTGTGATGGACCGCACGCAGCATCCCAGGCTCAATGGGAGTGTTCAGCAGTGCCGCAGTGTCGGCACACGCAAGCACCCCGATGTGCTCGAGTCCAAGATCGGCAAGCGGGCTTTCGACACCAGCGCTCCCGTAGGAGAGCCGCACAACGTGTCGCCCCGCAGCGGCAGCGGCAAGCCACGGCCACTTCGCGGTGGAGTGGGTGAGGGCTTTAGCAGCCACCCCCGGCGTGCCCGGGGCAACAAGAACCCCTGTGCCGCGCGGGGCATCATCAAGAGCGGGGGCGTCGAGCACAAGAGTAACAACATCAACGGTGACCGCGGCGGGCCACCCGGCGAGGGCATCGACAACGGCGGCCACCCGTGCATCGACAGCGGGTGCGATACCCGAAAGGCCAACAGCGGGCACAACACCCGAAGACGGCAGAGGCGCGTCCACCGCGCCCGCGCCCGCGGGGAACTCGGTCTCGCCGCCGACCCGTTCCTTCGGCGCGTCCACCGCGCCCACGCCCGGAACTACGACCCCCGCAACCGAACCGACCGCGAGTGGGGCCAGCAGGCGCGCCGTCACATCGGCGGGCGTCGCAAGCACAAGGGATGCCGCCGTAACCTGCAGCTGCATCGCATCCACCGTCGCTGTGAGACACCACCCGGTGTCAGCAACGGATGCCACGGGGTCTCGTTCTGTGATGCTCCCGGCAGCGTGCGACCCGGAACCACAACCGGTAACCTCCGCTCTCCCGGCAGCGTGCGACCCGGAACCACGACCGGTAACCTCCGCTCCGGGGCCCTTCACGACGGCAACAGACTCGACCATCGCGCCGACACGCACCTCGACACCGAATCTGAGCAACTCGGCATGCAAGCGATCGACGAGCCGATGCATCCCGCCAGTAATGCCACGCACGGCACTGCCAGGTTTTCGCGCCGCAACCAGTTGTGCGACCCCGCCCGAGAGTGAACCGGCTCGGGTCATTGCCTGGTTCAACCCGGGCGCAACCGTGCTGACCTCGAGATCAGCAGGATCGGTTGAGTACACCCCGAGCGCGACAGGAGTCACGAGTCGATCAAGCACCGCTCGACCCATTCGGGTGCGCACGAGCTCACCGAGACTGTGGGCAACACCAATGCGCAACACCGGCCTCACCCGATCGAGGTAGGCGCGCCACGCACCACGCCACCCGAGAATACGCACCACCTCAGCGGCGAGGGGGTTGGCCGGGATCCCCAGCACTCCGGTGGCAGGAGCAGGGGCAGCGTCGAGCACGTCACCGTCACCGCGAAACGCGAGCCACGCTCCAACCGGATTGGGCACGGCCATCTCGTCGGACATCCCAAGGCTAACAAGAAGGTTCGCGACGGTATCGCCGCGAACAGCGAAGGACTCGGCCCCAGTGTCGAGGGTCAACCCATCGAGCTCAACGCGGCCAATGCAGCCACCAAGCTTGTCATGCTGCTCAAGCAGCACGACCCGGAGACCGACCCTAGCGCAATCAAACGCGGCAACAAGACCCGCGATGCCCCCACCCACAACGACGACATCGGCATCAAGAACCATAACCTTCTGATCGGACCCTGCCCCGTGCTGTCCATCACCGTCTGAACCAGAACCCCGAAAATCGATCACGCCGCTGCGCCCTCGTGTACCACGGTAACGATGCGGGTCAACACCGCCGGATCGGTTCCCGGCGGTACGCCGTGCCCGAGATTGAACACATGACCCGGAGCGGCGGTGCCGCGCGCGAGCACCTCCCGCACCGCGGCATCCATCACCGTCACGGGAGCAGACAGCAGCGCCGGGTCAAGGTTGCCCTGCAACGGAACGCCCACACCCACTCGGCCAGCCGCAACATCAAGCGGAACGCGGTGATCAACACCGATGACGTCCGCCCCCACCTCGCGCATCGCCCCGAGTAGCTCTCCCGTGCCCGTGCCAAAGTGCACGATGGGCACCGAGCGGCGCACACCGGCGATCTCATAACCGAGCTCGTGCACAAACGACAGCGCCTGTCTTGAAGCGGGTGCAGTGTGACGCTCGTAGTCAGCCACCGAGAGACTTCCTGCCCAGGAATCAAAAAGCTGAACAGCGGATGCCCCGGCCAGCACCTGTGCGCTCAAAAACCGCCCGGTCACCTGCGCCGTCCACGACATCAGCGCCGCCCATGCCCCCGGGTCGGCATGCATGAGCGTGCGCGCTTCGAGGTGGTCCTTTGAGGGACCTCCAGCCGCGAGATACGCCGCAAGCGTAAACGGGGCTCCGGCAAAGCCGATGAGCGGGGTGGCGGTGCCTGACCCGTTGTCGAGTGAGTTGAGCTCGGCCACGGCTCGGCGCACCGCCTCCGCAATGGGAGCAAACGCGGCATCCAGCACCGACGGATCGATCGCGGTGAGCTCTGCCACACCCGCGGCGTCACCGTATACCCGACGAAACACCGGACCCTGGCCGGGCACAATATCAACATCAACCCCGGCCAATCGGAGGGGAACCACAATGTCACTGAAGAAAATCCCCGCGTCAACCCCGTGACGACGCACCGGTTGCAGCGTAATCTCAGCCGCGAGAGCGGGATCAAGGCACGCGTCAAGCATTCGGGTGGCCACGCGCAGTTCGCGATACTCGGGCAACGAGCGTCCGGCCTGTCGCATGAACCACACCGGCACCGTGTCAGTGCGCTCGCCGCGATAGGCCCGCACCAGCCGCGACTGATCGGTCAGACCGGCAACGAGGGGATGCTCCGCGGGAAGGTTCACCGTGCCATTCTTTCGTATTCGACCGAGAGTAGAATTTCCCGCGTGCTTCTCTGTCTCACCGCCAACCACAAGAACGCTGAATTCAGTGTTCTCGAGCGCCTCTCAGAACGATCCGAGCATGCGGCGCGGCGGTTGGTGACCGAACATCCCGCTGTCCGCGGCGCTGTCGTCGTCTCAACGTGTAACCGGTTCGAAGCATACGTCGATGTTGTGCCCGGGCCAGGACACGGACCGATCGCGGCCTGCCCGGTCGCAGGGCTCCCGAACGATGGACTGCACGCGGGCATGCTCGCGGTGGCAAAGCTCACAGAACTCACCTTCCCCGAACTCGCAGCCAACTTTCACATTGTGCAGGGAAACGCGGTCGCCGAACACCTCTTCGCCGTGGCATCCGGGCTCGAATCTGTCGTGGTGGGCGAGGGAGAAATTTCTGGCCAGGTACGGCGAGCACTTGAGCAAGCACGCGCCGAACATGCCACAACGCCCGACCTGGAGCGACTCTTTCAGCGCGCCTCGACCATTTCTCGTGAGGTTAAGAACGAAACGGGAATCGGCTCGGCCGGCCGATCACTGGTTCGACTCGCGCTCGATCTTGCCGAGGGGCGCGTGACCAACTGGACAAACACGCGCATCCTTCTGGTTGGCACCGGACAGTACGCCGGGGCAACCCTTGCCGCGTTACGCGAGCGCGGCGCGCGCCTCGTGCGAGTGTATTCACCGTCGGGTCGCGCAACAAAGTTCGCCGCGAGCCACGCACTGGAACCGGTGGCCAGCAGTGATGCTGCCCGAGCGATGGCCAACGCTGAGGTCGTCATCACGTGCACAACAGCAGACCACCACGTCATTGACGCACCACGCCTCGCAAACGGACGAACGCAGTTACGCGAACTGACCGCCATCACCACTACCAGCACTCTCTCAGCCGCCATTCACCCCCACGATCAGCTTGCAGAACGACAATTACTCATTGACCTTGGGCTGCCCCGCAACATTGACCCCGCTGTCGCGCACATCGCGGGTGTCGAACTGCTCGATCTGGAAACCATCCGTATCCACGCCCCCCTGGAAGAGATCACCGCCACCGAACACGCGCGAAACATCGTCGCCCGCGCCGCTCGCGACTACCGAGAGGCTCGCGAAGAATTGGATATCGCCCCGGCCGTCGTAGCACTGCGGCACCACGTTTTCGACATCCTGGACAGGGAGATCGCCCGGGCAACCCGTCGGGGTGACGCGGACGGCGCCATCGAGTCGGCGCTGCGCCACATGGCCGGCGTGCTCCTTCACACCCCGATGGTTCGCTCGCGTGAGCTCACTCGAGCCGGGAAACAGCGGGCGTGGGTGGAGGGCGTGCAGGCTGTGTTTGGCGTCACAGCAGACGAGCTGGATGCCTCGACCACCGGAGCGCGCGACACGGTGGGGCGTATCGGATGGGCGCGCAACCACGATATCCCGCCCGATGAGGCTGCGGTCGGGTAGAACCAATTGTCACCTGATCGTGCGACACTCCCGGTGCTGCGAGGTCGTGCACAACCGCCTACTACGACAGCACTAATCTGCGCGATCTTCTGTTCAAATTTGAAGTGCAACTCTGTGGTGGTGGTGGTGTGATTCTGTGGTGGTGGTAGGTCTGGCTGGTGTTGTTTGGCCGGGGTGTTTTCGGGGTTGGCTGTTGATCTCGGGGATGTTTCCTGCGGTTCCTTGTCGTGGTGGTTATACCCATTCAGGGTGAGGCACGTGGACTTCCTTGGTTGTGTGGTCCGGTTGGATAGTTCTATTGCACAGGAGGTTGTCTTCGATGAGCCGCAGAAGCTTTCCGGCGATTTCGATAGTTCCATTGCACAGGAGGTTGTCGCCTGTTGGTGAGTCGAGGATCGGTTCCCGACACAACGTCTCTGGACGTGACGACTGGGCACTCATTACTGTCTAATTCGGGGTGTTCACCCGAACAGGTTCAGTCTTGCATGGGGGTTTGACGGCGGTGTAGTAGCAGTGTTAGTCCCGCTAGTAGGAATACTGTGACAGCTCCGAGCGGAATGATTAGATTGACACCACTGCTCGCAAGCTCGTATACCGCGAGTGCGGGGTTGCTGTTCGTTGCGGTGTTCACTGCAGCAGGCACTGCAGAGCCCGCTGCTGCGCTCGCGTTCGCGGTTCCAGGTGAGGTTGAGGGTGCCGAGGTAGTAGCTGCTGCCTGCGAGTCGACAGTTGCGTTCACGGTACCCACCGCGGAAGCTGTCGTGTTTGTGTTGGAGGTGCGATCCCCGTTCGAAGACGCGTGGGCGGTGGCGTTCGCTGTTGGTGTGGGGTTCGCAGACACATCCGTTGGCACCGCGGTCACCGCGACAGCTTGTTGGATCGCTGCCGCGTTCGCACGAGAATCCGCCGACGCGGACGAGGCCGCGGACGCGTTCGCCGCGGAGGAACTTGACGCATCCGAAGACGCTGAAGTAACCGCAGCACCCGACGCGGCAGCAGAAGCAGTCGTTGTTCCTGCCGCGGATGCTGCCGCGGTCGTGTTCGAGGAATGATCCCCGTTCGAAGAGGCCTGCGAAGCCGCCGACGCGGCCGCGTTCGCCGAGCTCGCCGAGCTCGTGGACGCATCCGAAGACGCCGACACATGAGCTGCCGCCCGCGCTGCTGCGACCGCGGACCCAGTCGCAGCCGCGGACCCAGCAGAAGTACGATCCCCGTTCGCTGCTGCAACCGCGGCCGCGTTCGCACGAGAATCCGCCGACGCGGACGAGGCCGCGGACGCGTTCGCCGCGGAGGAACTTGACGCATCCGAAGACGCTGAAGTAACCGCAGCACCCGACGCGGCAGTTGGTGTCGGTCGTGACCCCCCAATTACCGACACCAAACCCGACACGCTACTGGTGACGTATACGGCACTCCCATCCGGGGCAACCGCCATCTCGATCAAGCCCGAGTCGACGGGAATGGTTTGGGTCACTGTCCCGGTAGCCGTATCAATCCTCGACACCGAACCCACCCCGCCGTTGATGACGTATACGGCACTCCCATCCGGAGTAACCACCACCCCGACCGGGCCCAAGTCGACGGGAATGGTTTGGGTCACTGTCCCGGTAGCCGTATCAATCTTCGACACCGAATCTGACCGGTCGTTGGCGACGTATACGGCACTCCCATCCGGGGTAACCGCCACCCCGGTCGGGTACGGGCCGACGGGAATGGTTTGGGTCACTGTCCCGGTAGCCGTATCAATCTTCGACACCGAACCCGACGACCCGTTGTTGACGACGTATACGGCGCTCCCATCCGGAGTAACCGCCACCCCGCGCGGGTACGGGCCGACGGGAATGGTTTGGGTCACTGTCCCGGTAGCCGTATCAATCTTCGACACCGAACCCGACGACCCGCTGTTGACGACGTATACGGCGCTCCCATCCGGAGTAACCACCACCCCGAACGGGCTCCTGCCGACGGGAATGGTTTGGGTGACTGTCCCGGTAGCCGTATCAATCTTCGACACCGAACCCACCCCGACGTTGGCGACGTATACGGCGCTCCCATCCGGAGTAACCACCACCCCGGCCGAGTACGAGCCGACGGGAATGGTTTGGGTGACTGTCCCGGTAGCCGTATCAATCTTCGACACCGAACTCGAATTGTAGTCGGTGACGTATGCGGTTCTCCCATCCGGAGCAAACGCCACCCCGAACGGACTCCTGCCGACGGGAATGGTTTTGGTGACGGTGTCGTTATCGCTGAGACGCGAGGATAGAGCCCCCGGCACGCTCATACGGTTCTGACCGAGTGCAGCAGCCGTATGTGCGTTCATCGGCACTACCCCGATCGTTGCCAACACTGCCACCGCAATCGTGACGATAACTATCCCCACACGACGATGACCCCTGGTCAATACCCTCATGAGCGCACACTCCCGCCTCTGTACGCACCCAACCTGCAAAAACTCTTGGACGCGCCGGGTTGTTTCACTCTCTTTCTCGCTCCTGCCAACACGCACCTCATGGTGGGTGTGGTACCACACTGTTTCTTAGCACCCCACCCCACCTGAGTTTCCGCCCCCATCTGAACTGTTGTCTGTGCGAGATCAGTCACCGTCGTGTGTTCATCCGTGAAAAACACCGTGATCAATAACAGCTCCGAACTGTCCCCCGGATCTTTCACCACCCCAGCAGAGCGCCACCCAGACGGGGTCTTCTCACGCCCCTCACGCAACACTTGCTCACGCAACTCCACCGCAGCGGGAGACAGCAACACACGTCTCACAACACCACTCCCTCACACCACACAACACAGATACAGGTAACAGATAATTCCTATAAATGGGTATTTTATATCTGGAAAAATATAAAATACCTGTGAGAAAGATGAAAGATTGTGCTCTTTCTCTTTAGACCTTCCTGGGAATGAGAGGTCACAGGGATGGCTCTGAGTCCGAGTTTTTCGGCCACTCGACGCTTCCGGGGAGCGCGTGATGGAAGAATTCGCTGTTCGGCGACTCGCATAGGCCACTCGACGCTTCCGGGGAGGGCGTTCCCCTGAGCTGCAGTGACCACACACGTCAAAAGGAGACTGTCTGTTTAGCGGTGTGTGGGGGTTGTGGTTTCGTTGGTGGATGGTTTTCTTGAACCGGTTCGTAAAGGTGGTCGTGAACGTGCTTTAACAAGGGTTTCTATCTGATTACCCAGCGCGTCCTGTCGTTGCTGGTTGGGTTAGGCGACCGGGCCAGGAGGTAAAGGCATGTCAGTGTTGTGGTCTCGTTGGGGACGTGACCGCGTGCTCTGGTGGCCTGCTGGTAGCGGATGTTGGTCGCGTCTGTGGTTGGGTGTGAGTGCTTTCACGATGCCGCCGCGGTGCCGCCGACCCGTGTAACGCAACGAGTTCCAGACCAGGTGCACGACACGCACTGCTGCACGAGGCGTGCGTTTCCAGATCATCGTGATTGCCTCGGACAGCCCCCTTTTCTTTTTTTGAGCCGGTCACAAACAGCGATAAGCACGTCCTGAACCCCTCGGCCCCTCAGCACGCTGAACATCTATAGCCAGAACCATCCACCCTCCGCCCCGGCACCGGCACCGGCACCGGCACCGGCCCAGAACCCCCGCTCCCCGTCAGTGGTAACACCCACTACAACCTAAAACAGGGATGTTGCGCACCTGTCCCGTGTTCAAGGTGGAAGCGCAGCACTTGGTGATGTTCATGTTCACTGAATCAGGGGTTGTGTTTCTATGGGTACGCATGACGGTCATTTGCTGCTGGGTTGAGCGGGTTCAGGTCGAGAAGGGTGGGGGGTCTGTTCGGCGGATCGCTGTGGTGTGGGGTCGGCCTGGGTCCACGGTGTCGCGGGAGATAGGTCTGGAACAGGTGGGTGTCGTTGAACCAGAACGAGTCATACCCCCTGTTCCGGGTTGTTCGGTTACACATCTGGTCCGATGGCCACAGCGCAGTACCGGGCAGAGCACCGATGTTGTAAGCAGCATTGAACTCCCACCGGCCACGTGTGTTTGTGCAGGATCGGATGGTTGGGGTGGGTGATAGACAGGCTCCGGGCGGGGTGGACACCCCCGGATGATCGCAGCCAGGCCTCGGATCGAGTTCCCAGAGAACCCGTGAATATGGGTCAGTTACAACACGATCTACCGGTGGATCTACCACCCCCACCAGCACCATCAGTTGTGACAGCACCTACCCCGCGCGCACCAACAACACCGCAAAATCTTCAGAGTAAACGGGTACATTCAGACCGTATCCCGTTCCGGGTGCCTACCCATGAACGCCTCGCACACATCAACGACCGCTCCGTGTTCGGACACCGAGGAACCAAACTCCATCTCACGCGCGAGCTTCCGTGATGATGAACAACGGGACTCAAGATGCACAGCCACCACCAACTGAGAGCCCAGTGGGGCACGGACACGCACTCCGCTGACCCCTACACCACACGGCACCACAGGAACCAACAAACACCACAACGCTCGAATCCGACACTACCTACCCACACGCACCAACTTCCAAACCATAACCGACAAAGAGCTCCAGGAGATCATCACCGATCTCAACAACCAACCCCGAAAACAACTCGACCAGACAACACCAGCAGAAACCCACCAACACCACACACAATCACACCACCACAGTGCTGCACTTCAGACTTGAACACGGCAATACCGGTGCTGTGGTGCCATCGAGCTAGGCTCCGAGCAACCGGGCAGCAAGATACCCGACCAGTTCACCGAGCGGCACCCGCTCCTGCGCCATCGTGTCCCGGTTTCGCACCGTCACCGCGTCGTCGTTGAGCGACTCGAAATCAATGGTGATACAGAACGGAGTACCAATCTCGTCCTGCCGCCGATACCGCCGACCGATCGCACCCGCGTCATCGAAGTCAACGTTCCAGTTGGCACGCAGGGATGCCGCGACCTCCCGTGCGAGCGGAGAAAGCTTCTCATTGCGGCTCAACGGCAACACCGCTGCCTTCACCGGAGCGAGCCGAGGATCGAGCCGCAGGACGGTACGGACATCCATCTCACCCTTGGCGTTTGGCACTTCTTCGACACGGTAGGCGTCAACGAGAAACGCCATGAGCGAGCGGGTGAGCCCGGCGGCGGGCTCGATAACATACGGCGTCCACCGCTCGTTCTTGGATTGATCGAAGTAGGAGAGATCCTTCCCAGAGTGTTCCGTGTGAGTGCGCAGGTCAAAGTCGGTGCGATTCGCGACGCCCTCCAGTTCGCCCCACTCGCCACCGGTGAACCCAAATCGATACTCAATGTCGACCGTGCGCTTGGAGTAGTGCGAGAGTTTCTCTTTCGGATGCTCGACCAAGCGCAGGTTCGCGGGATCAACGCCAAGATCAACGTACCAGGCATGCCGGTAGTCGACCCAGTACTGGAACCATTCCTCATCGGTGCCGGGTTCGACAAAAAACTCAAGTTCCATCTGCTCGAACTCACGGGTGCGGAAAATAAAATTCCCCGGTGTGATCTCGTTACGGAACGACTTTCCCATTTGCCCAATGCCAAACGGTGGCTTGACTCGCGCGGACTGAAGTACGTTGGCGAAATTAGTGAAAATGCCCTGGGCCGTCTCAGGGCGCAAATAGTGCATTCCCGATTCATCCTGAACCGGGCCCAAATAGGTTTTCAGCATCATGTTGAAGTCGCGCGGTAACGTCCACTGGCCGCGAGTACCACACGCGGGGCACGCGATGTCGGTCATCCCGTTCTCCGGAGGGCGACCCTTCTTTTCCTCAAACGCCTCCAGCAGGTGGTCTTCCCGGAATCGCTTATGGCAACTCAGACATTCCACCAGTGGGTCGGTGAAGACACCGACATGACCGGATGCCACCCACACCTGTTGTGGCAGGATAATGCTCGAATCCAGGCCAACAACATCCTCCCGGCCGGTGACCATGTATCGCCACCACTGGCGCTTGATATTCTCTTTGAGTTCCACACCGAGCGGCCCGTAGTCCCACGCCGACCGTGAGCCGCCGTAGATATCACCGGCTTGGAAGACAAAACCTCGATGCTGGGCAAGTGCAATAACGGATTCGAGGCGACTAGGCGCGGCCACGGTGGCTCCAATGGTCGTGTGGATCGACGGAGACTCCATCCTATGTTGTGGCGGTGGTGAGCGTGTGTGCAAGTTGATGAGGATGAGCGTGTCTTTGAGCTTCTCGATCAGGTGGCGATAGACTCCCCGTGTGCGGGTCGATGGCGCAGCACCGGGTGCAGACAACTGCACGTGGGATGGCGTACGGGTACGCCCCTGGGCGAGAGATTCGATGCAGGAGTGGTCAGCGCTGCTTCCAACACTGACGAGAAAGAGCCAGTAGGTGATTGACGCCCTCCTCGCAAGCGACATCCTTGGGGGATCACCGATCGCAGTCACGGTGTATACGGCAACCGCGTTGTTTCTTGGTTACCTCCTTTTTCGGCCTCGCACACGATACTGGCCACTGATAGCAGCGGCAACGCTCATCATCGGTGGCCTCGTGGGCTTGCTCGTGCTCTGGCTCGCCGTCGATATCTTCGACTCCTTCGGTGGTCCGGTTCTTGCTGCCACCTGGTGGTGGGCTGCGGGATGTTTCTCTGGAATCGCGCTCGTGGCTGCCAACCTTGTGGGAACCCGCCGAGAAACAGGACGTATCCGCTGGTGGCACTGGATGGTGGCACCCCTGTCGATCGTTGTGTTTGCGATAGCAGCGACCCTTGGAATCAACGATGCCTACGGCCTCAACCGGACCGTTGCAAACCTGTTTCACATATCCACAGCAAAACCGATTGCACTGCCCACGGTCGCGCAGGCTGCGGGCGCGGCATCCGCCCCGACCCTAGAACTCATGCAACCGTGGAGACCACCGGCGAGTATGCCAAAAACGGGGAGCATCGGAACAGTCGACATCCCGAACACCAACTCAAAATTCCCCGCGCGAGCCGCGCAACTGTATCTCCCCCCGGCGGCGCTTGTCCCCGACGCTCCGCGGCTACCACTGGTCATCATGATGATGGGACAGCCCGGGGATCCGAACGCAGACGTCATTGGAGCCATCCTGAACGACCTCGCTGCGTCGAACCACGGCTTGGCTCCGATCGCGCTCGTTGTTGATCAGCTGGGAAACCCCGCAGTTGACCCGCTGTGCTTAGACACTGCCATGGGGAATGTCGAAACCTATCTCATGAAAGACGTCATGCCGTGGGCTCGCGCAACACTCAACATCCAACTCACACGGAATACTGTGACCGTCGCCGGATACTCGAATGGCGGCACGTGCGCGGCGTACTTTGGTGCGAAGCATCCCGATGTTTTCGGAAATATTATCGCAATATCACCCACCGAATATGCCGGAGCGGAGCGCAGTAAGCAGGTGCTCAGTGACGTGTTTAAGGGTAACCAGGCTGCGTACGACGCGGTGAAGCCAACGAACATCATGGCCACGAAGGCACCGTATACCGACACCGTTGCGATCTACACGGTCGGGCAGACTGACTCCCGCTATCAACCGGGTGTCAAACACCTCACCGATGAGGCAACCAAAGCTGGGATGTCGGCGAAGTTGCACCTGGTTCCACACGGTGATCACGGTATCAGCGCACTCAACGGTGGACTCAACTATGCGTTCCAAGAGCTGTATCCCCGACTGGGATTGAGCGGATGACCGAGGACCTCTCGGCGACGGATACCACCACACCCGCCGTAGAACCGAAAGGACGGCTGCGATCAACCCGCGAGTATCTGCTCATGCGGATTCGGCGGTCACCACTGAGCCTGTCGCTGGCAGCGCTTTTCATCGTGACCGCCCTCGTTGCGGGAACATTCTGGGCACGCCCCTCAGCCACAACCACCGCGACCTGGGGGGCGGGAGTTCCTGCCTTTCTGAACGGCCACTGGTGGACAGTGTTTTCTGCCCTCGTCATCCCGTGGAGTCCGGGCCAGACGGTTATTGCCGGGTTGGCCGCCCTCATCGGGCTTGGCATGGCGGAACGACGGCTCGGGGTGTGGCGCACACTGTTCGCATTCGTCGTGACGGGCGGGGGTGGAATCTCGATCAGCGCTCTGCTGCAGTGGTGGGGAAGCCGATCCGGCGAGTGGTGGGCGGTTGGAACCGTCGCCGACCGAAATCTCGATCCACTCACCGGCATTGTTGGTGCCGTCATGACGGCAACCGCCTTTATGGGATCGCTCTGGCGACGGCGCATCCGCGTTATTGTCAGCGTCACGATCATCACCTTCGCGCTCTACGACGGCAACTCGGCGAATATGTACCGGCTCATCGCGGTGGTGATCGGCTATTTCTTGGGGATGGTGCTGGCCCGAAACTCCTCTGCCCTTGCACTCGGACCCAGCTCCCACGCCGAACGTCGCACCCTTGTTGCGGCGATTGTCGCGGCTACCGCGCTCGGACCACTCGTGGCATTCGCAGCCCACTCCTCGCGCACCCCGTTCGCTCTCACCGCACGCCTCTTCATGCACAACCGCGGCTCGTTCAGCTGGGTGGTGCACCAGTGCGGACCCGAGCTGGCTCAGAGCAGCGACTCGTGCATCGCCCGCTTATCGTTAATCAGCTCGCAGGGCCCCGGGATGTTTCTTCTCGCGTTCCTCCCGATGGTGCTCTCGTTCGTGGCTGCCGCCGGACTGTGGCGGGGCCGACGCTTCGCGTGGTGGCTCGCGGTCGGCGTACAAGCCGTAACCGCCCTCACCGC
>Ga0081606_1000545_pt1 | contig 14900 bp, 9 predicted proteins | sample EareggfetidaYelm_FD_71127 | JGI IMG/M metagenome (GOLD analysis project Ga0081606, IMG submission 71127) | Earthworm egg capsule microbial community from the University of Washington, USA - E. fetida Yelm (SPADES assembly) (version 2) | ecosystem: Host-associated > Annelida > Reproductive system... | reverse complement strand
TTCCATTCAAACAAACGAGTTAAAATCGCTGACGGAAAATAAAGACCCGGGCATAAAATATTTTTCGGGAACGGCTGTTTATTCCTCAACCTTTGAGGCTTCGAAAGATTGGCTGAAACCCGACGCAAAAATTATTTTGGATCTCGGCGACGTAAAAGAACTCGCCGAAGTTTTGCTCAATGAAAAGCCTTTGGGCGTGTGGTGGCGGAAGCCTTTTCAGGTTGACATTACAGAGGCCGTGAAATCGGGGACTAACAAAATTGAAGTACGGGTTACCAATCTTTGGGTAAACCGCCTCATCGGCGATCAGCAACCCAATGTTTCGAAAAAAATCACCTATACTACGATGCCTTTTTATCAAGCCGATTCGCCGTTGTTGCCGTCGGGACTTTTGGGACCGGTAAAGATTTTAGCAAAACAAAATTAATTTTTTTAAATTCAACCCCCTCGCCCCTCTTTGGGCGGCGAGGGGATAAGTTGAGTTTTTAGAGAGGCTTTATAAAATAAACAATCTTATGAAGAGACGTAAATTTTTAGAAAGCGGAACCTTGTTGCCCTTTCTCGCGACGGGTATTTTAAAATCAGAAAATGCGCAGGCCGCCGCTTCAGACGAAACGCTCGCTTCAGACGAAGAACGAGAATTTTTTTACCGCCCCAAAGGCGCTTGGGCTGCCGATTTTATACCGTTTTTCGCAAAGGGCGCTTTCCAATTATTTTATCTGCTGGACTGGCGCCATGCGGAAGCCAAAGGGGAAGGCACGCCATGGTACCGCATCTCTTCCAAGGACTTTGTCAACTTTGCCGAGCACGGAGAAATGCTGAAAAGGGGAACCAAGGAAGAACAAGATCTCTACGTGTTTACGGGGTGCGTGATCGAAGCGGAAGGGAAGTATCATATATTTTACACCGGCCATAATAGTTACCTTAAACAAAAAGGAAAACCTGAACAAGGCGTCATGCATGCGGTGAGTCCTGATTTGGAAAAATGGACTAAAATTACGGAAGACGTCTTTTTTGCGCCCGCTGAAATTTATGAGAAAAACGACTGGCGGGATCCTTTTGTTTTTTGGAACGAAGAAGATAAAGCATGGAATATGCTATTGGCCGCCCGAAATACCAAAGGCATTCCGAGGAGGCGCGGATTAACGGCGCTTTGCACGTCCGCTAACCTGAAAAACTGGAAGGTCGCGGAGGCTTTTTATGACCCCGGACTCTACTTCACCCATGAATGTCCTGATCTCTTCAAAATGGGGGATTGGTGGTACTTGATATTTTCGGAATTTACCGATAAAGTAAGAACGCGGTACCGAATGAGTCGCTCGCTCAAAGGCCCCTGGATAACGCCGCCGCGCGATGATTTTGACGGCCACGCTTTTTACGCCGCCAAATCGGCTTCTGATGGTCAGCGGAGGTTTCTGTTCGGATGGAATCCCACCCGAGACGGCAACACCGATAACGGACCCTGGCAATGGGGCGGAAACTTGGCGGTACACGAATTGAGTCAGGAAAGCGACGGAACGTTAAAAGTCGATATGCCGAACACGATAGCCGACGCATTTAAAAACAAACAAAAAGCGGTGTTTAAAAACGGGGCCGGACAATTCAGCCAAAAAGCAAGCGAACTCACGCTCTCGTCCCGCGGGGGATTTTCCTGTTCTTCGGCAGGCTTGTTGCCGACATTGTGCAGGATAACCGCAACTGCGCGGTTTTCAAAAGACACCTTGGGTTTTGGGTTAATGTTCCATACCGACGATGATTTTGAGCAGAGCTACTACATCCGCCTAGAGCCAACAGAACAAAGACTGGTATTTGAAAAATGGCCGCGCGAACGAACTGAAGTTTTCCAAATGGCAGAACTGGAGCGTCCCTTGAAAATGTCGTTTGACAAACCCGTTACGATTAATGCCATTATTGAAGGGAACAAAGGCGTTGTGTATATCGACAAGGCGGTCGCCATGAATTTCCGTTGCTACGACCTGAAAGAGGGCAATTGGGGCTTCTTTACCGCAGGAGGAAATACAACTTTTAGCAATATCGCGCTTTTGACCCGATGAAGCTAATGGGGCAATGATTAATGGCTAATGACTAATGCCTCTTCGCGGAGGTTTATTCGGGAAAGCGCTTGCGGAGGATAGGTACTTTTTTTAACGGCGAATGGGAGACACACGGGACGGCAAGGGACATGAGGGATACGGGTGTCCCATTAATCATTAACCATTGCCCCATTAGCTGTGTCGTAAATGGCATCCAGCAAACCATTTTTTTCTTCATCGCAACTCAATTCCCAAAACATAATGCCGTTGAGTTTATGCTTGATGGCGTATTGGGTTTTTAAGGCAAGCGAGCGTTTATCGTCGTAGGTGATTAGTTGTTGCGCGGTTTGGTTATAGGCGTAGGGGGCTTTGGCAATATCGTCCCACAAAAAATTAAAACCCGATTTTTCCAAAGAGTCTTTTTTCAGGTCGCGGTAATTGATTGCAAAATTAAATTTCCCCGGTTGGTACAAACCATTGCCGACGTTAACCTCTGCCTCGAATACGCGGGCATAAAAGGCGGCTCCAATGACCAGCTTATGCAGGGGGAAGCGAATAGAGTCCAAAAACTTCACGGCGTGATCCGCCGACTCGATACCCAACGGCGTGGAGTACAAGGGAGTGTGATGTCCCGTTACTTTACTGTTGCCGTGCACCAAGTCGTAGGTCATCAGGTTGACCTTATCTATAAGGGGGGCTATTTTATCCCACTCGATTGATTTTTGCAAGTACTCGGTAAAGCCGCCCGCGGCAAAATTTATCTCCTGCGACTGTCCCAATGTTTGGCGCAAGATTTTTACTAAAGCCGTAAAATTTTCTTTATCCTCAGGCGCATAACGGTGTTTCGGAAAACCCGGGATAACAGGATATTCCCAATCGAGGTCTATGCCGTCGGTTCCAAAATGGCGCGCGGTTTTCAAAACAGAGGCGGCAAATTCTCTTCTTCCTTGGTCAGAGGAAAAGACTTCAGAGCAAGTCTCGCAACCGCCCCAGCCGCCGAGCGATAAGATAATTTTAAGCCCGGGGTTCCGCTGTTTTAGCGAGGTCAATTTTTGAAGGGTCAGACTGTCCTCTCTGCTTCCAACAGCCAATTCATTTCCTTTTAAATGGACGAAACTGAAAATAATATGCGTCAGTTTTTCAATGGGGTAAGCCTCGATATGGGTTGCGTCGCCTGCGTAGTAAGCGATAATAGAAAGGGGAGATTTTGGTTTTTCGCCGCATGAAACAAGGGCAAAAAACAGCATTGCGGGAAGCATCTTTTTGGGAAAGCGCATGTTAATCATTGACCATTAATAAAAAAAAATCCATCGGGCCGGAGAGGTGTTTCTGAACCTCTGAAATGACAAGATTTGGACTGCTTATCATCGCAACCTTCTACTGTTAACCTGCTTTTTGGGCGAGGCCTCCGAAGAGGTGAAGCCTGATTTTGGCGATAAACTAAGTCCGGCATTGTTTTATAATGTTAGGTTCAGCAAACGTGTCCCAATCCCGATGGATTATATTTTCAAATAACGATTTCGCGCTCGAAAGGTACGAAAGAATTTGATTTTTCAAATCTTCTTGAAATAAATTTTCAATTATTTTTTTAATCCTGCATTTTATCCTTTGAAAATTCGGCAATAATCAATTTGCCGCATTATCTTTGCAGATGCGTATTTCAGTCACCCATAAAATCTGCCCTATGAACTCTGCCCTTCGCCGCTTGATATTTATAATTTTGTTGCTAAGTAACTTTTTTGCCTTTGCCCAAAAAGCAAACACGCATCAAGTAACATACGACGGCAATAGTTTGAAAATAGACGGACAAGAAATTTTCATCTATGGCGCGGCTTTTCATTACTTCCGTTGTCCGAAAGAATTGTGGCGCGATCGTTTCGCGAAGATAAAGGAAGCGGGATTTAATACCGTAGAGACGTATATTCCGTGGAATGTGCATGAACTCAATATGCCGTCCGGCCTCAACGACAGTACCCAATTTAATTTTAGCGAAGTAAAGGAATGGCTGCGCATGGCGCAAAACGAATTTGGTTTCTATACCATCGTTCGTCCCGGGCCTTTTATCTGCGCGGAATGGGCCGGCGGCGGCTATCCGCGGTGGCTTGCCAAATTCCGTCCCGACATAGAAGGCTTTTGGCTTCGAAGCGCCGACCCCGAACATATCAAATGGAGCGAGCATTGGTATAAAGCGGTTTGTAAAATCATTGCCGCAGAAGAAATCACGCGAAAGCCGAAAAACAAAAAAGGGATTATCCTGATGCAAATCGAAAACGAATACGACGCGCACAACGCCAAAAACAAAACGGCATTCCTCGAACGCTTATATAATGTAGCGAAACAAGCGGGAGTCAGCGTTCCCGTTTTCACTTGCCTTACCTCGCAATGCCGCGGCGCAAAGGGCGAGCTTTCTCAGGTTTTCGATTGCGATAATTATTATGTAGACCAAGGAGACGCCATTACTTGCGCCAAGCGAATGGAGTCGTTGAAAAGCGTACAGCCGAATGCGCCGGGGTTTGTTACCGAATTGCAGGGCGGTTGGTTCTCCACGGTCATGGGAAAACTCAGCGAAGAACACCCCTCCGACGCCGCGCATTTCTACGCTATTGCCATGATGTCTATTGCCGGCGGCGCCACGGGCTTGATACAATATGTAACCTACGGCGGAACGCACTTCGCAGGCTGGGGAGCGCGCGGGCAAACGACGTCGTATGACTATAATGCCTCTGTCCGCGAAGATGGTTCCTTGTCGCCCAAATATTTCGCGGCGCAAAACGTGGGGAAATTCATATCCGTTTTTGGACATCCGCTTATCCATTCCCGCGGCGGCGTCTGCTCGTTTTCCAAAGGGGGGGAAGAGTTAGCCGGCGCCGTGAGAATAAGCGCGGATGGCACTAAGTTTGTTTTCCTTCACAACCATTCCGCCAAAAATAAAATTTCAGGAACCGCGACGGTACAACCCCAAGACAAAAGCCCCGCCGCGCCTTTGTTTAATATCAACCAAAATGAGGAGAAGGTCGAGATGACCGATGCACGGACAAAAAATAATTTAGTCGGTTTGAAGCCCTTTTCTGTTTCGTATGAGCTGTTGCCTATGCAGACTAAAGTCTTGATTATCCCTCCGAAAAAAACGGCGGATAAAGGAAAGTGGTGGGTATGGGATTCTGCCCCCGTCGCTCCCCCAAAAGAAATATCCGTTCGCATTGCGCAGGTATTGAAATATAACGAAGACGCCGCCAAAGCCGCATGGAAGCCGTTGCCGGAGGGAATGTCGTTGCCTGAACTAGGCGTAAACGACGCCCGCTATGTTTTATACCGCTCGCAGTTTACTCTCGACGAGAACGAAGCAAGCCAATATTCTAAAATATTATTCAACGCCTTCTCGCGCGATATTTTAAATGTGGAAGTAAACGGACAACTTGCGCCCCGTCTCTATCCCTCCGAAAAATGGGCGTCGCTGGTGTGGCGCGACGTAGATAAGTCGTTTAAAAAAATTAAAGAAAACGACTACGACAATCGCTTCGACGCAAAAAATTTATTGCGCCGCGGAAAGAATGAAATCATAGCGCTCTATGAAAACATCGGGCATGAGCACGGCTATTATCCGATGGAAGAATTGTGCGGCATTCGCAAGGCCGGTTTGTCGGATAACGAGACCGTTTTAAAGAAGCCTCTCGCGTGGGAAGTGTCCGTTGACTTGGCCGGCATACCACAACAATTCACAAGCCCTGAATTTACTCCCCATAATTGGCAGACTATCGACTTGGACAGCAATTACGATGTGCCGAGAAAGGGAAATGAAATTCAACCCAAAGGAAAACAAGACGCCTTGTTCACGTGGTATCGCGCCGCGTTTGACTTGCCCGAAAGCAACGATACCTGGCGATTGCTGATTAATGCCTCGGGCAATGGCTATATGTATCTCAACGGGCACAACATAGGAAGGCATTGGGAAGGCGGCCCCCAACGCGAATATTATTTGCCTGAATGTTGGCTGAACAAGGGTAAGAACGTGCTCGTTCTCGGACTTCGCCAAACGGCAAACGGCGCCGTGATTCGCGGAATGGAAATAAAAAATTCAATAAGCAATGAGAAATAATGGTTAATGAGTAACCCGCATTACGCAAAAATTGCAGGCTGCGGCAGAGTCTCCCGAATCTAAAGAATCCCGCAAGTCCCGTGAGCGCCAATGACAACGGTTAAGCGAAAAGCATGAGGCAAAAGACCCGCGTCGAAAAATATTTTCACGACTTTTTCTAATAATTAGAATAAAAAATATTTTATTTGTACAAATAAACCAATGATAAACTTCGCCCCCGGTCCCTCTCAACTTTACCCCACCGTGGAAAACCATGTGTCGCAAGCCTTTCGCGACGGCATTCCTTCCATTGCGCATCGAAGCAAAACGTTTGAAGCTATTTATAAAGGCGCGGATGAAAAGTTGCGCACGTTGCTTGGCATCCCTCCCCGCTTTCATATTTTCTTTGTCGGTTCGGCCAGCGAAATTTTTGAGAGAAGCATTCAAAATTTGGTACGCCGACATTCCTTTCATTTGGTAAACGGCGCTTTTTCGAAACGCTATTTTGAAATTGCCCGACTGCTCCATAAAGAACCGACTAAAATTGAAGCAGAAGAAGGGCAAGGATTTCGTCAAGCAGCGGTTCCAAAAGAGGCTGAATTGACAGCTATCACTCACAATGAAACATCCACGGGCGTCAGCGCCCCGATGGAATTGTTTGCCGCCGTCCGCCGCCAAACTTCCGCCTTGATTTCGGCAGACGCCGTTTCGTCGCTCCCCTACCCTGCTTTCGACTTTACGCAATTTGACTCGCTTTTTTTCTCTGTTCAAAAAGCGTTTGGAATGCCGGCGGGATTGGGCGTTTGGATTGTAAATGACCGGTGTTTGGAAAAAGCCGCCGAGTTGGAGTCGGAAAAAGTGTGCACGGGAAGTTATCACAGTCTTGCCTCTCTTCAAAAGCACGCCTTGAATTTTCAAACGCCCGAAACGCCCAATGTGTTGGGAATTTATCTGTTGGACAAAATAGCCGGCGATTTTCTGAAAAAAGGCATTGACGTCATGCGCAAGGAAACCGAATATAAAGCCGACATATTGTATCAGGCACTTGCCAAGCACGGCAAAATAAAAGCCTTCGTAACGGAAAAAGACTTTCAATCGCAGACGGTGATTGTGGCCGATTGCGGCGAGGAAACAGAGGCGCTCTCCTCCTATTTAAAATCGCACGGACTTCAGCCCGGCTCCGGTTACGGGAAATTTAAAAAACAACAACTTCGGTTTGCCAATTTCCCGGCGCATCGGACGGAAAGTTTTGAACGGCTGGCAGAAAAAATTATGAAATATTGAGCATTAGTTTTAACATTGCGGCCGCCATTCGTTTTGCGCGGTATTTTAATAGAGTGAATTTTATGAACGGAAAATATTTTTAACCTACACCAAAAGTTATGCATTATCCTTTTCAACTCACTACTCCGGAGGCTTACAAAAAAGCCTATCAAAAAAGCATGGACGAACCTGAAAAATATTGGGCCGAAGTAGCCGAATTTTTTCATTGGCGCAAGAAGTGGGATAAAGTACTGCAATGGAATTTCAAAGAACCCAAAGTAGAATGGTTCATCGGGGGAAAACTCAACATCACCGAAAACTGCATCGACCGCTATTTGGAAACGCTGGGCGAAAAACCGGCTATCATTTGGGAGCCCAATAACCCGGAAGACCGCGTGCGGACGGTGTCTTACAACCGCCTTCACAAGCGCGTATGCCAAGCGGCGCAAATGCTTGCCAACAACGGCGTGAAGAAAGGCGACAGAGTGTGTATTTACATGGGCATGGTGCCGGAATTGGTTTACGCCGTTCTCGGATGCGCCCGCCTCGGCGCCATTCACAGCGTCATTTTTGGCGGGTTCAGCGCACAGAGCATTGCCGACCGTTTGTACGATGCGAAGGCGGAGTTTATTATCACTTGCGACGGCTCGTTCAGAGGGGAGAAAGTGATCCCCTTGAAAGCCCTGATCGACGACGCCTTGATCGGAAACCGCGAGGTGAAAAAAGTTTTTGTTTACACCAGAACGCGCACTCCCATTTCTATGTTGAAAGGGCGCGATTTGTGGTGGGACGATGAAATGGATTTTGCGGAACAGCAGATCGAGAAAAACGGAAAATCGGCTTTCCAGGCGGCCGAAATGGATTCGGAAGATCCGCTGTTTATTCTCTACACGAGCGGCTCCACCGGCAAACCCAAAGGCGTGGTTCACACCACGGCAGGATATATGGTTTGGGCGGCTTATACTTTTGCCAATGTCTTTCAATATAAACCGGGCGACGTTCACTTTTGCACGGCCGATATTGGTTGGATCACAGGGCATAGTTATCTCGTTTACGGCCCGTTGCTTTGCGGCGCTACTTCGGTAATGTTCGAAGGGATTCCCACCTGGCCCAACGCCGGACGTCTCTTTGACATTGTGGATAAATTCAATGCCAATATTCTATACACGGCGCCGACGGCCATCCGCAGTTTGATGAGTTTTGGCGAAGCGCCTTATAAAGGGAAAAGACTGGATTCGCTCAAAACATTGGGCACGGTGGGCGAACCTATCAATGAAGAAGCGTGGGCTTGGTATGATGAAAAAATCGGAAAAGGAAAATGTCCCATTGCCGATACGTGGTGGCAAACAGAAACCGGCGGGATTATGATTACGAACTTAGCCGGCGTAACTCCGTCCCGTCCCGGATGGGCTACGCTCCCCCTGCCGGGCGTGGCGCCGACGCTGGTGGATGAACAAGGAAAAGAAGTGACTGAAAAAGACGAGTCGGGATTCTACAGAGGAAATCTTTGTTTGACAAAACCATGGCCGGGCATGTTGCGAACCACGTATGGCGATCATGAACGTTGCCGCAGCAACTATTTTGATTTATATAAAAATATGTACTTCACCGGCGACGGCGCCTTGCGCGACGACGAAGGCAACTTTCGAATTATCGGCCGCGTGGACGATGTGTTGAATGTGAGCGGACATCGCATCGGAACGGCGGAAGTCGAGAACGCCATTAATATGCACGCAGGAGTTATTGAAAGCGCGGTGGTGGGCTATCCTCATCCCTTGAAAGGGCAGGGAATTTACGCCTTCGTGATCGCCGAACAACACGGCAATGCGGAGCAAGCGCGGAAAGATATTTGGCAGACGGTGACTAAAGTAATCGGCGCTTTGGCAAAACCCGATAAAATTCAATTTGTGCGCGGTCTTCCGAAAACCAGAAGCGGAAAAATTATGCGCCGCATTTTGAGAAAAATCGCGGAAGGAGAAACAGAAAATTTAGGCGACACAAGTACGTTGCTGGATTCTTCCATCGTGGAGGAAATCAAAAACGGGAAACTCTAAGAACGCCGATTAATGATTAATGGTTAATGAAAATCCAATAATCCTAATCCCTAATGAGCGATTTTTGCCTCTTTCAAAAAATTCTTCACGTCGGCGATTTTCAAAGCTATGTTTTCTCCTTGTTGCGCGGTGGCGTTGCCGCCGACTAAAATTCCGATAACCGTATTGTCGTCTTTCAAAATACAAGGGCCGCCGCTGTTCCCTTGGTTTGAAGCGGCGTCTAACTTGAAAAGATTTACGCCCTGATACTTGTCGCTGTTAATGTTCCCTTTTGTAATTGAGTAATCCCCGTGGGGATAACCGATAAGAATTACTTCATCCAAATTTTTAACGGTCTCGGATTCCCCCAAAGCCAAAGGTTCAATGTCGCTGATTTCCGGCACCTCCAACACGGCCACATCGGAAAGAAAATATTCGATAGGAACCGATCCGTCCGCCGAACCGACAACCTTCGAAGGCGCTATGTATTTGACGGTTGCTTTTGCCTGCAACTTATTTTTTGAATGTTCAAAAATCAAATCTACCTGGTCGCCGACTTTGTTGTTTTCCACAACATGCCTTGCGGTCAGAAGGGTGGTCGAATTAATTAAAAATGCGGTTCCGGTACCCGAACTTGTTACGACTTTTGCAACGGGTTCCTGAATGTCGGAACTGAAAACCGATTTGCTTGGCAACAGGTTGAAATGAAACAGCGCATAAAGCGCGAAGGGCAAAAGCGCGGCGGTTAAGAAGACGGCGGTTACGGCAGAAATGCGCCTTTTGATTGCGATTCTGTTTTGCTCCTGCAAGTTTTCTGATATTCCAAAAAGCATAGTCCGTTTAGTTTGTGGTGTAGGCGCAACGGTTATTTTTCCATATTTCGCTTGTTATGTTTTCGTCTGCCAAATCGCTTGGCACATTGGCGTAAGCGTCTTTCATTAAATTGATGTACGACAAATCCGTTATCGGTATGTAGTTTCCTTTTTCGTCATAGAAGACAATAATATTTTTAAGGTCCGTTAATTCTTTCTTGCCGTCGATGGTGTCGGGGAAATCGCTGTAGTTCCGATCGTGGAATTCGGAAAGCACCTCTGCAATCTTATTGCTGTCGTCGCCGATGACAAAACGCGGCAGAGAAGAATTTGCCGAAAATATTCTGTTTATTTTCAAGAACGGCGAAGTGGCTTTTCGCGCCGTGCGTATGCTCTCCTCTGTTTTGCCGCGTATGTAGGAAGCAATATTAAAATCTTCAATGCATCTAAGCTCGTCTACTTTTAAGCGGAATGCTTTCAGAAAATCAAGATAAATCTCCTCATTAAATTTCCCTCTCTGCTTTTGTTTCAGGTAATCCAATATATTTTGCTGTTGAATCACGTCCTGCATCGAACAAATATTTCCTCCTTTTTTTTGAGCGTAGGTTTCCTTTGCTTTCTCACATTCTTTGCGGAATGAGTTTGAAGGATATACCCTTAAAATAGGCAAAGTAGTATCGTCAATATCGCCTTCAATGTCATTCTTTCTTCTGGCAAAACTGATGTTTCCGTTCTCCGGGTCATCCGTTTTGCCGGTCAGGGCGTTCAGTTTTTTTATAAGCTCGTCAAAAAATTGAAGTTTGGGCAATTCGTGAGCGCTGCCTTCCAACTTGATTTTTCCTTCTCTCACATGCTTGTCTATATCAATCAGCACGCGAATTGAAAGGTGCATTTTCATCTGTTCAAAAATAGCATTGAGGCGGTCTTTCAAAACGGCGTCTTGCTCAAAAACTAATTTGTAGGTATTCTTTGTACAGCCCGTCGCCAGGTTGCGCAAGCTGTTATCCCAATTTTGGGTTTGGGAAGAAAGCCCTATGGATTTCCAATATTTCAAAGTATGTTGGATGCGCTCCATCAGATCTTCCAACACATATTTAGCGTAGTAAAGATTTTCTGTTGACTGCATGGCCTCATCGACTTGCTGATAAATGTGGTCCACAAAAATATTCAATGCCGATTTGATATTGTTGTTCACCATGGCATAGTAGTTGTCGTTTTTTGTGCTTTTGAACATGTTCATAATAGCATCAAACGGGCTTCCTGTGATTTCGCCTTTGTTAATCCGTATGGCGTCTGTGTCAATGGAGGCAAGCAAGTGTCTGCCCCCCACGGTATTCAATGCGGCAAATGCGGTTTCCAAAATTTCGTCAAATTTAGCCGCCATTTCTTGTTTAATAAGGGCACGCGCAATTTTTTTCTTTTCGCGTCCGTCGGGGAGATACCATTCGCTGTCCGTGAGCCGCTCCAGCAATTCAATGCTTAATTCAGAAGAAAGATATTCCTGAATTTGGTCTTTGGGAAATTGGATGGCCGACAAACCAAATGTTCCGTATTTGCCAATTAAGTTGTTGCCTGCCGCATCCACTAATCTTTCTCTGCGCTTCTCATAAATGCCTGCGATGTTTAAGAACAAATACAACCCGGCCATTTTATACAACCCGCTTAATGTGTTTATGGCGGGCGCTCCGTCTTGATAATCCTGACTGATGAATTGCACCAATTCATAAGGCGGAGCTTCCAACTCTTTGGCAAAGCCGTTGGGCCACTTTTCTTTGTATTTGTGCTCCTTGTTATTGTAATACTCTAAATCTTTTATGGCCCCGTAAGCATTGCCGTACATGACTTCCGAACCGCGAATCACTCTTGGTTCTTGCGGCAATAAAAACAAGCCGTAAATATCTTTTGCGCCGGGAATGACGTGGCGAACCAAATAGCCCATGTCAATAAATACTCCCGAGCCGGTTCCGCCCGTTAGACTTCCGGTGATGAAAACCGTGGGTTGCGCCGCAAGGTTGGCGTCGTTATTGTTCACGTGCATTACTTTAGCGTGAGCGTTTTTGACCGCGCCAATGACATTCCCGAAATTATCTCCTTTCTGATTTCTTCCCCACATAGCCAAACGACCGCACGAACGAATGCCCCCGGCGCCTAAACCCGCCGTCAATACGACCCTTGATTCGGGCAACCAACCCGGATTATCGCAGGAAGTTTTTAACTCCTCAATCATTTCAGCCATGTTGTCCAAGCTGATGTAAACCCGCGTGATTTCATTGCCGCCCGGTGTGCCTACGGGCCGGTTGCTTTCATTGGTTTCAATGTAGAGGAACTCCACATTACCCGGCTTATTCGTTTTGTAGGTTTCGTAGTAAAAACGTTGGGCGTTTTCAAGGGTGTATAAACCGCTGGTGCCAATGCCTATGATAATTGTCGGTGTAGCCATAACTGTTTAGTAGGTTGATTTTTCGTGGATAATTCTTTTGAGGGAGCGGCGTTTGAGAAAAAAGTAAGTCGGCAAGCCGATGTAAACGAAGAGTTGCGGAAGGACTCTCAAATAAAACTTTGCGTTTGACCAATGCAGCGAATCAATTCCGTTCATGTAAAAGAAAACAAAAATATACGCATTGAACAAAGTAAAGCAGGCAAAGATTGCCCACAGGAGCGCAAGCCGCAGGTTGATTTCCTTTCGGTGTTTGTTCTTTTGGAAAAGCAGTTTGGCAAATGCCAAGTAAATGAAAAAAAGCAATACGCCGGTCGCCAAAAGAAAGCCGGTAACTTTAATCGCCGTCTCCGTTAAGGATGTATCGCCGGTATCAAAAAATAGGTTTTCCATGCTTTAGAAATAGTCAGAGTGAGATGAACTGCTTGTGGTTCCCCGGTTGCCGGCAGAAAAAAGGTCGTCTCCTTTTCCTTTGAAGGTGGCGGCCGAGGGGTTAATTTTTTCCGCCCGTTTTTTGTCCCAACAATAGTATCCCACGACGACGGCTGCCAAAACCGCAAGAAAAATGAACCAACCGTAGCTGCCTGTGCTTACGTCGATGCAGGTGTAATCAGGCGAGACCGAAAAATTCGACGCGGAAACAGTAATTCTAAACTTCCCGTCGGGAACTTTGAACGTGGCTGTATTTGTCGTCAAATCCTTTTTTGTTTCTCTGAATTTGCCCCCGTCGTATTGAGACACGGATACAGTGTATTTAATTCCTTTCGGACTATTGCGGCAAGACCAATTGACATTCACCATTTCCGATTTTATCTCGTGCTCTTTTCCCTTTTTTGCTTCGGGCGGCGAGGTGATTGCAATTACCGGGTTTGCCTCTCCGGGAACAGGAGGAAGGGGGGAAGTTGCGGGGGGCAAATTATATTTTGAAACATCCACGCTTGAGACAGAAAGGGCAAAGAAAGAGCCGGCTTCGAATTTCAGTCTGGTATAACCTCCTTCGATTACGGGATTTGTAGAAGAGTTATAGCCCTCGACAAGATTTCTTGTGTAATCATCGGGGTAATTTGGTTTTCCTCCTTGTCCGTAATCGTCGTTGAGATTATCGCTGATGAGACAAAGTTTGTAATTGGCGATATTGTTACTTTTGGCATACTCGGCAATTTTTGCTTTCGCAAGCGTGAGGTAAGTTTGATGGTCAGTAGGCGTCCACACAGAGGAGTTTAGAACCTGGCTCACGTCGGCATCCACATTTTGAATTTGAGACGGCGCAGGATTGATGGCCAACGTGGTTTGCAAACTTCCGAATTTTACAACCGCAAGTTTGTCTCCCGCAACTAATTTAAAGTTTGCCAAATCGGACTGACTGCCTTGAGCCACAAAGGCTCTCGACAACGGCAAACCGGTCAGGACTTCGGTTAATGCCTGTTTAGCGTTATTCAAATCAGTTTGCGTGACCGATTTGGAAACATCGACCAAAACAAAAACATTGTTTTGAGCATACATCGGCGAAGCGCCAATGAGCAAAGAAAGTACCGTGAATAATCGTAGCATCTCAAACTATTTTGGGGGGGTGAATCATCAGTGCAATAATGGTGAGCAGAGAGAAAATAGCGGCAGTCCAATAAATCAGAAACCAATTATTTTTGAATGGTTTCAAGGCATTGTCCAACGCATCAAGGTATGCTTGCTTGTCGCCATTTTCGGCAGTGTAAACATCGCATTTTGCTGTTTTGCAACGTTCCAGAAACGAGGCAGAAACGCCGTTTGAATAGTCAATCACAAAAGTGTTTTCCGACGGGTAGAACTTCGAAAATTTTTCATCGTCAAAAAGAAATTCGCCTGAGGCAAGCGTGGCATCGATATTGTCTGCGCCGTCTGTAATAATAATCAACAGTTTTTTGTCGTAGATCTGATTTGCTTTTGTTTCCTGAACAGCCAAGTACGTTTTCCAAATGGCTTCGCAAATGGGCGAATCATCGGATTGGGAAATCCCATTTAATCCGTTTTTCGCCTCTTCCGGATTTAGAAACGAAACCACATTCCCTCCTTTTAAATCGGAAGACTTGCTTGCCCGCATAATGTCCTTCAAGTTTTTTTTGGCAACTGCGCCCGTATTGGTTCCTTCTTCTAAGGTGGTCAGCACAATTTCATTGTTGGATTCTAAACCAGAGAAAGTTTCGGACAACGCATCGAGCGCCGTGGTTTCCTGCATGCTGTACGAATTATCATAAACCAGCGTAATCAAAT
>Ga0081606_1000543_pt1 | contig 14908 bp, 11 predicted proteins | sample EareggfetidaYelm_FD_71127 | JGI IMG/M metagenome (GOLD analysis project Ga0081606, IMG submission 71127) | Earthworm egg capsule microbial community from the University of Washington, USA - E. fetida Yelm (SPADES assembly) (version 2) | ecosystem: Host-associated > Annelida > Reproductive system... | reverse complement strand
AACTAACCCCAAAGCTGACCTGACCGACCCTCACATTTCATGAAACACATTCTTTGTACAAATGGAAACTGGATTGAATAAAGTAGTGCAGTGCTTAAATAGTTGGACTCATGACAGTTATTTCAGCCTACACAGGCATACGGTATAACTGATCAATGACGGAGTAATGTCCGGGGAGAAATGTTTAGTGGGAAATGTCCGGATACCAGGCTCAACAAATCTGACAGTCTGGAACCAGCTAATTCAAATGTGCTCAATCAAAGGAAATCATAGAGGCAGGAGATGCCAGGTTTGGTCAAGCAGGTAGACAATCAGATGGTCACAGTCAACAGTGTATTGAATTGGAGCAACACTGGTTGCAAAGGGACAATCAACAATTACCATAGAATTTGGGCAAGAGGGAGTGCTCTGGAAAGGCCCAAAATGTACATGATGACACAGTGGATCAGTGAAAAGCAATGGAAAATAGACAAAATTTGTAAATAAAATAAGTGAACAGAGAATGTACTGAAATGTCGTCTCCTATCAGAATAAGAAAAAAACATTACAAACTGATGTCTAAGTCCAAAACTGATTCCAGAAAATCTGAGCAATTAAGGAATTGGTTCAGCTACTTCTGCCAGGACTATAGTGAAATTAAAGGAAAACCAAGATTCATAACTGACTACGTACACGTATTATTCACTTCTGTGGCATTTTCACTCTCTTCAAATGACGGAAGCTTACGACTGATTTCTGCTTCTACAAATAAACATCAATTAATAAAGATCAATCCTCGGTAAAATATTCATAGGACAGAGACTTGGTTTGTGTGTCATTTATCCAGTGCATTTCTCACCAGTCAAAATTATTTTCTTTAAAACATTGGTTCCCAAACTGCGGTCCGCGGAACACTGGGGGCCCATGAAGGATTTGGCGGGGTCCGCAGGAGTGCTCTGAAAATATTTATTAACACTGCATGGTGTTATCAGTAACAGACAGTGTTTCAAATCAGGGGTCCGCGAGCTAAACCCGGACAAAATAGGGGTCCATGGTCCAAAATGTTTGGGAACCCCAGCTTTAGACCATACACTTGAACTGCTGCACTTAAACTAAGGACACAATAACAATATTTGTTTGTGAGTTTGTCAAAATGAGGCCTGATTAAATTAAGGTTTAGGTAAAAATACATCATCTGGTAAAAAGTGAGGCACTCCGGAAGGAGTTGGAACACAGAGCAGAGGCGTCCAACCTTTAAGCCAATAATTGCATATTCCTCCTCTATTTCCACAAAATAATCCAATTCATTTCCGCATAATTTATACATTTCCCCCCTATTTCTGCAAAATGTACGTTTTTGGCTAAATTTGCTTTTTGCTTCCCCCCTATTTTGACCATGATGCATTTGTGCATCATGCTTTACACGTACTGGATGCCCCTGACAGAGGAAACACTATTTTTTCAGAAAAATAAGGCTGACAAGGTTTGGGGAAGTAGTACAAATGGACGACAAGAGACTACCAGAAAGGCATTATATTGCCAGGAGGATAGAACTTGGAGTCAATGAAGACATGGATGGAGGAAATTTTAGACAAGATTTTACAGAAAGAGACATGAACATGAGAACAATACTAGATACTGTCAGAGACAGATAGAAATTGAGCCATCTTGTAAAAACCTCACCTGACGAAAGAGAGGAAAGAAGAAGGGAAGAAGTGAAAATACATATTACAAGGACTTACCAAAGAGTTGGCCAATTACGTTGCTCTTTGACAGAAACACTTCTACATCAGTCTTTTGGCATTCCATTTGAAACCTAACTTCGGAACTTTGGTGATTCACAGCGTTCAATTGCCTCAACTCATTGAACCTAGTTTCTAACCAGTGTGCTGCTTGGCAAACGTCGAAGTCAGATCCTTCACTTGAGAGTCCCTTGCAATAACTTAAATAGCTGTCTAAGCATGAATATTTAAACATGACATCACCAATCAGCATTTCAAAATCCTTCTCTTTTTCTTTTTTCTTCAAGCTAAGCATAAGTAACAGAGACTTTGCATCATCATCAGCACGTTTCACAACTGCATCTCGAATATCAATTATTGTCTTTTCCAGTTGTGCCATCTCCAGAAGCACAGCTGACTTTCCGTTTTCAAGCTCCTCTTTCTTTCTCAACAAAATATCTTTGTCAGGAGACAGTCGGGCAATGCTCTGTTGAAGCTGATCATGAAACATTTGTGAGGCCTCGGTAATCAGTTTTTTTTCGTGATGTGGATGCCTCTCAATGTAGCACCTGGCACAAAGAACTTCCCTGCACTTAAGACAATACATGTCAATGGGGTGTTGCTTGTGGATATCACAGAATATTAAAGCGTCTCGTTCAAGCTCGACTTTACGTTCAGGATTGTCCGAAATTGCTATCAAATTGTGTTTCCTATTCAACACATTGCTAATGTGACTGCTGCAACATTTAGAACACAGCCGCTCTTTACAGTCACTACAGTACCTCTCAGCATTCGGTGGCTCCCCAACTGTCACTGAATCTCTACAGCAAACGTCACAAGAGCTTTTCGTGCCCGAGTTCGAATTAACGATTTGCAATTTTTGCATAGTTTCCTCCAGCCTCATGAGAAAGAAATTTTTACGCAGACCGTCGACGCCGTTCTCAGGCATTGGGAACTCACTTCTACACATGGGACAAGTTATGACATTCTCCGTACATCTGCTTAACATTTCCTTCAGGCACTTTAGACAGAAAGAATGAATGCACGGCAACATTCGTGCATCTTCGAAAACATCCTTACAGACGCTGCACTCTAGTATGTCGTTCAGACTCTCCTGAATACGCCTTAGACTGTTTTCATTTAAAGACATCTCTAAATTAGCAGGATAGCTCACTCAGATCTTAATGGGACGTAAACGTGCTTCATCGAGATTCAAATTCTTCGTTCTATACACGCACGCACGTGGGGAAAATTGTAACGAAGCTCTGTTTCAAATAGCCTACAAACTAATAAAAGTTACTGTGATCAAGATTACTCTCAGTCCATGTTCGCTTTAACGATAACAACATTTCGGATCTCTGTGCGAACGGCTCATTATTTTCCAGTCTTATGACTTCCACAGCAGTAAAGAATTTACGGCGAAGCACATTAAGTCAAAGGGAAATTCCAACTTTTGAGGGTTCAACAACGTGGGCCTACTACCACAGATAGTAGATTTACTATCTGTGGGCCCAACGAGGTGTGTGGGCCTACTGCTGCATGTGCAGGGAAATTCAAAGGGAAATTCCAACTTTTGAGGGTTCAACAACGTGGGCCTACCACAGATAGTAGATTTAGCCAGATAGGAAGCTCCTCCCATTTTCGTGTAATTAGGTCAAAAAGCGCCACCTGGCAGCCATGGGGTTAGAAAAATCGCGCCGATAGCATTAACAGTAGAAATGCTATCGCTAAGACGTGTCCGTTTATATTCCTTAGTCACATTTCAAGACAGTTATCTAATCCTATGCCTTCTCCTTCCTCCTCTTCTTCCAATACCATCCTCGTGAACGTAATGGTCACTTTATCCTCATCCGTATTCTCCACCCATTCCGCTTCCCTTTCATCCTATTCCCTCCTCCTGCACTTTGTGATTCTTAGACTTCCTTTCTTTTCTCCTCATCCTAGTTCTTCCTCTTCATCCTAGTCCTCATCTCCAATTCCCTACCTAGTCCTCCTCCTCCTCCAACTGGCGTAGACTTGTAAAAATATTGGGGAAACCCAAATTTGAGGGGGGAAATGTGGTAAAAACTGATAAATGCATGGGCGCCAGGCTGCCCCAAAGTCTATGCCTGTGCCTCCTCCTATACCCTTTATCTTCATCTCCCTCTTCCTCCTATTCCCCTACACCTCCTCCCCCTATATGCCCTTTATCCTCATCTCCCTCTTCCTCCTATTCCCCTACTACTCCTCCTCCTCCTCCTACTATGGCCTCTTCTTCCTATTCCCTCTTGTACATATTGGGTTTATCCTACTTCCCTTCTACAGCTGCTTCTGAATTCTCTTCATGTCTCATCATTCTGTACTCCTCTTTCTCCCTCGATGCCTACTCCCTCCTCTTTCCCATTCTCCCTACTCATTCTTTCCTCTTCTTACTCCCTCCCTCATCCTGGCTCATCCCCGGCTTGACCTTCCCGGATTTTGACCTGGCACCGAAACGAAACGAGAAGTTTGGCTAGTGCGGACTGGATTTGGTATAGCACCGGTGAATAAGCTGGTCTCCCTGACGTGGCTTTTGTGGGCGCTGAGAAGTTTTCGGAATTTTACATTACATTACATCCTGCACATATTAGCTTCCTCCTATATAATGCTCATCCTCCTATTTCTATTCCTTCTTTTATTTATTCTTGCTTTGTTTCTCCTCTCCTTCTTCACAGCCTCTTCTTTCCTCTCCATTCCTTCCTTTGATTTCTTCCCTTCCTCAACATTTAGGCCTCCTCTTGCTTCATCATAATCGTCATCTCCTATTCTTCTACATCCTTTTACTCCTCTTCCATTTCCACATCGTGCTCTGAGCCTTTTCCTTCTGTTTCCACGCCCTCCTCTCAGGGGCGTGCATCCCCCTGAGGCAATGATGCTTTTCCCCTTGTTTCAGATTTCCCCCTATTTCCGAAAAAAATTTCTTACTCCATGGAAAATTTTCCCAACTTTACCTTTTCCCTGAAAATTTTCCGATTTTCATCCACCAAAATTTCTGACCTTTTTTCTCTTCACTGCAACTTTCGGGAAAATTATTGTTTCTACTACTTTTGCAAATTTCAATCTGATTTCGTCATATTCACGTGTTTCTTACACACTTTCTGTGTTTTTCGTTTCCCCCCTACTTTGACCATGATGCATATATGCATCACACAATGCACGTACTGGACGCCCCTACCTCATCTAAGCCTAACTTCTTTTCAATCCCTCCTCGATCCTTTGCTACCGTCTCCTTAATTCTCCTCTCTAATGTTCATCCTCCTATTGCTCTCCCTTCTTATATTCTGCCTCCCTTCATTTATCCCCTTTCTCCTCTTAGTCCCGTCCTTTCTCTTCATTTCCCTTTTCCTAATTACCCTCTTCCTATTTACTATTTTTCCATACCCAATGTTCCATACTGTAGCTATATCCATTGCCAGAAATTCTGAGAACACTGTTTATACAAGCAGGGGCGGACTGGGATTAAAAACCGGCCCGGTCAATTGCCCGATGACCTTTCACCCTACCGGCCCAGCCAGTGCAACATCGTAAAAAGGTTCCAAAATCACCTTTTTCTCACGTAAAAATTACCGTATTTTTACTTACACCCTACCGGCCCACCGGGCATTGCCCAAATGCAAGCATGGCTAGTCCGCCCCTGCATGCAAGTAAGTTCCATATAACAATAATAATATTATTGACAAAAAAGCTTTATTTTAGAATATGTACAAGGAGTCGTCGTCGAGGACTATTACGAAAAGAATAGAATGTCTTTAACAGATTCCAATTGATGCATGTGAGCTGACGACAAGTTTACAGTCTTTAGTGAATAAGCTAACCCAGGTAAAGCAACAGATTCGAACAATCTCCATTTAACACCATCGGGAACATATTTTGTGACAAAATACACCGTAAGCAGAAGCAATAAAAGAGACATAAACGTTAAACTTTTTACAGGATTCAAGCTGTTTCAATTATTTCACCCATTCAATAGTTTCTAATCCAAGGACCACTTGAACCTATTGGCTATAACAAGAGGGACGACCAATGAGTTTCTGCTCGTTGTGTTCATGAACATGCGGTCTTCAAAGTGTTCTCCACAGACCATTGAGACCAAGTAGTATTTGTGTAACTCAGCCGCTGTCTTTTTGTCAAGGTTTCTTGTGCGACAGTTGACAACCCACTGGTTCGATCTAAAAATACAGTCAACACTCACAGCTTACACCTATGGATGGTCTTATTATAATATTATGTCCTTGTTATTGTTTTCATGTGAGCATCAGCAGAATGCCAAGACATCATCATATCACTCCCATCTTCATGTCAATCCACAGACTAAAAATCTCAGAGCGAATCCAATTCCAAATTCTGTCACAAACCTACAACTCCCAACAATACTATCAATACACTTGCCTTCATGAACTGGTAGCACTTCTGAATGGTTCACCCCACTGAAAGTGCCTTATAAATTCTTAAATACAATACAATCTGCAAAAGACCGAGGATTGTGGAAACAAACGGTGAAATTTGCGTTGGACAACTATGGGCTTTGAGCCTCTGCCTTTCCACTGTCACCCTAGCTATTATAATCGACAGAGCAAACGGACCTGAACCTCCATTGGGCCATCCTTTGGACAACCCTCCAAGTCAACATCATTCTGCCATCTCTCTTCGTCCGCTACGCTCACTTGACATGAGCCTTTGCAATCATTGGAACCAACTCCTTCCTTCTACACGTTACACTTTATTAACTTTGTTCTCTCAAAACTGCTCTCTGGGTCTCTTACACTGGAAGCACATCTGATTGATGTGCACTGAAAGAAGCGCTATATAAATGTATAGATACAATACAATACAACACACCGTTCGTGAATAAGAAAAAGCAAAATTGATGAGAAAATTCTGTTAACTAGAAGCTGGACTTGCTAAAGAAAATTCTTGCAGAAGCTAGTAGAAGGTGGATAGAGGAAGGAATTCTTGTTTCAGTAGAATATAGATGGATGAAAAGAATGCTGTTCAAATAGAACCTGGATTGATGAAAGAATTATTCCTTAAGTAGAAGCTGGATAAATAAAAAGGATGCTGCTTAAAGAGAAGCTGTATTGATGAAAGAATTCTTTGTCATTTAGAAGCTGGACTGATGAAAGCATTCTTTGTTAACTAGAAACTGGACTGAGAAAAGTAGTTTTGGCTAAGTTTGGCTAAGTTGCGAAAGTGTAGTGGGCATTTTATAACAGCGACACTAACCTTAACTCTGACCCTAACTGACTGACGATTGGTTTAGACTGGTGTGACCATGATATAGGTGTAAACTATAGTATTGTAATAAATAGTGGAATAAGAACCGGTTGAAAACTATAGTATTGTAATAAATAGTGGAAGAAGAACCGGTTGAAAATACTTGCGATATATCAACCGTACCATTTTGTCCACGACATTTTATCCGGCTACATTTTGTGTGGCCACATTTGAGTTTACTATTCATTAATTAATTCTGGAGACTGATATAGCGGCTTTTCAAGACAACTACTCAGAGGTGCTCCCAGCCCAGTCATGGCCAAATTAGAAAGACTTGAGGTTAATGTAAAATTTGGAAGGGCAGGTCATCAGCAAGGAACGCAGCTCACGGGGACATCATTCCGTACTGATAGATTCACAACCGAGAATGCCCTTCGCTGCACAGTAGATAAATGGGCCCAAAAGCTCACCCCTCGCAGCAGAACGCAGCACCTGATGTGCTGCCAAAACCGACACTGCAGGGCAGCAGAGGTCATTGTAGCCTGTGGCTCCAGATTATTTCTTTATATGGCCTACAGAGTCAAAAGGTTGGACATCACTGCTCTAGAGGATTGGAGATTACAATATCACACAACATGTTTTACAGTTTACAAATAGGCCTAACTCTTTTCCTATTGCAGTAACTTCACATGTCATACACATGTGAAAACAGTGAATTTGTTTGGTGTGAAAACAGTGAATTTTTTGGAGATGGAATGTAAAACGACTAAAAAAAGGTCATCAGAATTTTTTGGACAGGAATGTAAAAATATTTTCTTAGATGACAGGGAAATATTGAAAACTTGTATTTGTGGGCATCCAAGAACCTCGTTGGCCACGGGTATCCAAGATCCTCTGCACGCCAGTGGGCTAATCGGCTCGATGTAAATTACAAAGGGTTAATATTAGGGTTAGTGTCGTCATTAGAGCAACATTTCCACCGCAATAGCGTATTTTTCCTATTTTTCGTGGCGGAACTTACCGCCACGCAAGCTCCATGCAAAATACAACATTGGGAAGTACATGTAGCCGGTCGATTAACTGATCTGTCACCGCTTCGCATGGACACATCTCGTTAATTTGAAAATGCAATAGGTCATACCTCTCGGGATCTTTTGGAAATCCGAAAAAGCTCAACTTCTTCTTTTCTTTCACGTTGTAGTAAGTATTGCTGCAGTAAACAACAGCGCAGCCCTTGTGATTAGACGCCATAGTTAACTTGTCTTTCTGACCCCAGCGTCGGTAGGTGGCAGGCCGTTTACATTGATTACAGCAGTTTGCATGGGAAGTGGGCGGAGCTGCCGATCTGTCTAAATCTACTATCTGTGGCTTTAACGGACCATAACGTGACAGGCATGTATTAGGCCTACGCAGAAAAAGTAACGCGTAGTTATTAGTTACTCGAAAAAGTAACGCGTTACTATTACTAGTTACTTTTTCAAAAAAGTAACTAGTTATATTACTAGTTACTCAAAGAAGGAACTAGTTACTGTAGCTGTAGTATAGTAGGATACCAGCGTGAAGCAAGGGAACCAGATAGGGCGTTGGACATAAATAGATATAGTTGTTGACATGATGAAAGGAGACATAACAACATACCAGACATTCTCAGACACTCTTCGGATATTAAACTAGTAAACTTGATATACAAGAATTAACACTTAAAATATAACATTTGGCGACGAGGTAAATTTCAATCGAAACATTACAATGACTGAATTTGGGCCAATACCCCAATTTGCTCCATTTCTACCCGAGGTCGACCCAGCGTCAACGGCACAGCGGTGGAAGAAATGGACAGACAGATTCGAGAATTTGATGACGGCGCTTAACATCAACGACGCCAAACGCAAACGTGCACTCCTCCTACACTTGGCAGGCGAAGCTGTGTACGACATCTTCGAAGGTTTGGTCGTCGAATCACCACCTGAAGACTCCGATTCAGGTGACAGCAATATCTACACCGTTACAAAACGCGCACTTGATGAACATTTTAGTCCGAAGAAGAATGTAGAATTTGAGATCTATCATTTCCGCCTGGCTAGACAGAATCCAGATGAAACCACAGATGCCTATCATGCAAGACTGCGAACGCTAGCCAAATACTGTGACTTTCCCAATATCGATGCCGAAATAAAGTCTCACATAATTCAGACGTGCGCTTCCACGAGATTACGAAGGCGTGCTCTAACCGATTCTGACATGACACTCAAAGTCCTTCTAGACACAGCTCGGGCGATGGAGACTTCAGAAAGACAGTCGAAGGTCATCGAAACGGGCTTTGATGAGACTGACAAACGTACGGTGGCTCGAGTGGTAAATCAGCCAAACCAATCCATACGTCAGCATCCGGCAAAGAAGCCCAACTCTACACAGGTATGTCGTAACTGTGGTCTCTCATATCCACACCAGGGTGGAAAAACCCAATGTCCAGCATGGGGAAAAACATGTTTTGCATGCAACAAGCAAAACCACTTTCAGAGACAATGCATGAGTAGTAATAAGTTTCAACGACCACTGGTAAGAAGTAAAACACACATGTCACAGAGCCGGACACATTCAGTACAACAAGTCCGTCAAGTAGACATCGAAGTACAGCAAGCCATGAAAACAGACGAAACAGATGAAGAATACGCATTTGTTCTAGAAGAACAGAGACTGAAGAAACTACCATATGCTCAAGTGGTTATCAATGGTTTTCCAGTCAACATGCTGATTGACACTGGAGCCAGTGTCAACATCCTGGATGAACAGACGTTCAGAGGGTTTCCTGAGCCTATCGACCTCAATCGATCGCACACAACAATTCATTCATACGCGTCACCAACCCCGATAAAGATTATGGGTCATTTTGAAGGTCAAGTGAGACACAAACAAAACACAGTTAAGGCTGTTTTTCATGTGGCGAAAGGCGATAAAGGATCCTTGTTAAGCTTTGTGACTGCATCAGCGTTAGGCTTAATTGAACTTAATCTGAACACCATAGAATCATCACAACCGGTGACAATCGACCTGCTTGAAAAAGAACATCCACAGCTTTTCGATGGGATTGGCAGACTGAAGAACTTCCAAGTAAAGCTTCACATTGACGAGATAGTGAAACCGTCTGCTCAGCAACATCGAAGAATACCATTCCACATACGCAAGAAAGTGGAAGATGAGTTGAACCTCCTCCTTGAGAAGGGCATCATTGAACGAATTGAAGGGCCAACACCTTGGATGTCACCCATTGTCACACCGGTAAAGCCTAAAGAACCAGATAAGGTACGTATTTGTGTTGACATGAGACAAGCCAACAAAGCAATTCTTCGTGAGAGACATGTAACTCCAACTCTACCTTGGATGTCACCCATTGTCACACCGGTAAAGCCTAAAGAACCAGATAAGGTACGTATTTGTGTTGACATGAGACAAGCCAACAAAGCAATTCTTCGTGAGAGACATGTAACTCCAACTCTGGAGGACGTCATTAGCGACCTGAATGGCGCAAAGAAATTCTCAAAGCTGGATCTCAGAGCGGGTTATCACCAACTAGAGCTCGATCCAGCCAGTCGCTACATAACCACATTTTCTACACATGTCGGTTTGTTTCGCTACAAGAGGTTAAATTTTGGAATTTCCTCAGCCAGCGAGGTCTTTCAAAACACCATAGCACAGGTATTGCAAGGCATACCTGGGGTCATTAATATCAGTGATGATATAATCATCTTTGGCCGCACAGCAGCAGAGCATGATCGGAGTTTGCGTGCTGTTATCAGTCGCTTGTTGGAATGTGGCCTAACCCTCAATAAGAACAAGTGTGAGTTGAACAAAACGACACTTACCTTTTTCGGGCATGTTTTCTCGGAAAAAGGAGTTGGCATCGATCCTGACAAAGTCAAGGCGCTGGTGAATATGGCACCACCAACAAACGCCACAGAGATTAGAAGCTTGCTTGGAATGATAAATTACAGTTCAAGATTTATCAAAGACTATGCAACCAAAACCGAACCATTACGAGAGTTAACCAAAACAGAGGTATTGTTCAAATGGGGACCGGTTGAACAGCAGGCGTTTGAAGAACTCAAGGCATGTTTATGCCAGAATGCAGTTACAGCGTATTATGATCCAAACAAACGATCATATGTAACAGTAGATGCAAGCCCTGTAGGCCTCAGCGCCATCCTTGCTCAGGAAGACAATGAAGGTCATACACAAGTTGTTACCTATGTTAGTAGATCACTAACGGAAGTGGAAAAGCGTTATTCACAGACTGAACGTGAAGCTTTAGCATGCGTTTGGGCATGTGAACGTTTACATCGATACCTGTATGGCTGTTCTTTTGACTTGGTGACCGACCACAAACCGCTTGAAGCGATATATGGCAATCCTCGATGCAAGCTATCTGCCAGAATGGAACGATGGAGCATTAGGTTACAGCCATATGATTTCAGAATCATCCACAAAGCTGGAAAAGACAATCCTGCCGACTACATGTCTCGTCATCCAGTGATTGACCAAGGAAGCAATGATGACAGATCTAAAAAGGTTTCAGAGGAATACATTAACTTCATCATCTCCAATGCAGTTCCTAAAGCCATGACATTAGAGCAGATTGAAGAAGCAACTGTGTCTGATGTTATTCTGCAGAAGATTTTCAAATTCATCAAATCCAACAACTGGAAAGAAGCCCAGGAGTCGAAAGATCTTCGTCAGTTCTACAATATCAGAGATGAACTATGCTCATCAGTGGATGCAAAGATACTGCTGAGAGGTACACGAATCGTGATACCCCAAAGTCTACAGACAGAAGTCATACGATTATCACACGAGGGTCATCAAGGAATCACAAAAACGAAGAAACTCCTTAGACAGAAAGTCTGGTTTCCTGGTATAGACCAAGCAGCAGAAGACGCTGTAAAGAAATGTCTATCGTGCCAGATAGCCACACCAGAATCCTATTCAGAACCATTGCAGATGACTCCCCTACCAGAAGGCCCATGGCAAAACCTATCTGCTGATTTTTGTGGACCTCTACCGAGTGGTGAATACCTACTGGTCATAATAGATGACTATTCAAGATACCCTGTTGTTGAAATCGTCACCACAACATCTGCCAATGCAGTCATTCCTGCTTTTGACCGAGTATTCTCTATGTTTGGCACTCCAGTGACAGTAAAGAGTGACAATGGCTCTCCATTCAACAGTGAACAATTCAAGAAATTTGCTCAGTATTCGGGTTTTAAGCACAGACGCATTACACCCTGTTGGCCAAGAGCAAATGGAGAGGCAGAAAGATTTATGAGAACTTTGAAGAAATCACTTCAGATAGCACATGTGGAGAAGAAGAATTGGAAACAAGAGATGTACACATTTCTTCGTGCATACCGATCAACACCACATACTACTACAAACAAGGCACCAGCTGAAATCCTGCTTAGATATCCTTTCAGAGGCCGAATTCCAGGTATAACAAAGTCCGTTCCTGATCATCCTGATGAAGCTTTAAGAACAAGAGACACCATTGCCAAGCAGAAAATGAAAGAGTACAGAGACTCTCGAAGCCATTTCAAAAAGGAATTAAGAATTGGAGATACTGTGCTAGTGAAAAAACTGAGAGGAAATAAGATATCTGGCTGGTATGATCACACTCCATTGAAAGTAACAAACATTAAAGGAACAATGATTACAGCTGCAAGACAAGGATACTCCATAACAAGGAACTCAACATTTTTCAAGAAGGTGGAGAATGCTGATCGTGGACACCGTGACTCTGTGAGAGAAGAGGATGATGACGATGATGAGGATTACATCCCCATTAGACAACCAGCACTAAGAGGAGCAGCACCAACCCAAACTGCATCATCGCCTTGCTCGACACTGCCAAATCAAGAAGGACATAGTACTGTTCAGCCGCGTCGTTATCCACAGCGCATGAACAGGAAACCACCAAGACGTTTTACCCAAGAATAGACAGGGTTGATGTTATGAAGGACTGTATGTGTAGAAACTCTGATAGGCTAGTACAGAAACTACAGAAGTCCTATATACATGTACAGTCAATATAGAAGTTAGCATTTAAAGAAGGGGGGGATGTAGTATAGTAGGATACCAGTGTGCAGCAAGGGAACCAGATAGGGCGTTGGACACAAATAGAGATAGTTGTTTACATGATAGAGGAACATAACAACATACCAGACATTCTCAGACACTCTTCGGATATTAAACTAGTAAACTTGATATACAAGAATTAACACTTAAAATATAACAAAGAGCAGGCAAATAAACACAGCCTGGAGAGAGTTACAAGAAATAGGTCCAGCAACCGAAAAAGCAAATTCACCAAGAACAGTTTTTGTTTTAGGCATTTTAGAGAAACATCAGATCATTTACAGTAGGTGAGTGATGAGGAACAAGGACTGACTTTAAGTATTATGACTGGCCAGAGTTCAAAGTCTTATAAGCTATAAGCCTCAATTTTAAACCAATTCTTTGCTGGACAGGAAGCCAATGCAAAGATTAAAGCACATGGACTATAAGTTCATATACATATTTGGATCTATTAGTTATGGCTCTAACCAAAAAGTTATGAACTACCTGCAGTTCATTCAATTTAACTTATTTATACTAAGTTACAGTGTTCTATGCAATGGATATCAATGCGTTCCTCAGATGTATCCCCGTAGAAAGCCTAATTCCATGTAAATCACATATGAAAAAATATGATGCCTGTTTTTACGGCCAGTGAAACACATGATAGAATTGGAAAAAAACAGCTGAATTATGAGCAGCAAGGTCAACAAAATTGAGTCTGAAAAACTGAAGCTGATCAGAATTTGTCAGTTGCTATTGAGTGTCCATTGGCAGATATTCAGTCTTTGATGCATTTAGGAAGAAAGAAGAATAATGACTAAGAAAGGAGCCTATTGGTCACCAGGCAAGAAGATAATATGGTGTATATTGATGACTTTGATTGCCACATCCAAAGCCTCTAACCAACTGACTTTAAATGCATAAAGGTGATTATTTCATGGAGATCTCTAACCTTTAATAGTCTTCATATCATTAGGTCACCAGCACAGAGGAACCAGAGGTTTACTTGCCAACCTGGTCCAGTATATCCAGTACATGAACACCTTCAATAATTTAAATACTTTATAAGAGTCTCACTTTGAGAAGTGAAGTTGACTGTGGAGAAGTTAGAGGACCACGACTTCCAAGCATCCAAACTACAACAGGAACTGGATCACCACCTGTGGAGCAGTTGAAGGAAACCGTCTGTCCAAGCGGAACAATCACACTGTATGGTTCAATGAATGCCAATGGAAACCCTGGTGGAAATAAAATTACCATGTCTTTGTCTGATGGCTAAATCAAAATGTCATGGTATGCATACACACATGTATGCATACATGCAAGAATACGTAATGTGCTTAACGTAAAGCTATCAAACACAACAAACAATTCAAAGTAGGCCTACATACACAAGTACAAGAACTTCAGTGCAGCACTAAATATTAGGGTGTTCCAAAACACAATAAAAAAATGAAAGTTTCTTTTGTCCATGTAGATACTAGATGTGAAGTTTTACCTAATTTGAATTACATTTAGGGGTCACGAGAATTTTGTATAAATCAACCCCTTTGGCTTAAATCATCAAAATGTAAGTCATGTTACATATTTTCCATATTATTTAATATGCATTCTGGAAGTATTTAAAAATAATAAATGTTATTTAAAAGGGGCTCATGATAATTTATGTAGCGCATATGTAATTTATTGGGCTAATTTTGGGCTTCAAATAGACTCAAAGATATCCTGCAGGTTCTGTGCTGACGAGATAAATAACATTACATAGCGTGTATGGAGAGGAAAAGTAAACAGAACATTGAAGATACGGATGATAAAGACACTGATATGGAGTGTGGTGCTGTATGGAGCAGAAACATGGACAATGA
>Ga0081606_1000542_pt1 | contig 14918 bp, 12 predicted proteins | sample EareggfetidaYelm_FD_71127 | JGI IMG/M metagenome (GOLD analysis project Ga0081606, IMG submission 71127) | Earthworm egg capsule microbial community from the University of Washington, USA - E. fetida Yelm (SPADES assembly) (version 2) | ecosystem: Host-associated > Annelida > Reproductive system... | reverse complement strand
GTATGTTTATAGAAATTCGAATTAATATGCGTAGGCCTTTATGTATAATGTCAATCAATCAATATTCGCTTTATTACCAAAGACCACAGCTGACACAACCACAACTAAAGTAATTAATTAAGATATATATATATATATATATATATATATATATATATTCGCACAGACTTTATTATATCTTTTTGGGTTAGTATGCATTTGGCTCTGTTACTTTGGCTAAAGTTGTCATTAATTTTGGCCCCCGAGCGTATTCAGCGATTGCTTTATAAAACCATTAGAATGGGGTGTCTGCCCTACAACACTACTTTTTATTTACGGTTGCGGCTGTGAAGGACAGCTATTATCTGAGTCACTTTCATGACTTCTGTATACGTCTGTTCGGACTGTCGTATACCTTCGAAATAAAGCACACCTTCTTGAGTGACTTCTTTGATCGCGCCAATGTTCCATCAGTGCTTGAATAGCAGGAGGGAGGGATCAGTTTCTCTTGCATCGAGTGCATTTATTCGGTTTTGTTATGGTGGTCCAGATATTGGAAAAGAGAGAGACAAACATAAACAGAAAACAGACAGAGAGACACAGTGACAAAGGCCTCGCGTTAGGCCAGTCACTCGATAATTCTTGCGACGTTTTGAAAAAAGACTAGTTACTTTCTGTGAATAAGCTGGTTCTTGCGATTTCACTTATGTGGACGCCAGGGGTGTCCATTCCCTAAGCAAATGATGCATATTGCATATTGCCCATATTTCCACAAATTGTATAAATACCCCCTCTATATTTCACCAAAATTTATACATTTCCCCATTTCAGCAAAATTGATGTTTTGGCCTAATTTGGCTTTTTTGGTTCCTTCCTATTTTGATCATGATGCATTTATGCATCATGCTTTACACGTACTGGACGCCCCTGGTGGACGCTGTAGGAGTCCAGGTTTTATGATTACAATACCAACAAATAGAGCGGCGATGATTCATTCTCAACGAGAAAGAGTAACAGTTCTCTTAATCAAGATGTAGGTATACTAAACAGTAGCTTGAAACACAAAATGATAACACGTGCACCTCATGGAGCATTGCACCTTCCACTGGTTTGAAGGAAATAATTTTAACTAAATTGAACACACTACTTCCTGCAGGTGCAGCAGTCGAACACATTTTTAGTTGCGCCGGTGTGACAATGAGCAATACACGCACTCGTTTAAATGACTGGAATTTTGAGATTTTAGTTTTCTTAAAGTAAGCTAAACAGGTTGATCGAACCATTGAAACAAGGCTAAGTAGGCCTACTTTGCTTTTAAATTTAAACGAATTTTTTGAAAGAATACATATCACTTAATAATATAAAGTCTGGTTGACTTTGAAGTGCATTTATCCAGGGTTCGTTTCCTAGGGAAACGACTGGGAACGGCGTTCCCACACTTATTTTGTGACATCTGCTATCAAGGGGGTGGTTACCACCCCTAGATTTACTGTTAGGTTCACGATATTGTATCGTGTGATACAGCCATTGATTCAGCATTGTTTACTGCGTAGAATGGTGTATTTGAATATAATATATGTTATTGCTTTTGCGTTACTCAACAGTAACGACTTACATGTTAGCTAAATAAATATAAAACTGCAAGCTATCGTATCGTGTAATATAGCTTTTGATTCAGCATTGTTTGCTGAGTAACATAGTGTATTTGAATTTAAAATACGTTATTGCTACTCGAAGCTATGAATTTGTTTATATATACGCAAAATCGTATTGTAAATATCACACTTTCGAGGGTTATTATATCTGTAGCTTCAGTAAACTGAGGCACAAAGTACATCAAAAGGTATGAAAATGTAGCCTTATATTCCCTCTACCGAATGGCATAGTTACTTTCTATGAGAATTGCGCGAATAATATGTTACAGCCGATAATCTAGGGGGGTGGTACCCACCCCCTGGGTACCCTCGGTATCTAGGCTATAACTCTTGAATGGCATGAGCTATCATAACAATTTATACCTCCAAATGTGCGCAAATGGACCCCAAACAGCTACTTAAAACGTCAAAAGTTTATTCCAAAAGCAAAAAGTGTGAAACCGAACAAACCTTAGGGGTGGGTACCACCCCCCTGGTAGCTCGAAGGCTAACGATACAGTGACGACCATTAACGTCGCCCTTCTCGTTCATCAAGGCGAGAAGGGTGACGTTAATGGTCGTCACTGTATCAGCTTAGCCTACGAATTACATCTGACCAACACCAGTGCGAGTATAAAACTCGCAGTGGTGTTGGTCAGATATAATTCGTAGGCTAAGCTGATTGTGTCATCTCAACGGAACATCAGACGACGATAGAGACATAGATTGTTATTCGGTATTAATTCTTTAGCAATTTGTCGATCTACATACATGCATGTCTGCATGTCTGTGCAACTCATTATCTCTCTGTATGTGAGTATCTCTGTCTCTGCTGATGTATCTGTCTTCGACTACGCATATGTGACCATTCGAAAAAGTCGATATGGTTAATCACTTTGAACTTCGTGCCATATATGCTAGCCTTGTACTTAAATTATATTACTTTTATTAGTAGGCCCTACTGCTAAAGAGCCAAAGGAGCTGAAAAAGTGAGTCTTTTTATATGATGTTGACTGACATTCGGTGAAGAACAGCAGTTCTAGAAAACTCATTACGGACGATTTTATGGCCTGTGGGTCAGTGGCGTAGCAGAAGGCCCAATTAAAATTAGGTGGACCAGTGTGAGCAGCAGCACTGAATAATGTATATAAAGCCTAACTGCCCACAACCGTTCTTGGTTCATTTGGAGATCTACTGGACAGTGGAATTGGAGATTTACTGGACAGCGGAATTTCGATCAGCACTATTGGCGTCTAAAGACTTAGGCCTACTGCTTACACCATATTTGATTTATTTTCAGATTTATTCAAAGTGGAATTTATCAGCAGCTATTGGCGTCTATAACCTTATTGTCAACAGCATATTTTGATTTATTTTCAGATTTATAACCTTATAGCCTGCAGCATACCTTGATTAGCTTTTCGTAATAATTTATCAGCAACTGCTGCAACTCTTGGTTTCTTTAGCGCTACTGCAAACACCATATCTTTATTCAATTTCATATTTTATTCGACAGCTGAATTTCGATCGGAAAATTTTGGCGTTTAGGTCTATTGCTTTACTGCATAAAACATTGATTAACTTTCAGATTTATTTCAGAGCGGAATTGTGCGGTGCTCTTTCAAAATGAGGCGCTTGTCTCGGAATACAATTTTGAGTAAAAAGCCGAAAAGGACCTGCAGGGTAAAAAAGGTTTGTTCTGAGTTTGAATCAAATTAGTGTAACATGATCACTACTTCATCAAAAGCAGAATCAAAATAATTCATCAAAATAATTAGTTTAGTAAACATTGTTTCCAATATGCCTGTACATTGTTTTCAATATGCCTGTACATTGTCAAAGAAGTAATTTTTATGAAAATACATTGCGTGTTAATATACTTATTGTAGAAGATCCTGAATAAATAGAAATATAAATAAAAATGTTTGAATTCAAAATATTTCGCCTTCTAAAAGTGCCATCTAGTGAATGATTTACATGCCTGGAAAGCTCTTAATGTCTACTTTTAGATTTACTAATAATATAACCTTATTTTTGAAAAACAAAATTTTAGGATACTTGCCTTAATATGCCTGTACATTGTCAAGGACTTTCTGCTGCCTGCTATGAATGCCATTTCTAGATTTAGAATAGAAAATTTTGGCGTCTATAGAAGGAGACAAGTAAGATATACATATATAATCAACAATATGTCAACTTGTTTCATACGTGGAAAGAAATTAGATCGATGAAAATAATTGTTTGCGTCATTAGCAGTCAAATTTAGGGAGATATTTGTTTTCGTAACTAGAAACAATGTTTACTAAACTAATTATTTTTTAAAAATATAGACCTAATTTCGAACGTTATTGACTTAATCGAACGACATTTTCAGTAAGAAATACAAAATGCCGTACGTACATGTATTGGAATCTGGGTGAATCTCATCCGTCATCTCACTGTCAATAGGTCTATGTAGCTTATGAACTAATTACCACGCTACATTAAGACTTAGATAAATGGATGTAGCATATAAATAATATTCTTGCTTAATTGCCAATCTGATTGTTACTCTATCTGGCGCATAAAGGCTTTGATTTCTTTAAGTACCGCAGTCTATCATCAGTATGCAATGCCAGCATATTTGACGTTCTGAAGAACACTGAGGGTACATGTACATGTGTGTATCGCTATTTCAGATTGAATGCATCAAAATGGACTTTCTCGAGCGCGACGAAAAGTTCCTCACGAGACCTCAGCGAATACTGAAGATGTCACTGTCGAGTAATCCACACTCAATAGAATCGACTCCTTCAACACAGCCGCAGGAACTCAATGACGCAGGACACAACACGGACGCTTACGATCATCCGGAAAGTAAGAACACTAATTGTTATCACAGTCTCAGCATTACATGCACCCTCGCCGGCGTTTTGATTTAATGGCTTTAATATTGCTCACGTATTCAGCATATGGTCATAACTCAATCACTTTCCGCTATTGCACAGTCTTAACTTTAATTGCCGTTGAACAGATGCTTGGGTGTCGCTGCAAATGGTTCTCGGACAAAAGGTTAGGCCTACTACTAGGCTACATGTAGGCCTACTTGCCTATTGTATTCGGCAGAAGTCGGATTGAATAAATAAAAGCTTGCCTCATTGCTAGTCAGATTGGCACCATAGACTCTACATGTTCCGTCCGACAGGGACGTCAATCCTGGGAGGGTTGGGTTTCGCGACCCCCAGGTTTATGGCAGGGGGTCGTGAAGGGGTCGCAGGGGTTTACCAGGGGGGTCGTGGGGGGTCGTGGACGGGTCGTGAAATATTATTATATCCTATCATATACAGGAAGTATCTTCGATAGTGGTGATTTTTGAAGAGAAATGGAATAATTTGCCCAGAAGTAGCTGTTAATGGGCAAATTTTGCCTGGAAAAATCGAAATTTAGAATCGAATTTTTGTTGTGAAATTGTCTCAAAAATCGAAATTTTTCGAAAATTTGCCCGAAAAATTGAAATGTTTAATTGAAATTACCTAAAAAATCGAAATTTTTCGAACATTTTCCTGGAAAAATCGAAATATATTGGACCCGGATACACGACCCCCAGATTTCAAACCAGATTGACGCCGTTGCTGTCCGGGGTCCTTAAACATGGATAACTACACAAGTAGGCCTATGCAAGCACTGCGTATGTATGTTTTTCACGTGTGGGATGTAGGCATAAATGTAAAAAGGCATCATAGACCTCTTAAATAAAAGACAGTCGTCTTTTATTTAAAAGGTCTACGAACTTGAGTCCATTCGATGCTTTGATGTAACTTCTGCAAATGTGGTCAGCTTCTTGCCAAATTGTGTACACATAATGATACACGTAAATGGAACAACGTTATCGAATTTTGTAATGCTATAATTTAGCCTATATTTACGATATAATTAAACATGACACGTCGCGTTCCAGTGATTTTACATGTATTTCAGGCAATGGTTATTTCAAATAGAATAATCGCATACTGCCTGTAACTTTGAAATGGAAATTCTTAATCTTCTCAACTGCTCAATACTCACTAGAAACACCCCCTCTGTCTTCCTCCACCCCTCTCTATATCTATCTGCCGTCCATCCTCTCCTCCTCCGTTTTGTTCCCCTCTTCTTCTCCTCTATCCCTGTCTCTCTTATTCCCTCTCTGTCTTCCTGTTTCCTCTCTCTCATTCTCCTGTATTTGAATATAATATATGTTATTGCTACTGAATTTTTTACTACCGCCACTGTTCCGTAATTAATGAACTTCTGCGTTACTCAACAGTAACAACTTACGTGTTGGCTAAATAGATATAACACTGCAAGCCATCGTATCGTTTAATACAGCGGTAGATTCAGCATTGTTTGCTGAGTAAAATGGTGTATTTGGATGAAAAATGTTATTGCTACTCGAAGCTATAATTTTTTTTATATATACGCAAAATCTCATTAGAAATATCACACTTTCGAGGGTTATTATATCTGTAGCTTCAGTAAACTGAGGCACAAAGTACAACAAAAGGTATGAAAATGTAGCCTCGCATTCCCTCTACACAATGGCATAGCTATCTTTTATGAAAATTGCACGAATATTATGTTATAGTCGATAATCTAGGGGGGTGGTACCCACCCCCTTGGTACCCTCGGTATCTAAGCTATAACTTTTGAATGGCATGAGCTATCATAACAATTTATACCTCTAAATGTGCGCAAATGGACCCCAAAACAGCTACGTGAAACGTCAATTTTATTCCTGATGCAAAAAGTGTGACATCGAAAAAACCTTAGGGGAGGTGGGTACCACCCCCCTTGGTAGCCCGAAGGTTATAGCAGAATCATGCAAAGGATGAAAATTGCAACAAAAAATTAAGCACACCAAAGTGGCATCGGCGTGGCCCGCCGACAAATTATCGGCGGCAGCGCGCCGATCATCAAAACTCGTCGACGGCGTCGCCGACAAATTGACGGCGGCGCGGCGCGGCCGGCGCAGGGCTCTAGTTGTACTTAAGCATGGTGTACTATAGATACAAGGTTTTTCATAGTGTACACCTTGTCTGCATAGAGTACGTGCCTGGGGTTGGACCAGGCATAATCGACTCTAGAGTACGAACTAGATAGAATACGTGGTGACTGCCACACCAGCTGAGTACATGCATGTGCACTGTTTGTCTTTGACCAGATTCGACACTAGCTGGCACGAGTGCAATGTCTGACAACTCTGTGTCCAGACAAGAACTGGTCCAAGATTTAACAACAGGTAAGAAAATACGAACTTTCGCATATTAGTCGTCGTTGTCATCGTCATCATCAGCAACAGCGGCAACAGCAGCTTAATTTCACACAACCTCTACCAATACCATCCACGATCATCAAGATCATCATGGCCATCATCATCATCATCATCATCATCATCACCGTCATCACCATCATCATCATCATCATCATCATCATCATCATCACCGTCATCACCGTCATCACCGTCATCATCATCATCATCGCAGCGCGCTCATAATGTTCAGCATCAGAACGGCGACCATAGTTTTCATCATCATTAACATGGTTGCTGTCGTCATTTCATCATCATCATCTCGTCGCGTGCACCAGGTCACAACTTCACAACAGATTTGAATCTGTTCGATGGCATATCACGGCCACCACAAAGCCACCGTTACCGCCAATATAGCACCAGCAGACGCAGAATCATATGTTAAAATAAGATTAAATGTTTTATATTTTAAATTAGACGACGGCATGCAGCTGTTTTCAAATCCAGCCTATTTGCCACGTCGCCGTCTTATGCTGGGAGCCACAAGGTCACGTCATACCAATTTGTCTGTGACCGGCATCGACGAACAACTGACATCGTCTGACAACATTCTAGTCCCACAGGAACCACTTCGTAACTTCACAGCAGGTTTGCATATGCTTAATTTCAAACAACCTCTACCACCATCATCACGATGATGACGATCGTCATCGTCATTATCATCGTCTTCTTCATTATCCTCCTCCTCATCACATCACCATCACCGTCACCATCACTGTCACCATCACTGTCACCATCACCGTCACCATCACCATCATCATCATCATCATCATCATCATCATCATCATCATCATCATCATCATCATCATCATCATCATCATCATCATTATCGTTACCATTACCATCACCGTCATCGCCGTCATCATTATAATCATCACCGTCATCGCCGTCGTCATCATAACTTTCGCAGGACGGAGCGGGTAAATAATTACCCCAGCCAGCTTTGGATGCTGATTGCGGAGCAACTGTAGATAGATATAATTTGGCGTTCCATGTGTTTACAAGCTAACACCTGCAACATATTACTGGACCATACCCATGTCAATGTCACGTGCCGTTAAAAAGATATTGGGGTACAAAGTGGGTAGGGGTAAATATTTACCCCGCTTCCTCTTCGACGTCATTATTTTTTCCTGAAGAGTGAAAATTGATTTACGGTCATGAATAGTCTGCATTCAGAAATTAAATGTTTAATCAACTATGGACCCCAGTAGCAATAGGCCTACTTGCAGACTTGTGAAGTGCTTAAATTCAAAGATGGCGGCCAATATGGACGCCAAAACACTGATAGATCTATGTCTCAGCTCATAGGTCAGCCACAAAGACAATTGAGAAGTTAATTTTGATATAGTCGATGTCAAGGTTTTGATCACCCGCAGTGAAAATAGCGTAAGAATGAGATAATCCAAGATGGCAGCCAATATGGCCCCCAAAACACATAAAGATCTATATATCAGGTCATAGGTCAGCTACAAAGGCAAATGAGGAGCCATATTTTAAATATTCAACGTCAAAGGTTTGATCTCCCGTTGTGACAATAGCGTAAGGATGTCTCAATCAAAGATGGCGGCCAATATGATCAATGTCAAGGATACAATAACCCGTAGTAAAAAGAGTAAGAACGTTGCAATCAAAGATGGCGATCAATATGTTAAATGTTTTATATTTTAAATTAGACGACGGCGTGCAGCTGTTTTCAAATCCAGCCTATTTGCCACGTCGCCGTCTTATGCTGGGAGCCACAAGGTCACGTCATACCAATTTGTCTGTGACCGGCATCGACGACCAACTGACATCGTCTGACAACATTCTAGACCCACAGGAACCAGTTCGTAGCTTCACAGCAGGTTTGCATATTCTTAATTACAAACAACCTCTACCACTCATCACGATGATGACGATCGTCATCGTCATTATCATCTTCTTCATTGTCCTCCTCCTCATCACGTCACCATCACCGTCACCATAACCATCACCGTCACCTTATCCGTCACCATCATCATCATCATTATCATCATCATTATCATCATCATAATAATAATCATCATCATCATCATCATCATCATTATCATCATTATCATTACCATCAGCGTTCAGCGTCATCGCCGTCATCATTATAATCATCACCGTCATCGCCGTCGTCATCATAATCATCATCAACGTTATCATTATCGTCGCCATGGTTGTTATTATATTTATTACTATTCGTTATCATTTTCGGCGTGATCGTCATTAGTATTGTCAGAATAAGAATTACTACTAACAATATCTTTATCAGTGGCATCCGAAGCGCGCTCATGATGATTATCATCATAACTGCGGGCATGATTCGCATCAGCATCAGCATCATTATCATCATCATCATTATCATCATCACCATCAGCAGCAGCAGCATCATTACCATAGTTGTTGTCGTAATTTCATCATCATCTCGTCGCTGGAACATGGTCAGAACTCTACAACAGATTTGGATCTGTTCAGTTTCACATCACGACCACGACCTTTATCCATCAGGACCACCAACAAAACCTCCGCTACCACCAATACCAGCACCAGCAGTAGCAGATTCATGTATTATAATGAAATTAAATGTTTTATATTTTAAATTAGACATCAGCATGCAGCTGGGCTCAATTCCAGTGAGTTCGCCAAGCTGTCCTCCTATGCTGGGAGCCTTAAAGTCACGGCGTGTCAATCCAACAAACGCTTACACGCACACTCGTGTTAGCACTTCTCAAAATAAAGCTACAAGTGGAGATATAGGGAAGGCAAGGCAACATGATGAAAGTCGCTTTCAGGTTGGCCAGGAACATGAAAAGCTAAAATGCTTCGTTTGCGGAGAAGAAACTGCAACACAGTCTTGTGATCGCTGTGCACTAAAGAGTTTCTGTCAACAGTGCTTTAATATGTGGCACAGTCATCCTGACCGACGAAGCCACAAACAGAGACATCATAACCTGAAACGAGTTGAGGTGAGCAGATGTTATAATTATTGCAGTAATATTTTGGAGATTGCTTAAAATCAGTGTTTCATCAGGCCGTGGTCTTCAATACATTACCAAAACCAGAAAATGCGATATTGACATAGGTCTTGCACCCCGGGTGTTTAAACTGATTCATAGCATTCCAGTCGTAGTCCTGATGTCGGTGTTAATTATAGCTTTGCTTTGATATTATACTGGGTGCAATCACAAACAGTTTATCTAGATAGAGAGTGTTATATTCTTTGGTATTTATTGAAAAGTCGCTTGCTACCATTTGCAATGAGGAATATGCGCAGACTTACTTTGCAATGTATTTCTAATATCGTGATCGTAACCTCGTGATTTATACAGCCCCTGAAAAGCGAGGTAGCGGAAATTACCTTAGTAATTTTACAGTCGCTTAATTAAAACATAATGGATTTGCGGAAGCAGTGGCGTAGGCAGGAATTCGTGATGGGGGTTTCGGAAAAATTTGGCAAATTGTTACCACTTTTCCATCTGACTTTTGGGAAAAAAATATCTTTTTTCGCCAAAATTTCTCGTGACCTACTTTTAGTCATGTCCAAAATTTCTGATGACCTTCGTTTTTTAGCATTGTCCAACATTTCTGAATTTCTGATGACGTGTTTTCTTCATCATGTCCCCAAAAAAATTCAAAAATTCCAAATTTCTCACGACGATTTTTTTAGTCATGTCCAAAATCCAAAACTACAATTTTCGCATACATTATTTTCATCCACTCTCAACCTTCTTCACCAATGTATCCGTATTTTAACTCATCCTATTATTCATTTCTTACATCTTTTACACTGTATCCAATTTTTTTCAATATATCTGAAAAATGTTTCTCCTAACAGCCAATGGGGGGGTTGTTTTAAACCACAGACCCCTTGCCTACGCCTCTGTTCGAAAGGCACGCAGACAGTCAGATGGCTATGGTGGATGAGGTTTGGAATAGAAACGGTTAGAGAGATGGGTTCAAGGGGATGAACCAGAATACGATTTGTTCTAAGTTTTAAATATAAGACCTATGGAGTAATATGAATAGATGACTTTTCGGTGAGCAGACATTGTTTTTCTTGTCATAATAATGTTAGAAGTTTGTTCCAGAGATGCGAGGCTCAAATGGCCATGGTTAATGGAACGATTTTCAAAACTGTTAATGGCGAGGTCACGCGGCACTAGTACCGAAGGCTTTTTATATGGCTGTGGAACATTATTAGGCCTATAACGAAATATCTTGTTACCAATAATTGATGCCGCGTAGGCCTATTAGACTTAGAGTTTTAGAGTATGTGCAGTAAAACACAAAATAGAGAATATAATCCAATAGAACACATATACTAGCAACTAAAGGACTTTAAAGTAATGCCATCATGCAAATTATTACATGTAGAATGAAGACGTTGACAATGGATCTGAGTCTTCGGCAGCAGCGTCAACATGTACAGCAGAAGAGGCAGCTAAAACATCATCTACCGCATCACATAACCAGCTCGCTGATTCCGGAAAAAAGAGTACGAGTAGGGTTCCACGAATGTGTATTTTTTGTAGAAAATCTCACACAAACCTTTCTCGCCATATTGAACTGGTTCATAAAGACACAGAGGAAGTTCAACAGCTGTTGACAAAGTCCACACCTGAACGACTTAAGTTGCTGAAAAAATACAAACGGCAAGGCATTTTGGAATTTAATAAGCAGCAGATGAAACTGGTGACTCCAAACTATCAGCGTGAAAGAAGAGTGAGAACAGGAGAATCTGATTTTAAAGTGTGCGAACACTGTTCCGGGTGCTTAGGTAAAAAATCTTTCTACGCACACAAAACACTGTGCCAAGCAGAATCAAACCGACCAAAGCCGAAACCGATCAGCTTTCCACTTTTGTGTCTCCCTAATACTTACAGAGGTATGTTACTGTCTTATTAATACAGATTCTAATTTTAATTATTTGAAAATGCTTTTTAGGATACAGTTCTAGAGGCTTTCTGGATATGTTTTCTATGAGTTGTGAACGTGTACATGTAGAGATATTGAACGGTTAAGCCCACTCCCAATATAAATATTTAAGGCAGGCTACCAATAATAACTAAACATTAGCACTTTAGCGACAAGCTGATTCGGTTCTCAGTCACTTTTTGTACCGTTACGCATTCGGTTAAAGAGGTAATGACTTTGTCATGGATCGCTAGTTTCGTCTACATTATTTCCACACCTCTTCAATCGAAAGTGAATGTTATATGACCCAAGGCTATAAAAATCCTGAAATTAGGCATGATAATCTGAATAATATCGGACGTGGTGACGCATTGGTAGAGTTTAAGTCTTTCAACCTGGAGGGTCGTGGGTTCGAACACGGCTCTAGCCGCCACGAATGGACCTTGGGCGAGTCCTTGACTCGCATTTGACTGTGGCGCTTCGGCGTGAGACTCCAGCACAGAGTTCGTACTGTGTCGAGAGCGCTTCCGAGTAGTAGAGGACTTCAATAGGCGCTAAAGAAATGGCCTGAATGAATTAGAATAGGCAATATATAGATAATCAGTACTACAAGAGGATGATGTTTAGTAATGGAATGTGCTGACGTCGAGTATGTTCTTTGCCAACACAAAGATTGTACCTTTGCCTTTGAAAACATTAAAAGATTTGTAGGGGGCTTACCGTGAAAAATGCCTCAGTTCTTTTTATCATGTGGTTCATTTCCAAGAGTATTTTTTAGTTTTCAGTCTTAAGCCGTTACAAGTATCTTAGTTTGTTAATTGGTACATGTATTGTCATTCATTATCACACCGGTGTCAAATGCAATCGATGGTGTGCCGTAGTCAGATGATTATCCAGAATACATCAGAAATCGGTTTCATTGCGTATTGACGTAATTATTACTTGCTTACGGAACACTGTGTTTTAAAAATATTTGTATTGTATTTTTTCGAACATAAGGTACCGCATTTGAAGAGGACGTTCTGTCCAAAATCAGAGACGACGAAATTGGTATTGTCTGTAAAACGGACGCAACAGTGCTTCTGATGGGAAAGCGAAAGTACGACAAAGACGGCTCCTGCAGAGATAAGAAAATGCAGGCAGAAAGAACCGCAAGAGCGCATATGCGACGTCTGGCAGCTTTATTCCTTCACTTCAAACAAGAAGCCTCACTGTCCAGTTCAGGTTTGTAATACTTCGCTTTCATCGAAATTGGCTATCGCTAAAATAGTATGGTCAACCAATATTTAAATTTAAGCCTACAGCTGAGGCAGAAATTTAAATTGACAAGACTCTCCTTCGGGCTTCACAACCTTGAAATACTTGTAAATGAAACTTATTTGATAATGTATTGTATTGTATTGTATATATAAATTTATATAGCGCTTCTTGCAGTGCACACTAGTGAGAAGCGCTTCCAGTGTGAGAAACCGAGAGAGAATAGAGCAGTCAAGAGAGGACGAAAAGAGGCACTTGGCTCAGCAGTTAATAAAGTGGATCGCATAGAAGGAAAGAGTTGGTTCCAAAACGAAGGGTCAATGATTGAAGGCTCGTGTATTAGCCATATAAGTCTTAAATCGCGGGACAAAGAGATCATGACGGTAAAGTGAGCGTAGCGGACGAAGAGAGATGGCAGAGGAAGGCAAGCGGATAAGGTCGCGTAAATACCTGGGTCCTTGACTAATATGCGAGAGTTAATCAATGTGAGAACCTTGAGTTGTATCCGAGCAATGAGTTGTAGCCAAACACGAAGGCAGAGATGTGGGACGTACGAGCAAGTCAGACAGTCAGTCTTTCAGCAGCGTTTAGAACAGAACCTGCTGAACCTGCTGAATAGATGAAAGACGAACCTTTGGAAGACCAACCAAAAGAGAATTGCGATAATCTATGCAAGAGCATACGAAAGCATGGACTATAGAGTAAAGACATACGAGAAGTCGGATTGCTCTAAGGCGCGTGATGTGGAAATAGGACGATCGAGTGAGATTAGCAACATGTTCTGAGAAAATAAGCGTACTGCCCAGGACTACGCCAAGGTTTCGAACACTGAAGTGAAATGCAAAAGAGGGAAATCCTTCTGTGAGCAGGGACAGGTGTGGAGTGATTACGATTATCTTTATTTGTATCTTAAAAAGCATTTAAAACTCGCGCAAAGTCTCACATAATGCGAACCTGAAGTGTGGATAATTAGTGGTGCTAGATATTCGAATGCCTTAGAGCAGTGCTGTCCAACCCGCGGTCCGCGGGCCGCATGCGGCCCGCCGACTGATTTTATGCGGCCCGCCAGTGCTGGCTAAATTTGTTAGAAATCTGTATAAAAAAAAATCAATTAAAAGACAAAACTTGACTTGACATTTGACAATATCAACACAAATCAAGTTTCTTAAACTTGTTAAATGTACGGTTCTCAACCCACACACTTGTAAGAGACATTGTAGTGTAATTGAATCAAATAACTGATATAGCGTCACTCAAGTTAGCATTGATCTCTAACGGTAAGAGTGATTGGGCTGGCAAACAGGGCAGTCTTAAATCATCTCTGCGGCTGGAGAGGCGAGCGGGATATTCCATGTGCAGGGAGGGTGGGGGATAATTACAATTTGATGGACCAACATATTAAGCAAAGATCTTGGATTGGGCTATAGCAGCCCGCATGCGCGGTATAATTTAGGTCGGGAGCGCCTCTGAATCACTGAATGACGCTTTATAAATGTTTTACGGCCGTGCATAGAGTAGACTACTTCACGCTCCAGGGGAGGGAGGAGTCGATGAGGCTCTCACAAGACTCTTCCAGACTTCCTTTTTGTTTGTTTTTGGGTCGCTTTACCAGTTCTGGTAGTTTTTGGATATTTTTCTCCTTCAGGTCCTCCCTGACATAGTCTGTCCAGATTCGTCATGTGAGAGTTTCTTGGTCTCTTGCCAGGCGGTGACCAATCCTCTCCTGGTAGGGTAAGGAGGCCGGTGGGTCTTAAAAGACCTCTTTCGCCCTAAGGTGTCCTTCCAACACCTGCCGTCTGTGTTAG
>Ga0081606_1000539_pt1 | contig 14945 bp, 10 predicted proteins | sample EareggfetidaYelm_FD_71127 | JGI IMG/M metagenome (GOLD analysis project Ga0081606, IMG submission 71127) | Earthworm egg capsule microbial community from the University of Washington, USA - E. fetida Yelm (SPADES assembly) (version 2) | ecosystem: Host-associated > Annelida > Reproductive system... | reverse complement strand
TAATAATAATAATAATAATAATAATAATAATAATAATAATAATAATAATAATAATAATAATAATAATAATAATAATAATAATAATAATAATAATAATAATAATAATAATAATAACCACAACTTCTAACTGGCGCCGGAACACTGACATGCCGCTACAAGGGCGCCTATAAATCTCGTGTATAACGGAGAGGTTCGGAGTGGATATGATAAATGACGGAGAGGTTCCAGAGTGGATATGGTAAATGACGGAGAGGTTCCAGAGTGGATATGATAAATGAAGAGGGAGATTTTTAAAGCGATACGGGCACGGGTAGAGAGCCAGTCTAGTTGTTGCAGCGGAGAAAATACATTAGTCTTGGATCATGCTCAGCATGCAGTCTAACAGAACTCCGAGGTCACGAATATCATCATTACTCGGCCTATATTAATTATAGTTATTGTTACTAACAATAATTAATTTTAATAATGAACAATTATCAACTGGTATTAGTTCGTATTGGTAATTACTAATAATAGCTAATATTGTTAAAATAGCAGTGGAGCCCGTCCTAAAACGGTAAAGCGTAAAGAACTCGGGTGGTCCTTTCCTCCAATTTTCTTTCCTCTCTCATCTGCCCTCCCATACCTGTGCCCCTGCCACATGTATTCTGTACCCCATCACACTCTTCTTCCCCTCACCCACTCACATGTCCCGACTCTGCACCCCTCCACCTTCCACTCCCTCCTCTCGTATCCTCTCTCCACTCTGCCCCTCTGCCATCCTCGTCCCTCTCCATTCCTTTCCCCATCCTCTACCCGTCCCTACTTGTCTGTCTTCCTTCCATCCTCTGCTTTTCCCAACCCACGTGTAATGTAATGTAATGTAAAACTCCAAAAATTTCTCAGCGCCTACAAAAGCCACGTCAGGAAGACCAGCTTATTCACCGGCGCTATGCCAATGCCAATGCCAATGCCAATGACAATGCCAATGTGTACGTGTGTTGTAACGATGTGATTGGATCCAATAAGGAGAAGGGAGCGGAGTGAGAAGAAAGCGGGGTGAGAATGAAGCGGTGTGAAGGGATCGGAGTAAGAAGGGAGCAGAGTGACAAAGGAGCGGAGTGAGAAGAAAGCGGAATGAGAAGAGAGCGAAGTGAGAAGGAAGGGAAGTGAGAAGGGAGCGAAGTGAGAAGAGAGCAGAGTGAGAAGGAAGCGGGCTGAGAGTGAAGCGGATTGAGGTAGAAGCGGAGTGAAAAGGGAGCAGAGTGAGACGAGATCGGAGTGAGATGGAAGTGAAGTGAGAAGAGAGCTGGATGAGAAGGGAGGGGGTGAGAAGGGAGCAAAGTGAGGCAGGGAATAGGAGCGAGATGGGTGTTTCTTGAAGTAGAGGTTTGAAGTAGAGATGAATTGGAAATGGAATGGATATTGAGAAGAGAGGAGCAGGAGATTTTGAAAGTGATAGGGCACAGATGGAAAGCCAGTGTAGTTGTTGCAGTGTGGGCGTGATGTGGACAAAGATCTTCTATTATCGAGCAGCAGTGTGTGGAACCGAGGATAGGGATTGCAGCGTGACTAGTGTCGATGATGGGAGATCGGAGAGGGGAGAGTTACAGGAGTCGAGTCGAGAGATGACTCATGGGAGTCTCGTTGAATTTGGACGCATAACATGGCGTAACCATGAAAGTACGCGCACACCGTCAGTGTATCATGTGGCAGACGCATCAACTTTCGTATAAATTGTCTCACCATATGATCGTACTGTTCAAGTGCAGCTGAGTTACTCTCCCCAAAGACTAATCCATGAAAATGGTGCACCAGCAGATAACAATGCCAGATGTAGCCTACACACGCTGTTTGTGGTTTCAGAGAGGCGTGTGTTAAAAAGTCTAGTTTTCACTGAGAAAGCTCATTTACGCCTTCCTCTCATTTCTAGGTGAGGTCAATGTATGTATCTTAGTTTAATGGAATCACGGTGACAAACCGAAAAATGATAAAAGAAAACTACGAGAAAGGGTTAGTGTTAAGACTGTTGAACAGTACGACTAAATCTATGCAAGACTCTGGTAATTAAGTTTCGATCGTCTTCCTCAAGAAGACAAAAGCTATGCGATCTTGGTCTTAGATTACGCCATCTTAAGATAACCGGGGAAAATGAGTTCAGCGTTCCGAACGACACCCATTAAGAGGATGATAATAACGTTGGGTGTCATTCCCTCATTGGACCACTTTGGTCAGAGAGGGATAGGCCTTGGAGTGTATATTCGTTTTATTATATAAGAAGTTAGTCGTCAAACCGCGACATAACAAAAAGAGTCACTGAAAAACAAGAGTCAATGATCGATGAGTCTTGCTCAGCTCACACCCCACCGTCGTCTTCACCTGTTCTCTGATCAATCGATCGTTAAAACTGGTCGTGTAAGCAGACGTTGGCTCTGTTTGAGTGAACACGTTCAGTAACTGTCACATTATAATCGCGAGTTTTCATTAGTTTTGCCCTTGAGCTAATCGCTCGTTGCTGGAACCGACACCTGCTTTGTAGGGTCTCCTCGTCATCGTTTTCTTTGGCCGTTGCCGACGCTGATGAGTTGTCCGCGCTGATACCATTAAAAACAGATGCCGTCTCCTATTGTAAGACATGGGTCAACTGGTGCCAGAGGCCATTAAATGAAAACGCCATCAGAACAATGTCTTCTGCAAATGCTGTGTATACAAGACGCAGCTCAAGTGTTACATCAACATATTTAAGCGGATGTGCCAAATGTAAGCGACGTAAACGTACAAATAGTGAAACTGAATAAAGGAAAATGCCAGAGATCTCGGATTTCATTGTCAATAAGGTTGACGTGAAAGCGACTATTTCTGTAAAGTGAATCAGTATCGCACTATCGCCAACAGACGCAGGTTGTGCAAAGAAAATGACAGCGCCCAGACTTCTGGAGGAATGAACTCATCATTGGATCTGTTCTTTGATAGGCTTTCTGTTAGTCATGTGCTGCTATAGTAGGGCTTACTATTTTATTAGCACGACCATACTATCGTTTAGTGTAGGTATGATTTCTGTGTAACATTCGTGTATTGTGCATTTAAGCAGTGCGCCTCATAAACTTCAAACTTGGCACAGGCAAATGGAGCAGGAGTGGTTATAAGGACCCGAGGAAATCATCTACGTGTATTTACATCTATTTTGCACTTACAGCGAATATTACTACTCTTATTTTCGAGTACCACGAAGAATCGATGATTGTGTTAGCTTTTATTGGTGAAAATTGCAGACTATGGACAGGAATTGACGGCTCATCATTGTGAGCCTGCTCTAGAAAATGACAGTAACATAGCCAGGAATTGATGGCTCATCATTGTGAGCCTGCTCTAGAAAATGACAGTAACACAGCCAGGAATTGATGGCTCATCATTGTGAGCCTTCTCTAGAAAATGACAGTAACACAGCCAGGAATTGATGGCTCATAATTGTGAGCCTGCTCTAGCAAATGACAGTAACAAATACAGGAATTGATGGCTCATCATTGTGAGCCTGCTCTAGAAAATGACAGTAACACAGCCAGGAATTGATAGCTCATCATTGTGAGCCTGCTCTAGAAAATGACAGTAACACAGCCAGGAATTGATGGCTCATCATTGTGAGCCTGATGTCGAGAATGACAGTAACACAGCTTGCGTTGACTGTGATAGTAACGCAATTTCAGTACCGTATAAAATTATTTCCAATGAAAAAGTTAGCTTTTCGGAGCCATTGTCACTGTTGCATCTTGCGAACGCTCTTTTTCAAACTTGAAAATAGTCAAAAAGACTTGGAGAAGCACAATGTGACAGGATCTTGCACTGCTATCTATTGAGAATGAGCCTGCAAGGATGATCAATGTTGCAAAGACGTTTGACGTCTTTGCAGAACAAAAGGCTGGAAATAAATTGTGGCGGCAGTACATTCTTTCAAATACTGCAGTAGTATAGCGCTCGTGAATAAGCTGGTGCCCTGGTGCGCTTAGCTTTTGAGTAGCGCTTTAGAAATCTTGAGATTACGATTACGATTAGTACTATACATGAGCGTTAGTAAATGGAATAACTAATTCTGGTTATTAATGGTTGATTAATTTATTATGATAGCGAAATATTATGCAATTTTATGACACTATAAGACCTTCATTTATAGGCAATCGGCCTAAGACGAGTCCACAAGGACCATGGCAATCATTTTTAGTTATGCAGTAAGAACGCATGACTATAGGCTAAGCCTTAACGGTCATAGTGGGGCCATTAGAGACCCTTGCACTATATGGCCCCTGGAAGAATTACGCAATTATATTATTAATTTCACAAAATAGAATTTAGAAAATTGCCCTGACAGAGCAGAACAATCCCAAAAGTATATCCAGAAAAGACACGGTTATTCCAATAGTGAGCGGTCGCAGAATGTTATTCGCAGTACCGTACTCCAGTTAGGACTAATGACAGCACATAACTTATCGCTTAAATCCAGCAGACGGTTCACAGAAATGCATCGATAATTATAAATCCAGGCGTAGGCTACGCTAAGCTAACAATCCTTTCTTCGTCATCTTTACAAGTCTCCCTTTATGAGGCTTGTCCCGGAGGGTCAAGGGAACTGGGGACGCAAAATTAAATGCAGCTAATTTGATTAAATCCTATTAAACGGAGTTGATTAAATGAAATGGGATTTAAATGGAGTTAAGGGCGCGAAATTAAATGGAGTTAATTTAAATAAACCCGATTAAGATGAATTGATTAAAATAAATCAGATTAAATTAAGCTAAGTGCACGAGACTAAATGGAGCTAATGGCGCGAAAATAGATGGAGCTAATTTAACTAAATCCGATAAAAAAAGAGTGTGCCTAAATGAGCTAAAAGGGCGGCCAAAAGACAACAATACCAAGAAGAAGAGATACCCCTAACAGAAAACTAGCGAGTCCCGGTCGAACTATCACAGAACGTATACCTATACATGCATATAAATTCAAAATAAGGATCTAATAAATGAAATATAGATCCATTATACATCGTTATACAGAAATATATTTATTTACATTGTCTCATTCGTCAGCATGGCTTTTTTATAGGGGCAGTTTCTTAACGGGTCTTCATTTATAGGCCCCTATGTCTTGCGCAGTTATTTCAAGCAAGCCACATCTGTAAGATACTCGAAGATCTGTCATCTTTTCAGTGCTATTAGTATACCAAAGTTAGCACGGCTATATGTCAAGTCAAGTGTTTTATTGCTTCCAAAATGAAACAGAAATACATAATTTGTGCAGTAAGAAGCAATGGAAACAATAAGGCAAGCCATAAAGGATAATGTCCCGCTAGTCGGGTTACCTATTTTCCTGTTCTAGGCCTATGCATTAGGAACATCAAAGAAAGGGCTACGCCCTGCTTGCTAGGTATGTTCATCGTTATTTACGGAGTTCAGTTGTTCGGCTCGCATACCTTTTGTATGCGAATATCGCTATTCAACAAGTGACACACGTTGTGTTAATTCATAAGCACTCCTTGCTCTCCGTTTTCAATTATCGTATTCAAGTGTTAGACCTCCCCATGCATATGTTTCCTAATAGTATTATAGTATTAGACACCCCATTAATCAGCCACTTCACTCATTATATATGTCTTCCAGGCTATATTAAAGTGAAAATATTTGGCATTTGACGCGTAGTCAATGGGCTATATTAAAGTGAAAATATTTGGCATTTGACGCGTAGTCAATGGGCTATATTAAAGTGAACATGTTTGGCATTTGACGCGTAGTCAATGGGCTATATTAAAGTGAAAATATTTGGTATTTTGACGAGTGGTCAATGGGATTTCATTCCATACTATCGGACCTCCCGCATTATGTTGCTGCCTAATGTTTCAAATCTATTAAAGTTCATTATATTTGCCGATGACACTAATGCCTTTTGCTCTCATAATTTCCGGACTGAATTTCAAAAGAACGATAAATACGGAATTGAATATAATTACTGGCAGAATGGTTGAAGGATAACCGACTAAATGTGATAACACGTTGCTACATTCTCTTCCGTTCTTCATAGAGAATATACCTGAGTCAAACGATTTTCTAATTGATGGGGAAACATTGACCGAAGTGATAACGCAAAATTCTTGGGAATAGGCCTATAGTGATGTATGCCTCGCATGGGAAAATCATATTAAAGTAATATCGAATAAAATAGCAAAAAATAAAGAGTCAAAAAATAAAGAGTCAGTATAAAAGTGCTACTTAACTTATATTATATATGTGTAGTCGTATACCTTCATTACACCTTACTATGCAGTGCTACTTATAACTTATATTATACGCCTTATTGCACGGGAATATTGTGTGAGCCTCTACTTAGGTCTCGAGAACGAAGACGTTTGGGCTGCTTCAGAAAGGCAGTAAGAATTACATGTATTGCGGGATGCAAGTATACCTTTCCCACACCCATAACGAATTAGACTTTATGAAATTCTCTAATATAAATAAACACCTAAATGGCGTACAAGACAATAAAATTATATTTAAATAATCTCTCACCAAACATAGATGCTACTTTACAAAGAGAAAGCGCATCGCTCTTTCTAGGCGAGATATGGATGCTGGCCACAATCACCATCATCACTGCCTCTTCTCTCGCTCTGTCGCGGCGACAGCTGCAGAAGACTCACCAGGCATTAGGTAATACAGTAATATTCCATGATAATTAAATTAGTGCATAAATAAAAAACTCTTGTGATAGAATATCCTACGATCTCACACCTCTCGCTGCTACTGAGTTTATATTCTGAGCGAAGGACCTCGGAATTTCTCTGCATTGTTCAGAATTATAGAATTAAGATTTTAAAAATTATTCTTAATGGTTAACTAATCTAAATGTGTGAGGAGCCCCTACGTCACAGATCACCCCCTCCCAAACAAGGGCTTGAATTGCCAGCCCGTAAGCTCAGAAAGGACTGTATAATGAAGTGACACACTCACCATCATAATTATTATGTCTCTTTGACGGAAATCTCTAGCACGGTCTGGTTTATGTGGTCAGCCAAAATTCCCAAATCGCCCGAACGTGTACTGTATTTCGATGTGACTGACTCTCGAGCCCATGATATTATCTTCAGCACGTTCTGTATTACAATGGAACCGAATCATCTACCCATAGGCCTATGTCCCAAATTGGTTGCACTGTGAAGTGACTGTATCAGAGGATTCACATGCAAGCCTCCTGCGCAGTCTGTATTTCGATATGACTGAACCAGCCATATCTCCTCCCGAACGGACCTTATCAAATTGTGGCTGAATTATGAGAACATTTCTCCTGCAATGTGTATATGACGACGCGACAACCGGAAGAAACAGAGAGAGATAGAAAGAGAGAACTATATACAGTAGGACGAAACATACATCAACCTGAGAGAGAAATAATTACAACCAAAACGAAGCAGAAAGCAATCCTAAAGAGCCTAAAGAGAGAGAGAGAGAACTACATTGTGCAACCTGATGAAGCGTACATCAACCAGCGAGAGATTACAGCAGGACGAATCATACGACGTTAACCGGAGAGAGGACGAGATAAGCGACATCAAGCCGAGAGAGAGAGAGAAAACCAGGATAAAGCAGACATAACATGACCACCAATCTTGAAAATATACGAGAACCGAACCACCTGTTCGATTGATCTTCTTTGGATGTTATGGCGCCATAATTCGCCAACCACCGATCTACTGACTGAGGCTCGTTCTATACTTCAGACTCGAGACTCCAAACAGACGATGCTATTGACTAGAAGTCGGCCTTTGTGAAATGTATGTATTCCAATGTTTAATTACATTTCTTAGCTACAAAGGTCGCTTGCGTCTTTAAAGTTTGAGATGTATTTCAGTTAATTTTCTTATAACTTTCGTCATCAATTTCACTTCGCTTATCTGGTTATTGGTTTAGTGTTGTTGATATAACAATATGGAAAACTAGTGGTTTTTGTCGATCTTTAATTATAATGGATTTATAGTCCCCTCTATAATATAACATAAACATTTGCATAATTATTTATTTGAATCTTTGGCTTCAAGATTCTCTTTGTGTTCGTTGGCCAAGAGACCCAAGATAATTATCCAAATTTGAATAGCAAACTATGTAGGCTAGATAGTCGTGGATTTCTGTTGTAATAGAATGACTTCTATAGCGCCGTTATTTTAATGGCCAAGAGACCAGTCGATGGTCGGTCACCTGTTCGCCTGTCTCCCTCTTCCTATCTGTCTGCCTATGTTTTTTCCGGGTTGATGACTGCATGTAAGTCTGTGAGGTTAGCTGAACGGCAGATAATTTTTCGCCACCGGATGGGTGTCAACTGGATTACATTGCTAAATGGCGTTACACAGGCTAATATTGAATTTAAAGTTAATATAGATCCAACCTAGGGCCTGTCATTCTGAAGTTGCCAACTGGTGAGTGATTTGAAGTTCACCTGAGTGGATAACTGGTGTCGGATTTGTGTACAGCTGCTTGGCGTGGACGTTTAATAAGGCTATACGAGACTATCTTTCATTTGGTCCATTCGGTAATGTTCGATAGAGGAGTAAGGAGAGAGTGAAAACCGGGACATAAGGTATCCTAGAAGTAACTTTTTGCCAAATAAGAGCGCAGACATTCTTTGTATAATAGGTTAGCTTGCAGCAAAGACGACTTTGTCATTCGATTAACTTATTAACCTCTTTACAGTGTTATTCAACGAAACGAAGATGATGAGATCAGATATGAGTCTTCAACCAACCGAGACGTGAATGGCTCGCTGCTGCCGACATCATTTTCTCTGCATCGACAAATAAGAAAATCGCGTCAACCAAACAATGGGCACTTTAAAGAGACCCTTCCAGCGTAAATATACTTCAGAACGAAAAAAAACAATCATCCCACCAACAAGAGACACTCCAAAACGAAAACAAACATTCCCGTCGAAAGGATCACCTTAACCTCCATTTACCCCAGACGCCAAAAAATCATCTCACAGATAAGAGACACTACAGAACGAGAAAAAAAAACATTCCCGTCGAAAGGATCACCTTAACCTCCATTTACCCCAGACACCAAAAATCATCCCACAGAGAAGAGACACTCCAGACCGAAAAAGCATTCCCGTCGAAGGGATTTGCCCCAGCATTGACTTACCTCGAACACCGAACGACGAAAATAAGTGATATTGTCGTCGAATGACTCATCAGATGAACTCGATTCAATCAACAGTAACTGGTATATTGGAGTCAGAGAATCGACGGAAAATCGAACTCAAAATAGTCACCTCCCCGACCTCATCCACCTCCCAATCTACTCCACCGTCTACTCCACTTCCACCTGCCCTCCTCCCCTCCATTCCCCCACATCTGTCACAGAACCCAGTTTAGTTGCGAAAGATATGGCGACTAAGAATAAGCAATACCCTCGAATGAATTGCACCAAACGTGACTTACCTCAGACAACAAAACACGACAAAGAGGTGATGCTGTCATCGAATGAATTACCTCATGAACTCAAGTCAATCAACAGTTGGTGAATGGAGTCAGAGAATCGACGCAAAATCACACTCAAAAGAGTCACCTCCTCATCCTTATCCACCTCCCAATCTACTCCACCGTCTACTCCACTTCCACCGCCACATCCTCCCGTCCTCCACTTCCATCTCCACCACCCAACCTCCACCACCCCACCATTCCACCTCCACCTCCTTCCCTCCACCTCCAACTCCTCCCATCCCCATCTCCTTCCACCACCTCCTCCACCTCATCACCCACCTACACAGGTTGAAAACAAAATATAATAGTCCCACCCAGTATGAGAGCGATGCCCATACCCCTTATGGAAGTGGAAGCAGTAGTCATAGTGAAAACAATGCTCTCTGGGTCAGCTGGCTGTTCCCTTTAGGCGTCCCTTCTAAAATACAGGATCATGGTTCCTCTGGTGTTCACATGGAATTGTCTCCCTTGGGTCTTCAAGAGTTTTAAATTGGGATTCTCCATGCGCTTCTTACGGGAAATTGAAAGGAACGCCATCCACGTGGAATATGGTCTGTCTTTAGGTTTGCACGACATTGACTTGGGAATGGACACTGGACAGGGAACGCTATCCACGTGGAATATGGTTTGCACGGCACTGACTTGGGAATGGACAGGGATCGCTATCCAAGTGCATGGAATATGGTCTGTATTTGGGTTTACGTGCACTTCTTACGGGAATATACAGGGGACGTCTATGAGACGGTCTCTTGGAGAGGCACTTAAACAAGCTGACTGATCTGTTGACTGACTGACTGACTGACTGACGGACGGAATGAATGAATGAATGAATGGCGAACTAGTGAATGAATGAGTTAATGGATGAATGCATGCTGAAAATGAAAATAGTGGATATCTTCAATATAAACATTCTAATCATGGCGTTAACGAAAAACGCTGAGAAATGAACTATACTACACCAGAGAAAGAAATCCAACTACCTCGTTAAAACTGAAGAAGTCCAACTCCCGCTGAGAATGAAACTTCAACTTCTGTAATCAAAGAGCCTACCTCCGACGAAAACTAAACTCCAACTTCTGAATTCAAAGATCCTACTCATGAAGAGCACAGAACCGGCCTTGACAACGCAACCTCAACACCAGATGCAACTATTCTAAGCTTTACAGAGAGCGACATAAAGATAGACCAACCGAAAGGACGTCATTGGATGGACCGATCATCGCCGAAGTCGAATCAATGTCGAATTCACCAAAACGTGAAAAGTGATGGACGTGGACGATGCAAAGAAATGTCCATCTTTACTCTTCTAATCCATATGCATCGAGAGCTTATCAATGTCGAATTTAACAAAACGTGAAAAGTGATGGAAGTGAACGACACTCTTCTAATCGATGCATCGAGAGCTTATCAATGTCGAATTTAACAAAACGTGAAAAGTGATGGAAGTGGACGAAGAAATGTCCGTCGACACTTCTGACCCCAATGCATCGAGAGCTTATCAATGTCGAATTTAACAAAACGTGAAAAGTAATGGACATGGACGATGCAAACAGATGACCGTCAACACTCTGCCAATCACAAGGAATCGAGAGCTTATCAATGTCGAATTCACCAAAACTTTAAAAGTGATGGATGCGGACGAAGAGTCGGCAATCGCTCTTCTAATCCCGATATGCATCCACAGCTCGAAGACATCACTCGTAAAGGTGAGCTGAAAACTTATTAAGCGCATGTGAAGAATGTTTAACGATGTCCAATCTCCAGATTATATTTTAATGTTTGAAAATCAGTATTTGGTATATTACACTGCATCAGTGCATCTACATAATGAGTAGGCTACCTCTTTCCTTTCTCTGTGTAGCCAGGGATGTTGTCCTGCCACGTCAAGCAGTGACAGTTCAACTTAACCCAGCACTGAGTTAAGGCATAAAATAGAATCATATTCTAGTCGTAAACTCAAATTTTACAACGCCTGTTCTCAAGTGCGGCATCAAATCATATATGTTCATGGAATCGCAGTCGTAATTTCAAAATTTTTACAGCGCCCACAAAAGCGAAATCGCGGGAACCAGCTTATTCGCAGTCGTTTAATCAGAACAAAATCCAGACAGTGGTTCAAGATCCACAGAGTCAGGCATTCAGACGGCTGAGGACCTGAGGTGAGCAGTTTTCAGAGCTGAACTGACGAGGGAGGACAGGAATCCGAATAGGATTTGTGAAAAGCAGTGTTTTCAGTTTTGAGTGAAAGGGCTGTGGATAGATACCAAGAGATGAGGTTTTAGTGAATTCGTAGGATGGGTAAAATATTTGCCTGATACTGGCGGGTTTTCCGATTTCCGTTGCACGAGAAACTATAGAGAGAGGAGGATGGGAACTTCAACGGCGGGTTTGTTGTCTGTGCGTCGATTAGCTCAAAGTCATGCCACGAAATTTGAGGAATTCGCATAGTAGGCATAGGTCTATTCATTATATTATACAGTAGGCCTATAGCGTATACAATTTGCTGTAGAGTTGCTCTCGCAGAAATAGATAGGCCTAGGGCCTACATACATATATTAGTCTGAGAAGTCAGAGGCGTCAAGTACGCGTAGATCATGATGGATAATTGCACCATGGTCAAAATAGGTTTACCTTGCTCGTTGTAATAATAATATATCGCCCACGCGTATAAACGTGGAATATGAATTATGAATATTTTTGGTCGACTTATCAGCTCTATTGTAACTATAACGTAATGTAACGATTGCCTGCTTGTAGAATGCAGATGACGGATGTATTCGTGCAGCTGGCCTTTATTCTTCAATTCTTCTTGGTGTCAGATTATGCAACAAGAAACTAATAGCGATCAGCAAAAGCGAAAATGAATTTTGAGAATCTGCTCAATGGAAGCGAGCAATGGGGAGAAGTTGGTGGACGCCTTACGATAGTGGGTGGACCTCGTCCACCTCCGTCCAGGCCCGACTATACCCTGGAAACGAGATTTCAACATCAAACGTGAGAATATTTAAATTAAATTAAACTAGTAAAATATACAACCACATTAATTTAGTTCATTACGGACATTTATAAATAGCGGTCTTTCAGTAAGATAACTATTCAGAAGCGCAACTCGTCTCCCAGCTCAAGCTGAACTGGACAATTCCCAGATATAATGTGCATATAATGCATAATTTTATACTTTATAGCCTACACATTATGCTGAGATACGTATACTTACATAATTATATGCATGATTGCATGTATACTAACTTCTGAATATATATATATTCAGTTCTTTTCTCTCGACTCGATTTATGATCTTATAAACTGGGGTAGACCTACTCTCTTTCTTCCATGCGGTACTCTTAAGACAAACACTTAACTTAATCAAACTTAATTACTTAATTGTAGGGATTAATTAATCGTTAATTTCGTTAAAAAATTATTTGTCTGTTCTTAGGTGTATTGACCAAAATGCGATATTTTACCTAAATGTCAGTTAAAAACAGTCAATAGCACACGCTTTAGAAAACCGTAGCCTAAACACAATTGCGTCCGGAAGGTCGCAGGTTCGAAGCGCACTCTAGCCGCCACGTAGAGACCTTGGGCAAGTCATTCACTAGGAGTTGCCTGTATACGCGCTTGACAGTCCAGATCGTTTTAATATTATATCGCATATAGAAGTGGATTATGAATTTTGAATATTTTAGTCGACAAGTCAGCTCTATGATAATTATAATCTGGCAATTAAAGGTAGTAACGTAATGAATGCCTGTCTGCTTCTAGAATCGACGGATGTCTTCGTGCAGCTGACCTCGGTTCCCCTGGGGACTCAGGTGCAGCAGGACGGTAATAGCGATCAGCAAAAGCGAAAATGAATTTTGAAAATCTGATCAATGGAAGCGAGCAACGGGGATAAGTTGGTGGACGCCTTACGATAGCGGGTGGACACCGTCCACCTCCGTCCAGGCCCGACTATACCCCTGGAAGAGATATTCAACACCAAACGTGAGAATATTTAAGTTAAATTAAACTAGTTAAATGTGCAACCACATTCGCTCATTACGAAAATTTGCGCCAAAATAATGTTATCCGCTACTCTACGCCCCCACAGGGGTACGCACGAGCAGAAATCTCGTTCCAAGTGTCTGCCTTGGCCGGGGTTTGACCATCGGACCTCTGAATAGTCGGCACTTGACAGTCCAGGTCGTTTTAATAATATATCGCCCATGCATATAAACGTGGATTGTGAATTATAAATATTTTAATCGCTTATCGGCTCTATGATAATTAAAATCTGGTAATGAACAATAATATTCGTGCATAATATTATGTAGGCCTCTATACACGTGTAGCTTCATTCATTCATTCGGCCATTTCTATAGCGCAGGCCTTCAAGTCCTCTACTACTCAGAGGCGCTCCCGGCTACAGCACGGATGCTGTATCGGAGTTTCACGCCGAAGCGCACAGGCAACTGTAGGTAAAGAACTTGCCTAAGGTCCCTACATGGCGGCTAGAGCGGGAGTCGAACCCACGACCCTCCGGTTGAAAGCTATCGACTCAACCAAGGCGCCACCATGTCCCACCATGTAGCTTGTATCACGTCGACCCCCTATATGAAGGCTCACATGACATTTCTGTTTGTGTCTGACACCTTTTGTGATTCATGTTAATAACTACAATTACTAGAATGAATCCTAAGCTTTCAAATCTTCGAAGAAATGTAGGGCCTACATTAGATTTGCGTCATTTTCTATATCTCGTCGATTATGTTCTGATTTCTCAAAGTTGTCTGTTTTCTATTCTATAGTTTTCATGGCTGGAACGCTGCTGTGTTGTGACAGCTTCCGTCCTCCAGATGATTGTCTCCAGATATATAGATCCAGCTCGCATTTAAACGACTGTGCTGGAGCTGAAGGAAGAAAGCCTCTCTGTTTGTTGATCAAAGGCCGGTTTTGACAGGTCCCTGGTTGGAAATTTATTCGTTTTTAAATTTATTTGACGTAACGGCTACAATGCTTCTTGCATTGTCTGCCCCTTCTTCTTGTTCTTGTTCTTGTTCTTCTTGTTCTTGTTCTTGTTCTTCTTGTTCTTGTTCTTGTTCTTCCTCCTCCTCTTCTTCCTCTTCTTCGTCTTTATCTTTATATTGTTCTCTCTTTTTTACTATTACTTTTATTATTATTGGTAAGGTAAAGTTATGGTAATGAAATTGACATTTCCTACAGATTCCAATTTCAAGTTCACTTTTCACACACTGACACTGCTCGATCGCGAAAGAGTTCATTAAGAACGAGCTGTTGTTTTATTACTTTAATGGCATTTAATGTTGTAGACGAATGTAACAGAAATACATATCGATTAATAAAACTACTTTTAAAAGGTTTAAATTTAAACATTAGTGCATTTAAGTCCAAGTCATTCCAATCGGGTCAAACATGAAACATGATGCATACATTTTAAAGACTATACAGT
>Ga0081606_1000538_pt1 | contig 14988 bp, 6 predicted proteins | sample EareggfetidaYelm_FD_71127 | JGI IMG/M metagenome (GOLD analysis project Ga0081606, IMG submission 71127) | Earthworm egg capsule microbial community from the University of Washington, USA - E. fetida Yelm (SPADES assembly) (version 2) | ecosystem: Host-associated > Annelida > Reproductive system... | reverse complement strand
CGCCATCGAATTTAGATTTGAGCCCGCGCCTTATGTCATCGGAAATAAAGTAACGCAAATTTCCAGTTGGCTCACGCTTTTCTTTGCCTTGGGCTGTATTGCCTATGCGGGCTATAAAAGCAGCAATGAGTAATGGTTAATGCCGCCGACTCCGCCTCTTCGCGTAAGCCACAAGCATATGCCGTCGCGGGACGCTTGGGACGCAGGCATTCTGCAAGCTCCAAGAAATGGTTTAGGATTTTCATTGTTTTGATTCGGGTTTGAACAAGGCAAGCCGGGAAAGCGCATCCTTAACCATTATACTGTTATTCAACTGTAACATTTACGCCGGGACACTCTTTTGAAACTTTTATCAGGTCTTCCGCATCCATTCTTTTTAAGTTTTGATTCCATTGAAACATCGCCTTATTCTGACTTAACTCTGAAGCAATTTTTTCGCAAGGGGCATTCATGCCATTCCACGGATTCCATACTTCATCTTCCTTGTAATCATTTGTTCGAATAGCGGTAAAGCCGCCGGCTCGAAGTTCCGTTATAAGATTCCGTGCCGCCTGCTCTCCGCCAAAGTTGCGGCTGCTGTTAACCCAACATGAAAGTTGATTGAACGATACATCCGGAAAATATAACTGGAATGCCTTTTTTATGGCTGCATTAATATTATTCGCCGTGCTTTGGGGCGGATTTAACTGCCAGTAACTAAAAGGCACGTATCCTTTATAGCTTTCATAAACCGGATGCGAAAGCAAATAAGGATTTATTGATAATCCGCTTGGGACAAGCCCGTTCTTTTTAAAGTAGCAGAGGGAAACATACGTGCCAAAGTTATACAAGTATCCTAAATCATCTGAGGCAATGGAATAAACATTTATCTTTCCGTTAATTTCTTTAGCCGTTGAACTGTAATTTCTTATCTGCTCCGGAATCAAGCCGCTTTCCCAATCTGAAATATTGCTGTAATTACTCTCTTGCGTAACCTCGTCAAAATCTTTAAGCCTTGACTGCAGCATTTGAACATCGTTTGAGGAGTTGCCGGGGTATAAAATATAAATGCTTCCATTGGCATATCGTCCTGCCGCGTTATGGAGTACTTGTTTTGCCTTTGTTTCTCCTGCTGAACGCTCAGTACAGCCCACGATATATACATTTTCAACATTATGCTGCCTTAGAAAATCTTTATAGGCCTTCGGCAACGTTAATAATTTTATCCACGCCACGGCAACGGGCACAGACCAATCATATCCCAAGGCCGCATAGCACGAAAACCCGTTATCTTTTGAATAGTCCATTATAGACTGAATCTCTTTAACGGTATTAGAACTCACCAGATAGTGAACGGGCAACACAGGCGCCCCAAGGACATTAGAAATAATCGGCACCGTGGGCGCTCCGGTTGATATAATGACATTCTTGACAGGGGTTGAACTTCCCAAATATTGATTATAAGCGTTGACGGTTTGCTCTACGGACTTTGCCAAAAATTGCGGAACAGCCATCACAGGATTTGGGCCGGAACCGGGAGCATTTACATTCCATGAATGTGAAATTCCGCCCGTTAAATTTTCCAATGATTTTGCCACGGCATACTCCGCACTCATCCCCCCGTCCAATTGATAGATATTCATTCCCTGCCAACTTTCCATTTTGATTTTATAGACGGTCAACTCTTTGTCGTGAGTGACTCTAAAAAAGGTCAGGTAAGAATAATGCTCCTTCTCCGAACTGTCTTGATAAAATAAGTAAACCCCATAAGCGCCCGCTTCACTATCGGCAGGCAGCGTCCAAATCGTTTTATTCTCTGCTTTATACGTGCCGCCCGCTGCTATTTCAATAGTTGAACCCAATGAATAACGGCTGATAAAAGAACCGGCTTTTGAAATATTTCTGATTTGTACGGATGGGTTATGTAATGTGACATTTGTTGTTCCGGCGTTATTGATGAGGCCGGTTAACTTCACAACCTCTCCTGCATTATAGGCGCCTAATTCTGTAACGAAATTTGAAGACGTAATATTGACGCTTGGAGAACTTCCGTCCAATACGCTTGGCGGCGCTGAATCTCGCTTCTTGGAGCAAGAACCAAACATCACGCTCAACAAAACAAAAAGCATGCGAATCATTGGGTATAATTTAAATTGAATAGCGGTAAAACTCGTCGGCTTCTCTATTATTTCCACTTATAATAATTTTGCGGCCTGCCGATTCAAGTTCAAAAACATCTTTGTTGCCGTGCGCGGAAAGCAACTGATAAATAAACAGGATCGAACGCTTTCCTGCAACTCTTTTGGTTAACTCTTGAATCGGGGAAATCATAAGCCTGCCTGCGAGAGCAAAGCCCCCCGACAGAAGCAGAAAAAACAAAAAAATATTTCTTTTCGCGCACATATTTAACAAATTACAATTTTTTATCAGCTTAAAATTATTACACTATTCACTATTGTTCACATAAAAAAGTGAGGTGATTTATCCCTATTTTAGGATAATTTTTTCACTTACTAATGGATGTTTAGACCCGCCGCTGATTACCAAAATATACGTTGAGTTCCTTTTTAACTTTGATATATCAAGTTGAGCATGTTGCAACCCTGCCCCCAGGGTTCTTTCTTCTTGTAACAATGGGCGGCCAAGCATATCCACTATTTCAAACGTAACATTCCCCTCATTTTCAAGTTTAAAATCTATATGCAGTTTCCCCTCCGTTGGATTAGGATAAACATTGATCCCCTTATTTGCGGGAATTTCACTCACTAAATTATCCGCAATTCTTAACGCGGCCCCGCTTGGCATCTGTGTTGCGCCGGCTTCACCGGTTACATTCAGTTTCAAACCATACAGCCTGTTCTGTGAGTTATTTGATACCGCAAAAACATGTTGCCCTGATGTCTCGGTAAAGGGCATAAAATAAACATCGTCATTATAGAACTTGTTGGATATGGCTGTTGCCAATGAAATCGGCGCGGAGGTTTTAGCCGCCAAAAAATAGCTATTGATGCTGCCAATATCAGAAGAGGTAAAGCGGTTAATGGCTTTGTTGCCAATGATCAGAAAATTAGTCATCCTTACGCTTGCATTGCCCGGAACATAACGTCCGTCCACATTGACAGCCCCGATATAGCAATAATTACTTCTTTTTCCGGTATTCAAGAATTGATAATCTCGGTCTGATGCGGTGTAGGCGCTTCGTATGGTTGTCCTGTAATCGCTTGATTTGCCATTATTAATAACTAATTCGCCGTTTAATGCCGTGAAGAAGTTATTTCCCGGCGTATAAAATAAAACCTCGGGTTCAGTATGCGCATTATTTAAAAATTTCAAATAATTTCTCTCTCCGATAATATATTTAGTAATAAATCCACCCTGAAGTCTTATGACATAGACAGACTGATTATTGTCTGTCAGAATTTGGGAGAATTCTGCATTTTTAGCCGCATCAGCCACCGTCTTTAATTGAAGCGTTTCAAGCAACGGGCTTGGTATTTTTCCAACGCCGATCACCAACAAATTATTTAGGCTTGGAACCACAACGCTTTCCCCCTTGGTGTCCGGATAATAGGTATCTTCCCCTGCCGCAAAAAGTATCGCGCCCTGAGTTGATGTATTGTTTTCAATTTTAAAAGTGCAAGCAATAATACCTTTGGCATTATCCTCCCTTATAAGTTTCGGCAAGCCGGTCGAAAGAGAAATGTATGATTTATTGACCTTCTCATTTTCAACTGCTGTTGTGCCGGTAAATATTAAATTTTGATTATTCATTACCAACATTTCGCAGGAATTATTAAATGCTCCAACCTGCTCGGTATGTAGTTTAGGCACCGCCATCAGGAAAGAGGAGACCAATCTGGAATAAAACGGACCCTGATTGTCATCTCGCAATGGATAGCCGCCCGTGTAGTGTAAAGGACCTCGTCCATTTAACCACATTTGTGTTGAACTTCCGCCGTCCAAATTTATCATTCTGCTAAACCCTTTATAACGAAAGTAGTTATTCAACTCCCAATTTTTCATTCCCATTAATTTTGTCAAGGCATACCCCTTAGCTCCGCCCGCGCCTAGATCCCCGTCCACAGCGCCCACATATAGCTTTTGATCTTTCAGCGCAACGAAAGTTCTCGCATTAGGGAGCTGATCAAACGTTCTTTCGTATTGCTGATAAGCCAAAGCAGAAAACCGCTTCACAAACTCATCGTTTTCTAATTTTGAACAATCGTTCCAACCTTCCGTTTTTGGCGCACCCGCAACTGATAGTTTTTCCAACACCGGAACACAAGCTTGCCAAGGAGTTCCGGCGTACGTGAGGAAGCATCGCACGGTAGTGCCGCTTCCGCTAGCGCCTCCTAAATAGAGATCAGAAAATTTAGGATAATTGAGCATCCATGTAGGTTGAATATCTGTGATATTATATTGGGCGTTCGACTTATTCATGTAAGTCATTCCGCCCAAAGCATTTGAATATGAACGCGTAGCCGATTGAAAAAGCGTCTTTACGGCAACCGCAACTCCGGCACCCGTTGCTCTATCGCCTACTTCTTTTGCTCTTGGTAAAATGGCAACCGATTTTGTGGCGCCCCAATTCCATGCAAACACGCCCTCTCCTTTGAAACTCAATATTTGAGGCTGGGCTTTAATCACATTGTTTTTTTTAATAAAAGGAACTACGCCCGGTATGCCATTGTAGTCAAAATCATAAACAGAGCCATTGACAATCAACGTTGCCCCTTCCCTTTCCATCATCCTTGATGGGATGTCAAACCAATCATTAGCCGGTACCTTTACGAACTCAAAGCAATCCATATTCTGCTCCTCCCCGTCGTCGGCCTTATAGGATAAAAAACCGTCGCTTCTTTGCGGATTAAATTTATAGGCGACCTTCAAACTATACTCATCGCTTGTGTTTGACAGATCAAATTCAGCGGTTACTACTCTTTGCTTACGCTTTTCGCCTAATCCGTCGGAACCATCTATCCAGCCCTGCAGGACAATTGCATTTGCTGAACCACTGTAGCTTGAGTAAAGCACCCGATGAGGATATTGTTTGCCCTGCCAATAGGTAAGGTTGCCGGCGGTATTATACTCTTCACTCTTAACGAGGAAAGACTGATCAGAAGCATTGAAAACAGTAGTTGCAATCGCCGGAGCCGGGTGTGCCGCGGCTTTATCCCTTCCTTCCGTCGATGCGTTTTTCATTTCATCCAAATCTGTGAATGTAAGGGCTTGCAAAGAAGTCAAACTGCTTTTATAAACATCGTATCTTATGACGTCTTTAATATCGGTTGCTATCAATTCGCAGGGAGAGGTCATGCCATCGGAAGTATTCCAAACATCTGCTTTATTCCTTGTATTTTTGGTGATCTTGTTGGCGGAAACACCGGCATTAATTAACGCCGTTTCCAAATACCCCCTGTCGGCTTTATTATTAAGGTAATAAATAAAGTTTTCTTGGTCTGTAGAGGGAAACGCCTCAGTCACCTTTTGCATAACCGGGCCTAGCAAACGATTCGCATTATACGTGGCCGCGCCGCGCTCCTGCCACCACAGAAAAGGAATATATGCCTTTCTGGTTTCCCATCCGGGGAAACCAACCAAGTACTCATTCAAGGCCACCCCTCTTATAGTAGGAAATCTTGCGGTTGTTTGATTTTTTCTATAATACTTTAACATAATATCAGCCGCTATCTGCCAAAGATCCACTGATTCCACTCCCGTAATAATCCGCACGTTTACAGGCAGATTAGCAATTCCTGTTACATCTCTTGAAAGCGTTGCAATCTGTTTATCGCATATTCCCGACTCCCAGTCCGCAATATTTTTGGTTTCCTCCATCAGGAAATCCTCATAGTCTCTGTAATAGGATTTCATATTCCGTAAACCGTCAGCGCCGCCAATTGCCATGGCATAAATACTGCCCTCTGCATAATCTTCTCCGTTGCCCTCCGGAAGCAACACTCGTCTTGCTTCTGTTTCCCCAATTGATTTTTCCGCAGCGCCAATGATGAGCACATTTTGTACTTTGTGATCCTTAAGAAATTGCTTATACTTTTCAGGCAAGCTCAATAACTTAATCCAAGCTGCCCCTTCACCGATCATCGAGGGGTCGTAACCCGCTGTCGCATAACACTTGTATCCGGTACTATTAGCATGTCTTACCACCTCTCTTACTTGGCCGATGCTGTTTACTGCGGCTAAAAACTGCAATGGCAATACAGGCGCTTTAAAAGCCTGAGAAAAATAGGGAATACTGGCAAGTCCCATAGACAAGATTACCGTATTAAATTCAACAGCGCTTCCCAAATTAGTGTTGTACAGACTTATTGTTTTTGTAACAGACTTATCTAAAAAATCCGGGGTGGGATAAACTGATACCGGGCCTCCGTCCTCTAAATCCGGTTGCCCGTTGCTGTTCAATCGCACATCCCATGTATGTGAAATGCCATAATCCAAATTGGCTAAAGCCTTTTCCACACAATACTCCGCGCTCATTCCGCCCTTTAGTTTATAAACAGGAATGTTATTATCATACATAGTTTTAGTTATGTCATAAGCGCTTAACTTATTTGCAGGCACTGTATTCACAATCCCTATCTGCGACCTTAAATTGTCCTGCAATAGAGTATATCTATTTCCGTTTACGTCGGTCATGGGAGAGCCCGAGGAAATTGAATATTCCAAATAAAAGGCATGTAAACCTTGTTTAAAATTATCGCCGGTAAATAATATGGCAGGGTCATTAAAAGTAATGGCCGCGCCCGGAGCCAATTGGTCAATAAATCGTGAACGTTGCGGATAATTATTAAAAAAGTCGTAAGTCCCTTCGGATTGCGGTAATTGCGGCATCAACTTTTCCGCCTTAATTGTGGCATGGCTGAATGATATGTTTGTATTTCCTGTATTTTTTAGCGCCATCGTATTTATGGCAACAGTTCCTGCCTGAGAGGAGAAGGTCAAAGAGCTGTTCTCCACCGAAACATTGAGTCCATGGTAGGTTCCCGGAAGTTTAAGTTTCCATATATCCATAGCTGCCTTTACTCCTATGTAAGGCAATTTTACTTTTTTCAGAGTGGCGTTTCCTTTCACTATCAACTCAATAATTACAGGCTGCTTAGTCGTATATGAGAAACAATCATAAGGCTGGTTGCCAAAGAAATTTCCCGTTCGCTTATAGAAATATGACTTAATAAAATTTTTTGTATAGTTTATACAAGCTCCGCCTTCATCCTCTGCCGAGCGCTGGAAATAATTTCTAGCGCCTTGGCTAAGAAATTTCAGGTTGCTATAGGGAAATCTCCTTAGCCAGGACCATTCTCTTCCCTCGAACCCGGGAGGCTTGCCAGATAAGACCAATGTGGCATCCTCGTTAACACTGGCGCTTGATTCTGACCGCTCCATTTCAAGTAATAAGTCGCCTCGTCCGTTGCTTGCGCCGGAATTAAACACATATACACGAATTATGATGCCGTTAATGCTCGAACGATCTCTCGTGTCTATATTGGCTTCCATGCCCACGCTAAGATCTGCATTGGGTTTCATTAATTCCTCTATATCAACGAACTCCATTTTTTCAACGGTTGCCGTATTTGAGGCGCTTCCAGGGTAGGCGCTTTGAAGTGTTATCCCATAGTCTTCAGGCGCTCGTAAGACGCTTATACTCTTATCCGCATAATTAAATGTAACCACTTGTGCGCGGGGGAAACAAGGGAGAAAGAGCGCCCACAAAAAGGCAACCCATGGCAATATGCGTCTATGCTGTTTTGTATTTTTCATGCCAAATAAATTTTTATTTTAAGTAAACTTTATGGTTTTTGACGGCGGGGAGCTGTTAGTTTGACTTATTGAGAATTTTTTCTTCTAAAGCCTTTATCCTTTCTTCCTGTTGCGAATAATGGCTCGCTTGGGCTTTCAATGCCTTAATTTCCTTTTCTTGCTCAATGACATAGAGCGTTAATTCTTCAATTTTCTCAAGCATTTTTACATTCACTTCATGCAGGCTATAGCCCTCTTTCGCTATCTCGTCCTTGGAAGGGATATTAGGCAAGTGTTTATTTTCTTGAATATAATTTTCTACTTCTTCTAATTTCTTCAACTTGTAGTCCTTGTCAAATACATAGTCAGACCAACTGCTTTGAGGCGCCAAGGCATAGTCTTCTGTTAAGATGCCTTGGTGAACAAATAAATCAAACTTGCTTGCGGCATTTGACGTCTCCGGATAATTGCCATTAAACCCTACAAACACATTGTCATCGGTATCCAGATAAATGTTAGTAGCGTTATTGTGGGTGCCAATATATAAGCCATGGTTAGATGTAGTGCCAATCCAACCTGCGCCGGGATGGTGGGCGTCTTCGGTAGCGGTAGCAAGAATAATTTCTGCTTTATCTGCGCCTCCCGTCTTTACAGTCAGGACGCCATGTTCCACAAGGACATCCCCATTCACATGCAATGTTGACGTAGGGGCGGAGGTACCTATGCCTACCTTGCCCGTGGCTGCCACATTTAGAATATCATCCCTGGTGTGAAATCCTAAGGTCAGCAAGTTGTCTGCACTATGGTCCCCTTTATAAACAAACCTTAATTTTCCTGTGTTTTTATCTGTACTTGACTTACCAATTTGAAAAGCCAGTCCATTGTTGAGTGCAATATCCGGCTGATAAAGTTCGGTTCCTATTCCATAATTGGTGCCTGTTCCGCTTTTGGATATATGAAGCGGTGAAGAAGGAACGGTAGTACCTATCCCAACACCGGCAGCTGTTACGCTCATTCCATGCACATTGCCTGTGCCCGGCGCCGAAGAAGCGCCAGCCGAATTACCGCTATTTAAGTAGAAATCAATAGCGTTTGTGTTAGTTACACTTGTACCGTCACCTGTACCATCATGCCTGGTTTTTATGTAGTGCCTGTAGCCGCCTGTATTGTACTGAAAAGCCATCATAGGCTCCCCGCCAGTGTCTGTACTGGTGCCTCCTCCCAAAATATCGACCTTCGCAAACGGCTCTGCAGTAGAAATTCCAACTTTGCCGGACGCTGCCACATTTAGAATATCATCCCTGGTGTGAAATCCTAAGGTCAGCAAGTTGTCTGCGCTATGGTCCCCTTTATAAACAAATCTTAATTTCCCTGTGTTTTTATCTGTATCTGATTTACCTATTTGAAAAGCCAGTCCATTATTGACCGCAATATCCGGCTGATAAAGTTCTGTTCCTATTCCATAATAGAAGCCTGTTCCCCTTCGAGAAACTAAAAGCGGTACAAAAGAGGTAGCTCTGTAACGGTTAATTACCATTTGAGGAGAATTCATCCAAGCGTTATTACTGATACTACCTATTTTAAAATAGATAGCATCAGTAGGACCATCATTGTCGCTATCCGCATTAATTACAACATTGTCAGTAGACAAAGCCTCGCGGTTATATTCATAGTTTTGAGCGTCGGCGCTTGTAATCGCGAGCACAGAGACAAGTAATAAAGCGGTCATTCTGCCTGCATGAGACAGTTGCCCGGCGGTTGCTCTTATTAGTAAAGCAACCTTTCTGTCGGTACATTTTAACATTTTCATAATTTATTGGTTAATTGATATAACTTCTTAATCTTGTGCTTGGTTGCAATACCATTATTTTTATTAAAAATAGTTGTTTCTAACATTATTAATAAGAGCATCAAATGGGACATATTTATAATTTGCAAACCATCGTTGCTGTTGATTTTCGCAAAATTATAGTAAGTCCTATATGTTGCTTCCATGTAATACATATTAATACCCCGGGTTCTGCCCCAACACATCTTTTCCCGTCAAGTCAATTTGCTTTTGAGGAATGGGGCGCAAGTAATCTCTATTCGGCTCGCTTAACGCTCTGGTTCCGGCATGGTAGTAAGTTCCGTCTGCTTTCTTTGCGCCCAACACAGGGCCATTCATGCTGCCTCCCGGCCCGGCGGCTATTTTCCAACGCTTCACATCGTACCAACGCAGTCCTTCAAACGCTAACTCAACTCTTCTTTCGTTGCGTACAATGGCTTTCATCGCTTCTTGACCGCCGAGGGTTACTTCGGGATACTTGGCCACTTCATTTTTTGCCGCGCCATAAGCTCTTGAGCGGACGTCGTTAATGGCGTCTGCCACCGATTGATCTATTTGATTCGCCTCAATTTTAGCTTCGGCATAGGTCAATAAAACTTCGGCATAACGGAAAAGAATATTATCGGCAGTTACTTTGCTGGCATTGCTTGCAATGTCCGCATTAACAAATTTAAAACAAGCATACCCTGTTGAATTCTTGCTGAGCGGCTCTGTTTCTGAATCTAGTATCCGATTGTAGGTAGGAGAGCTCACAACCGGATCCCTTGTTCCGGTATGAGCCACCGACCAATCAAGTCGCGGGTCTCTGTTAGTAAATCGGCTAGTGGTTGTGCTTTCATCTACGGGAACTTCCCTGTCAGTTGCTTTATTGTAACCCATATAGCTGTCCACTAAACTCTTTGAGGGCGACATTAAACCGCCGTCAAGACTTAAATTGCCGGGTATTCCATTGTTGCTATTAGTGCCATCGTAAATGAAGCCGAATATTTCCTCCTGGTTATTCCAGTTTTTTGTGTTTCGCAGTTGAAAGTATCCGTCGCCGGCAGGGGTACGAAGCAAAGAATAATTTCCTTGATCCATAATTTGTTTTGCCGTGGCGGCCGCCTCCGGAAAGTTTCCCGCATAAAGCAAAACTCTGGCCTTCAAAGCCAACGCGGCTCCTTTGGTAACTCTTCCTGTTTCCGTCGGCATAACAGGGAGAACACCGGCCGCCTCCGTTAAATCCCGCAAAATAAATTTCAAGGTTTCGCCGGCTGCCGCTCTTCCAATTTTTGTTTCCGATACTTCTAAGGGCTTATCCGCAATGGGCACTTCGCCCCAGGTAAGGTATAGGTTTGTGTATTCAAAAGCGCGAATGAATTTAATTTCAGCGATCAGGCGACTGCGCAATGATTCACTCATTTGACAAGCTCCTACATTCGCGAGAAAAACGTTGGCCGTGCGGATAACGCCGTAAAGGGCTGCCCAATAGCTGTTCAAATCGCCATTCTCAGGGGAAATATTTCCGGTTCCCCAGACATAATAGTAATAACCACGCCAAAAGCCGGTGGGTATTGCGTCGTCTGACCAACCATCGGCATAGAATAATTGATAGCTGTGCGCATCGCTTAACTTGCTGTACACACCCGTTGCAGCCTGGAGGGCATTTGCCTCTGTGGTCCAAAATGTGGCAGGGGATAATCTGTCTTGCGGAAGCACATTCAAATCACTTTTATCGCATGAAAACAAAGCGATAAAAGAAAAAATCAGGATATAAATCGAAACTTTCATATAACTCGGTTTTTAAAGTGTAACAAATCAAAAAGTAAGAGACAGCCCCATTATGAACCTCCTAGAGGTAGGGTAGGCTCCTGAACCGCCATATCCAAAATAAGGATCTTCGGTGGCTAAAACTTCCGGATCAATAATGTTAAACGACGATACCCTCAGCAAATTCTCGCCGCTCGCATAAATCCGCAATTTTGAAATACCGATTTTATCGGAAACAGAGGCAGGCAAAGTATAACCAAGTTGAATATTTCGCAATTTGAGGTAGTCCACATTTTTTATCCAAAATGTACTCGGAACATAGTTATAGTTTCTGGAGAAACTAGTAATGGGGAAATCTGCATTAGGATTCGCTCCGTCGGAAGTCCATCTGTTCATTTGAGCCTGAGTAGGCGAACTTCCGCTCAACCAAAAAGGTTGTGCCAATCTTCCCTTCAAAATGGCTTTCACTTGCCCCGCGCCTTGCCATAACATTGAAATATCAAATCCTTTGTAATCAGCTCCCAATGACAAGCCATAATTTATACTCGGAAATGTGGTGCCCAAATTAGTTCTGTCTTTTTCGTTCACTTTCCCGTCGCCGTTCAAGTCTTTGTAAATAATATCGCCCGGCTTTGGAACTCCGATGCTTGATTGATCGGCAGGATGACTCCGAATTTGATCTCTGCTTTGAAAAATGCCTTCAGCCACATATCCGAAAATATTATCCCTCGGATCGCCCACCCTGTTACCCGGCTTATCAGTGCCTTTCAAATCGGTGATAACGCTTTCCACAAAAGCAAAATTCGCATTGACAAAGTAATTCACACCCCCTGCTTTGTCGTTATATTTAGCGGCTATTTCATAGCCTTGGTTTTTATCTGAAAGAGCATTCGATTGCGGCGCGTCCGAACCTAAAACTGCAGGGGCATCAATAGAGGCTAGAATATCATTTGTGTTTTGAACAAAATAATCTGCAATAAATGTAAGTTTGTGGTTAAGAAACCCCAGGTCTATCCCGATATTTTTCTTCAAAGTGGATTGCCACCTGATATTTTGGTTGGCTAATGCTCCTTCCTGCACGCCGGAATTGCGGGTATTGTTAAAGATGTAGAAACTTCCTCCGCCATAAGAAGGGATGTAAGCATAATTGCCTAAATTCCCCTCATCGCCGGTAACGCCATAAGAAGCCCTTATCTTCAACAAGTTAATGGCAGAAACTTTAAAGAACTCTTCGTTTGAAACGAGCCATCCTGCTGAAAAGGCAGGGAATATGCCGGTTCGGTTTCCTAAATGAAATTTAGAAGACTGGTCAATTCGGCAACTGGCTTCTAGCAAGTACCTGTTTCCGAAGATATAGTTCAGCCTTCCGAAATACGAATTTCTTTTATAGTCCGCCGTTGAACCATACGTAGTTTGGCCGGTTGGGTCAGCCGCATTGATGTCTCCTAATGGTTCCCGCAAAATGCTTCGTGATATTCCGCTGTTTTCATCAGAACTCCTAATCAACTCGCTGCCCAGTAAAACCTTAATTTCATGAGCCTTTATCTTTTTTTCGTAGTTGATCAATCCTTGCAACGTATTTCTGTAATGTTTATAGAAATCCCTGCCTACATTGCGTTTCGCGGGATCTTTCGGCATAGAGGCTCCATTGTCGGGAGAGGCGGCTATAGTTCCGGTCGCCACATCCATCTTATATATATCCATTCCTAACCCAAGGTTTGAAGTAGAATTGAATCCTTGTATGGTGTTGGCGACTCCTTTAATTGTTAAGCCCTTCGCTAATTTGTATTCTGCAATAAAAGTACCGTCCAATCGATTGTCGCTCGTTTTTCTGTATCCTGCGTCTTTTGAAACATAAGCTACCGGATTGTAGCTTTGTCCGGACCATGTGCCTTCTGCCCACCTTCCGTCGGGATATCTTATCAGATCATTGGCCCATAATTTAAAAACCTGATGCAAATACCAAGTGGCCCCGCCAATCCCTTGGTTGGTAGGCGGGTCATTTACTGTTCTGTTTGATAAGGCAAGGTTAGAACTTACGCTGAATCGCTCAGTAATTTTTTGGTCAATATTAGTTCTAAAAGTGTAATGCTTATACCCTGTGTTTTCCATTTGCCCGTCTTGATTTAGATAACTCCCCGAAACCAAATATTTTGTTTTCTCCGTACCGCCGCTCATCGACAGGTTGTGGGATTGCCAAATTCCCGGCTTAGAAAACACCGCCTTCACCCAATCTGAATTGGGGTGGGTGAGCGGAGAGGAGCCATCCTTAAATTTTTGAATATCGCCGTCGGTAAACCTTCTTGACAGTCCGTCCGAATCGGAGGCTTCGTTATGCAGAATTGCCAACTGATAGGAGTCCGCCTTTTGAGACAAATTAATGGTACCCGAAGTGCCTAATTGGGTGCTGTAACTAAACTTAGGCTTGCCTGTGCCGCCTCTTTTTGTCGTAATTACAATTACGCCGCCCGATGCATTTATTCCATAAATGGCAGTAGCCGCAGCGTCTTTCAAAATAGTGATGCTCTCAATGTCATTAGGGTTGAGTTGCGTATAATCTAATGAGATAACCCCATCCACCACATAGAGAGGCCCTGAAATACCGCTTGATGTTCCTCGTATATTCAAGGTGCCCTGATCGCGTCCGGGCGGTCCGCCTCGTTGGATAACTGTAACTCCGGGGGCTTGTCCCGCAATCATATTTGATATATTGGCAACCCCTCTGTTTTCCAATACTTCCGGCCCCACCGTCACCACAGAACTTGTCAAATTCTCTTTCTTTTGTGTGCCATAACCCACTACCACCACTTCCTCCAATTGCTTTTGGTCTGCCGCCAGTTGCACGTCGATAATAGTCTTTGAGCCAACGGGAATTTCCTGCGAAATATACCCCACGAAAGAAAACACCAGCACTGCATTCGTGCCTTCCGCCAAAAAACTGTATATCCCGTCGGCATCCGTGCTGGCGCCGTTCGTGGTTCCTTTTTCTGCCACGTTCACTCCTGCCAATGGCAATCCTTTTTCATCGGTCACTTTTCCGCTCACTTGTATGCCAAAAGCGTCAATGGCTGCAGGTACTATCACCACCAAATCCCCCTTTGCTTCAAACAGAGTGCTTTTGTCGAAGAGCATGGTCAGGACATTCCCCAACGGCATATCTTCAATAAAAATAGACGCCTTGCGATTGACGTTCACTTGATTGGCTTGATAAGCAAATCGTATAGAAGCTGTTTCCTCAATTTTTTCCAATATGTTTTTAATCATCATATTCTCCGCGCTCACAGATACTTTCCTTTGCAGTACGCCTTGTCCTTCGGAAGGAAAAATAGCTGCGAATGAGAACACAGAAAAGAGTAAGAAAAAATGCAACAATAAGCCTTTCATAAGCCAAGCATATACTTCTTGCTTCTTAATTTTACATTTCATAACTTGAGCTGTTTTTGTTAAAAAATAAACTTTGCGAAAACGATCCGGCATAGCCCTTGGCTCGCGGGAAATTAAGGTCAACATGGTTCCAACATGTTGACCTTTTTTGTTAAAATTTTGATTATGTAATTTCATTCATGGCGAAATGGTTTTAGTTATAAACTTTAGCGCTCACTTGCATCCCGGACCGGTAACTGCCACCTCATTTTCGTTTATCCGATACTCGCCTCCGATCAAATCGCAAACCGTTT
>Ga0081606_1000537_pt1 | contig 15005 bp, 9 predicted proteins | sample EareggfetidaYelm_FD_71127 | JGI IMG/M metagenome (GOLD analysis project Ga0081606, IMG submission 71127) | Earthworm egg capsule microbial community from the University of Washington, USA - E. fetida Yelm (SPADES assembly) (version 2) | ecosystem: Host-associated > Annelida > Reproductive system... | reverse complement strand
ACAGACGCAGAAGGAAAATATCCCCATCTATTATTGGCCCCAAATTTTGAGGAACCATCCATTCGAATGGATCCCGTGAATAAATACTTTTCGCTGAAATTATACTGAAGTCTGGCGATGCCTGATGCCAAAGTCCATTCTGATTCACGACTGTCCCCCGCCGTTACGGTACCCGAATTGACGGTTGGAATTTGATTTCCTAAAAATCCCTTGGTAGCAGAGACATAGTTGCTTTTAAGATTGTCTTTTTGGATTGACCCGCCAATTAGCGCATTAATATTATGGTTGCTGATTCTTTTGCTATAACTCAAGGTATTCTCAAGCACCCAATTAAACTCCGTATTGGTTTTTGAGTAGCCGCCGGCCGCTGATTCGGCATTTGTGGCTGTATTTTGCACGGGTATTGTGGAAGGCAGAAATTTATCTTCGCGTGAATTTAAAATATCGGCGCCAACAGATACTTTATACTTAAGGTTGTCTAAAAACTCCAGTTCGGCAAATGCGCCGGAAAGGATACGGCTCGAACTTCTGTCAAACTTTGGAAGCATGGCAAGCGCCACGGGATTCCATCCCGCAGAAAAACCATTCCCCTCTGCCATTCGCCCGTCAGGCCGTAAAATCCTAGAGGCTGCCGTCCACGAGTTTTGTGAAAAATTGTAGGTTCCGTCTTCATTAAATACAGGAAATATGGGGCACTGCTGAAGAGCATTCCCTACGATGCCCCCGGAAAAAGAAGTGCCGTCTGAGTTGACAAGCTTCTCGCGTGTTAAAGCAGGATTGAAATTAAATCCAAATCGGGCTATTCCCTTATGTGCCTCCATATTAAATCGGGCGCCGAACCTCTCAAAATTGCTGTTAATAATAATCCCGTCTTGCTTAAAATACTCAACGGATGAATAATATTTTAAGTGGGGCGCCCCTCCCGATGCAGAAAGACTGTGTCTTTGTATTGGCGCGGCGCGAAAAATTTGGTCTTGCCAATCGGTGTTGGTCAGTCCGGGTTCGTTTCGCAAATAGGGGGATAGTTCCGGGGCAATCACCGTATTGACATTTCCCGACGGAGCCGAAGCAGTCGATGTATTCTGCATCCGCACCCCATTGCTATCGTCCAAACTAAATGCAATTGCCGATTTGCCTGAAGCCATTGACATCCGATTAATTTGTTGCATTTGATCCACGTAAGCATTATCGCGCGCGTCTTTGGCAAATTGCGCGTATTGGTAAGCGTCCAGCATCTTAATTTTGTGCGCCACGCTTTGAACGCCGACATATCCGTCGTAATTAAAAACGGTTTTGCCGTCTTTTCCCTTCTTGGTGGTAATGATCACCACTCCGTTAGCGCCGCGAGAACCATAAATAGCCGCCGACGAAGCATCTTTTAGCACTTCGACTGACTCTATATCGTTGTTGTTTAAAGTGTTCAAATTGGGCCCCGACAAGGGCATTCCGTCCACCACATAGAGAGGGTCGGAGCCGGCGGTGATCGTGCCCACGCCGCGCACTTTGATTGTTAATGGAGCGCCCGGCTGGCCGGTTCCTTGCGTAATCGTTACGCCCGCCATTTTTCCAACCATGGCGTCGGTCACATTGTTCACCGGTTGATTTGCAATATCCTCGCTGGTCACGCGTGCGACCGCCGTGGTTATGTCTTTCTTCTTTTGCGTTCCATACCCCACCACTACCACATCGTCCAATTGCTTCACATCGGGCTGCATGACAATGTGGAGACTGGATTGATTCCCGACAGTTACCTCTTGCGCGGCATAGCCAATAGAACTAAAAACTAAAACAGAACTTTCGTTATCCGCATGAAGAGAAAATTTTCCGTCCGCATCTGTAACCGTTCCGTTAGCAGTTCCTTTCTCCGACACATTCACCCCCGGAAACGGTTGCTTATTCTCATCGGTCACTATTCCTTGGACTGCTATAGTGGCGCGGTTCTCCAAGACACTTTCTTTCAAAATAATTTGCTCCCCCACCGCTTCGTAATGCACCGTTTCGCGGAAAATCATTCGCAACACCTCGCTCAACGGAGTGTCTTCCGCGACCACGCTCACTCTGTCCTTATTGGACAATAACTGCGGCTGATAAGCAAAACGCACGGCGGCATTCTTTTCTATTTTTTTCAACACGGTTTTCAGCGCCAGATTGCTTACCTCGATAGAAATTCTCCTGTCCAACACGCTTTGCCCCTTAATGGCATGCGCCGCGGCCGCCGAGCTAAACAGAATAATGAGAATAAATTGCAGAATTGAAACGCGCATAATAGTCAAGAAGACTATTTGCTGATGAACATTTTTATGCATACCTTATAATTGTTTTTGTTTGAGAAAAGGACAAGGACGACTCCTCTCCTCCGTCGTCGGAGGAAAGGGCAAGAGCCGATAGCGTTCGAGCACTGTCGGCTTCTTTTCTTTACGTTGCTAAAATTAGCAACTTCGGTATTTTTTCTTTCATAGTTGTATTTTTTCAGTTATTCTCATTGTTGCGATTTTTTTTATAAGACGCGCAACGACATCCATTCCCTAGATTGGCCGCAAAAAAAGATAAAAATCTTAGAATCACCATTTTACTGCCTTCCTAAAAGTTACATTTACGGCTTGAATCTAAGTCAAGAAACAGAACGGCATTGTCATGTTTCCTTAAAATTGCAGAGGGATGCCTTTCGCTTATCTCTTTATTTATGGTGTTGAAAACGGCGGCGGCTTTTCTTTCGCCCGGCACCACACAATAAATATTTCGGGCGGCCATTAAAGCCGGAATAGTTAAGGTGACAGCCTCCCGAGGCACATCAGAAAGGGTTTTGAAACAACCGTCATTTACCTGTTGTTGGCGGCAGACGTCATCCAAGGTTACAATCTTTACCCATTGCTTATCATTAAAATCCGCAACCGACGGATCGTTGAATGCAAGATGCCCGTTTTCGCCAATGCCCATACATGCAATATCTGTTTTCCATTGTTGCAATAAGCCTGCATAGCGCTTACATTCTTCCTGCATGTTGGCGGCGTTGCCATTGAGAAGATGAACTGAATTAAATGTTACTTTGTCGAACAGGGCATTCTTTAAGAATGAGGAAAACCGCTGAGGCGCCTCTTCAGCCAATCCTATGTATTCATCCATGTGAAAGGCATTGACTTTGAACCAATCAATATCAGTTTCTGACAAAGCCGCAAGAAATTCGTTTTGCGACGGGGCGGCGGCAAATACTATATTGACAAAAGGCTGTTGCGCCAAAAGTTTTTTTATGCATTGCGCCGCCTGCGCTGCCGCCGCCTCTCCCATCAGCTTTCTGTTCGCATACATTTTCACCTTAAGATTTTCTGCGGTTCTCATCTTATTTATTTTATGTGCATGAATTAAAAACAATCCTCCCTTTAACCATTGTCAGGCATACATTAATTTGTTCGTCAAAAATTACAATGTCTGCATCCTTTCCTTTTGCAAGCGTTCCTTTCCTGTCGGAAATTTTCATAATAGCGGCCGGAGTAGCGGTCATCATTTTTACGGCGTCGGTCAATGGAATTTCTGCAAGATTTATCATATTGCGCACTAGCCTGTCGGCTGTGGCCACGCTGCCGGCAAAGCTTGTTCGGTCGGGCATTTTTGCCACCCCGTCTTCCACAATTACTTTTATTCCATGTTGCTTATTTCCAAGAATGCTTTCTCCTTCTTGTCCCCCGGCGGCACGCATAGCATCTGTTACCAAGGCTATGCGGTCGGCCCCTTTTATTTTGTAAACTAATTTCAGCAGAGGAGCGGGCAGATGAACGCCGTCTGCGATAACCTCTGCAAACATTTCATCTATAAGAAAAGCGCTTTCAATTACCCCCGCATACCTAAAAGCATTTTTCCGCGATACGCCCGACATAGCCGAGTACAGATGGGTCACAATATTATAGCCGCTTTCAACCGCTTTTAAGACTTCTTCATACACCGCATCAGTATGCGCAATGGCTGCCCGTATTCCATGTTTGCGGAGGTATTGGCCAAACTCCAAGGCGCCTTTTAATTCCGGCGCGGCGCTCCATCTTGCGATTGATTTTGAAGATGCGATCACGGCTTTATATTCTTCGGCGTCAGGGTCACGGATATATTTAGGATCCTGCGCCCCGCGTTGGCTCATGGCAAAATAAGGCCCTTCAAAGTGCATGCCCAAAAAATCCGAACCCAAAAAATTCTTTTCAACAGCGGCTTCATAAACACGGAGTGAATTAAATAAAGATTCTGTATCGGAACTTAATGTAGTAGGCGTCATAGCCGTAGTGCCGTATCGGGCATGAGTTTCGGCTATTTTCAGAAATGCTTCCGCGTCGCCGTCCATAAAATCGGCGCCGCCGCCTCCATGAATATGAATATCAATAAATCCCGGCGAAATATATTTTCCTTCGGCGTCAATTACAAGGACGTCTGAAATTTCAATATCCCCTTCGCTGATGGCAGTAATTTTTTCGCCGAAAATTAATACCGTGCCTTTTGGAATAATCCCAAAAGGAGCAAGCACTCTCCCATTGCATATTTTGATTTTCTTTTCAGTCATATTTTAGTTATCTGCTATAAAACAATGGCAGGCCTTTTTCTTGTCGTGACGGCGCTCCAACTCCTGATCTTATGTCCATAGATTGCATAAAACACCAGGAAAAGATAACAGGGGAATAATACCCAATAAGCGCTGCGCACGTCAAACTTATCGGCAAGGTATCCATAAGCCAATGGAAGAATAGCATTCCCGCAAAGCCCCATGATTAAAACGGAGCCTCCAATCTTCGTAAACTTTCCGAGTCCGTCGAGCGCCAACGGCCATATGCCTGCCCAAATCAAGGAATTAGCAAACCCAAGCAAAACAACGAACCAAATGGAAATATCAACCGTATGCCCCAAAAAAACAACGTTTCCGCGGGCAAAAATGATAAGGAGAGTAAAGCCGGTTCCTAATAAAGTACAAATCCTGAGTACGCTTACCTGGCTTATAAATTTTGGGATGGCAACAATTCCGATCACGTACCCGCAAATGGTACAGAAAAGAGTATAAGCAGGAAATGCTTTTGCTTCTAATAAATCTACTTTCATAGAGCCGGCATAACCAATAATGGCGTCAATGGCTATAACCTGCGTGCCTACGTGAAGAAATATGGCGACAGCTCCCAGCATCAAATGCGGAAAATGAAAAATACTCGTTTTGCCTGTATTTGCTTTTGCCAGGTCTTCGCTTTCATGTTCCGTATCAATTTCGGGAAGAGGCGAGTAACGGATGAATAAGCCAAACAACCACAATACTATGCCTACGCATATATAGGGAAAGATTACCCTGCTGATTAACTCATCTAAAGCCCTATTTTTTTGCAATTCGGTCATTAACGGCAATTGCTTGAAAAGTTCGCTGTCTGTTGCTTTCAATATAATCGCCGCAAATATTAAAGGCGATAATATGCCTGCGGCTTTGTTGCAAACCCCCATTATGCTAATGCGTCGGGCGGCGCTTTCTTTGGGGCCTAGTATCGTTATATATGGATTGGCGGCCGATTGCAAAACCGCTAAACCGGCGCCAAGAACAAATAAGCCCATTAAAAAAAATTCAAAGGTACGCGTCATGGCGGCGGGCACAAAAATAAACGCACCCGTTGCCATTATCCAAAACCCGATCATAATCCCTCTCTTAAACCCCGCCTTTTTTAATAAAAAAGAAGACGGAACAGACATAATAAAGTATGAGATGTAAAAAGCAAAGGCAACTAAATAAGCCTGAAAGTTGGTTAATTCACAGGCAATTTTAAAGTAGGGTATTAGTATAGAATTGACCCATGAAACAAAACCAAAGATGAAAAACATGCCCCCAATGATAAATATTGAAACACGGGGTACGTTTTTGCTTACTGATTCTACAGTTACAGGCGCCATTTGGTTACTCATTTTTTATTACCTGTCAAGGTTTGCAAGATAATTTTAGCGCCGTATGCGACACTGCCGGCCAAACCCAATAGAGCGATAGGGGGATCATTCTTTGCTAAACGGCATACGAATAACATAAATAGCGCGGGGTTTGTTATTTTAGTCATATACTTTTGGGTCTTCGCTTGTTCTTTGTTTTCTTCATTACAAATTCTATGGCAGACAAAATCTTTTCTTCCACGTTTTCTTTAAAAGGTCCCTTCATGCCATAATATATCATGCTTTGGTCGGCTTCATACCCCCCTTCGGCCAATATTCTTTTGGTCGGGATATAGCACATCACCTCATTGCTATAACCGACAACAATCACATTTTTTCTGCCATAGATTTTTTTCACAAGTATAGAATAATCAACCACCGCTTCTCCCGCAAGGGCCAGAATGGTAATGTCTTTGCTTAAACGAATAGCCTGCACAGGATACGGATAGCGGCTCACATTCCAACTTTTATTGTAAGCTTCCACCATCAATTTGGCACGGCGCTGAAGGAAGACATTATCGCTCCTCAAGTCTTCCTGAAATTTTTTTATTTCCGCCTCTTTAAATTCCAGATCAACTATTGTATATGCCGTGAGAATAGACGGCTCTGCTTGCTTGAGGTTTTCGGATAAAACGCGTTTTACTTCATCGGCCAGTTCTTTGCCGTGTGTAGCGGCCAGTTCCAAGGTGCCTCTCGGGAAGGGATTCTGATCGCCTCCGCAACCCATCAGGAACATGGCCGCAGCCCCCGGGAACTCTTTCTCTAATTCTATTTGTGCGTAGCCGGCATAGTCGCCATTAATTCTGTAATTGGTGCCTGGCACAGTGGTATTGTGGCACGCATAAGCGAATAGCACTGCCTGCACATTTCCGTCCGCCGTTTCAAATTTTAACACAGGAACTTCGTGATCGACCGGGCCGCTGTCATTCCAACCGCCCACTACCCCGTGATCTGTTTTCTGACGCCTGTTTTTAGCAAAACCCACTGACCCCATTCCGCTATATAATTTCACGGGTTTCAAGTTGTTCAATGCCATTTCAATTACGGCCACCAGATCAGCAGTAAGTTTTTGATTATACTTTGATACCGCCTGTTGATCGGCAACGCCATAATCGGCAATCACGCTCAGGCTAGGCCAGACCATTGGCCCGCAATGAGTATGCGAGGAATTAAACATTAAATTTGAACGCTTAATCCCCAATTTCTGCTTGACCTGATTGGCAACTTCTACGGAAATTTCATGCGATAAGCCGAGAAGATCAGTAGTCACTATAACCACCGTCTCGTTTTTCCCGCTTTCGATGGCAATAGCCTTTGCCCATAAATCATGTTCAACCCCTTCTGCAGGCTTAGTGCGGATGGCATAACCGGCAAGCCAAGCCGGATTGTCGGGAGTAATTGCCTTACGCCCCACGCCTGCCTTAAAATCATCGGCAAACGCCGTGGCGCCAATCGGCAAAAACAGAAAAAGACAAATACATTTATAATTCATATTCATATAAACAAAGGGTTTGGAATGCTTATCAAATCAGTTACAGCGACGTGGTTTCTATTAATTCTCGCCAACGAATAAATGTTTCCGTCCGAAGCGACCGCTATAGAATTGACGTAAAGCGGTCGGTCGCCGTTCTCATAAAAAATGGGGCCATGATCTTGGTATTTCTGACATGGAATATTATAAGTAACCAGATGAAGATTTTCAAGCCCTTTTGCGGCGCCCTTGGCAATTTCTTCCCCGCCTTTTACGCGCTTGCCGCGGAGGTAAATGGGACCGCCTGTAAGGAAATAAATTGTTTCTTTATCGGGTCCTAATTGAAATCCGAGATACCCGTAACTGAATTGATCATTCATTCCGCTTTTCTTTGATAATTCGGATGTTATCCGTTCTGCCAATTCAATTTTAGAAGCCGCGGGATCAAATTGAAAAAGATAGCCCGAGTTGCCATGAACGCCATAAGCCCTTTTTTCGGGAGGATACCAAAAAATTTTTCGCCAGTTATACCCCATGCTTCCCGGTTTGGCGGGATCAAATTTTCCAAAGTAATCAAGCCTGAGGTCAGCCTCTAATTTAGTCAACCCGTCATCTTTCGGGTTAAAGGAAAATATATCGCCTTCGGAAGTAGAGAAATAAGCAGTTCCCGCGGTCGGCTCTACAAACAACGAACGGCAAAGAGAGCGAAAATCATCGCCGGGCAAGCCTGCCTCGCCCTTTCCTGAAGTCAAGCCCAAATTTCTCAACACATTCCTGTCAATATCATAATGAATGAATTTTCCGCAGGGCCAGGTAATCGCGAAAATATGCCCCCTGTCTGTATCCGCAGTCATGGAAACAATCCCTTCTCCCTCGGGCACAACCGCCAAGTCTTCAAATTGTTTGGTTTTAAGATCATAAGAGAGAAAATGACCGCCGGGGTATAGCTTGTATCCATCAGGCGGATTTTGGGGAAGCCGATCCATCCCGTCTATCAGTTCATAAAATCCAACATGGGTGCCGAAATATAACTTTCCGTTCCTTTCATAAAAACGAACATGGCTTTTCCCCTGCGGGATGGCGCGGCTGTTTTTTTCGCCGCAAATTTCTGTAAGGTCGCCAAGAAATTCAATCTTTTGCGTGGGCGGATCAAACGCAAACATCTTTCCCCCCGCATCAATAGATTCTGAAGACAACACATAATAAATCTTTCCGTCGCCGGCTGCCGATATGGCATTATAGGTATCATGAGCCTTTGAAAAACCAGAGTCATATACTTTGGCAGTTAACCCATTTCCTGCATTATGACAATCCGAACTTTTACCCCTTTTCTCCATTTTTTTAATTGTTTCCGTTCATCCTTTTTAATCTTGCTCTTAAGTCGGCAAATGCTTCGAGCCAATCATTTATCGGCCGGCCTTATTAATGGCTTCCGCATGGTTATATATTTTTTCTATTGCCTTGGCAATGGCGTCCATATCTTGTTTAGCGGCAAGCAATATATTCTGCGGAATCCAAACGGCGTCTGCGCATAACGCATCGTTCTCAGGGCATTTGTTTCTTTCTTGGTATTTTTTAAAATCGAGCATGGCGGGCGGATAAACTTTCCGATAGGTTCTGGATTGAAATGCGTGATTTAGAAATGGCTGCGTATTAAGAGCCGCATAACCGCCGCTGCAAGGCACGCCTTCTGCTTCTAAGGCTTTTAAAAATTTTTCTCTCGGCAACCCTTTAAAATTTTCCTTTTTATATCTAAATGGAAACAAATGAAACGCGGCGCGAGTAACATTGTCATACAGCTTATACGGAACGACGCCGGAAATACTGCTTATTCTTTTTTTAAGCCATGCGGCGTTTTCATTTCTTGTATTAGTTTGCGCCTCTAAACGTTGCAATTGCGCCAGCCCGATTGCTGCCTGATATTCAGAAAATCTTAATTTGGTTGCCTGCATCGAACTGCTTTTGCTGATGGTGCCTATAGAACCGTAAGGAAAGCCAAAATTCTGATAGGAGAAGCACCGATCCATCCACTCGTCATTATTGCTGACAATCGCTCCCCCTTCGCCAATAGCCATGTTTTTTGAGTTTTGAAAACTGAAACAGCCCGCATCGCCAAGGGTGCCTGCTTTTTTATGATTAATCTCTGCAAGCGGCGCCTGGCAGGCGTCTTCCAACACAAGCAACTTATGCTTTTTGGCAATGGCCATGATGCGATCCATATCAGCAGGCAAACCAAGTATATGTACCGGCAAAATAGCTTTTGTCCTTTTGGTAATGGCGGCTTCTATTTTTGAAGGATCTATTTGAAAGGTTTCCGGATCAATGTCAACAAACACAGGCATGGCGCCATTGGCAAGAACGGCCTGAATGGTGGCAATAAAAGTATAGGGCGGAACGATGACTTCATCGCCGGCACCTATGTTGAGCTGGTTAAGGGCAACAATCAGGGCATTAGTTCCATTTACCACGGCAAGACTGCGTTTTACCCCCAAGACCTTTGACCATGCGGCTTCAAACTCGGTCACCACATCTGCCCTGGACCATATGCCGCTTCTCAATACTTCGAGTACGCGTTTTTCATCTGTTTCAGGATTCCAAATAGGCCATTTTACCCATTTCATTTCATCCAAGATCGGCATTCCGCCCAAGATAGCGGGAGCCGTCATTTTGTTGCCGCCAAGGAGGCCGGCATACGCATTGGCGCCGAAACCCATAATGCCCGCGTATGCTGCCGCCGACGCCTTCACGGATTGGTTAATAAATTTTCTGCGCGATAGTATCATAGTTATTTATTTAACGTGGTGCTGTTTATATTTTTTTATAGGGAAGTTTTAATTTTAACGCTTCTAAAAGATACTTGGTCTCCATTATTGCTTTCCGATTCAGCGACAAAATATTTCACTCCGCTGTGGGCGCCTTCCGTGAGGCACATCAATAATGCAACGCCGATAAGAGAATACTTGAGTTTCATGCTTGTTTTTGTTTTTAGCGATAAAAAATTGGAGCGCTTTGCATTTTAATTTATAGGTACCCTTCATTCTGAGTTAAAGCCGGGTTAATTACGCGCTCGCGATTCGGTATTGGGAACAGTTTATTAAACTCCTTAGGAGGAAAAGCGCCTCCCCAATACTTAGTATTATATGCGTTCAATACGTCCATAAAATCCCCCCATCGCACAAGGTCAGGCCAACGATGCCCTTCGTAGCAAAGCTCTAGTCTTCTTTCATTTTTGATGGCGGCGAGAGTCTGCTCTTTATCCAGTGTTTTCGCTAACGCTCTTACTCCTGCTCGGACACGCACCTTATTTACTTCCTCCAAGGCAAGCTCCCGTTTTCCTTGTTCATTGAGCGCCTCCGCATAGAGCAGCAACACGTCCGCATACCGAATGACAATCCAGTTATTTTCGCCATCTGTATTTGACGGCGGCTTATCAAAGAATTTCCGGGTCCAGTATTCAAAATTTGCGCTTGCCGAATCAGTCGAAGAAAGTCTAATATAAACGCCAATTAAATCTTTTCGCTTGTCCCCTGGTTTGAATGCCCGATATAAGTCAATAGAACCAATATTTTCACTGGAATTGGTAAGCCCGTTGAGTTTGGAAAGCGTAGGGAGAAATTGGTTTGCAAAAGAGCTGCCTTCGTTGGCGCCCACTAATGAGCGAGTATATTGAATGGTGAAAATTATCTCTTTATTATACTCATCGGCAATGCTAAAGACGTCTGCAGGATTGGGCATCAGTCCATAGTTTTCATTTTTAACTGCTTCCGATAGTTTAGATTCCGCTTGAGGATAGTTCTTTTGATACAAGTAAACTTTTCCCAACAAAGCTTTTACCGCCACGGAGGTTACTCTGCCCTTGTCGCCGACCGATGTATAGACCTCCTTCACCCCGCTCTCCGCTTCCTGCAAGTCCTTCTCTATTTGAGCGTAAACATCACGGACAGGTTTTCGCAAATAGGAAAATGCCTGCGCATCATTAGCAACCACATCTAACACTAAGGGCACGTCTCCAAAACTGCGCACTAACTCGAAATACATCAGCGCACGAATAAATTTCATTTCAGCAACATATTGCGCCTTCGCCGCCGCGCTTACGAAAGTTACCCCGTCAATCTTTGACAAGACAAGATTACATTGTGCAATAGTGTTATAGTAATTAATCCAAATATTTTCTAAAACTGTAGTAGATGCATTCCAAGCTAACTTATCCCACACTCCCATCACATTCTCGCTTCCCGGCCTCCCTTCTGTATTATCAGAGGGCACTTCGTTCATACAAAAATAGGTGCTGTAGTTGGCGCGTAAAAGGGAATAGGTTCCGGTTACTGCAAGTTTAATATCCGCCTCTGTTTTATAAAACTTGTCAGGCGGCAACAAGGTGGGCGACGTCAGGTCTATAAACTTGTGGCAAGATGCGATTGTCATTGCTGTTGCCATCGTTGCTATATATGCTATCACTTTGTTTTTCATTGCCGTATTATTTTAATCTAAGAATTAAAAACTCACATTCAATCCAAAAGTAACCATGCGAATAGCCGGATAGGCGCCTTGGTCTACTCCGGCAATTACGGCTGACCCGCCTGAACCGAGATTATTAGTGTTCCCTGCGCTTTCCCCGCTCACAATGTTAGCCTCCGGGTTTAATCCCTTGTACTTTGTAAACGTAAACAGATTTTGGCCTGACATATAAATTCGTACTCGCTTAAAGCCTGCACGTTCGACTGTTGCCGCGGGGAAATTGTATCCCACTGTTATATTTTTGAATCGCAAGAAAGAGGCGTCTTGCACAGCTACGCTCGTGGCTTGATTTCGAATGCGCACTTGACCGCCGGAAGCTACGCGAAATGGCGCCGGCAAAAGCACATCGGCATCAGGCTTGCGAGGATCATAAAAATTATTTATGACTTCCTTCAGCATATTTAAGTTATAATCGCCAAGCCCGTATAACTGCCGAAGATTGCCGTTAAGCACTTCTACCCCTGCCACGCCTTGCAATATAACCGTCAAATCAAAGGCTTTGTAAGCGAACCGTTGGGTTGTTCCGAAGTAATAGCGAGGAATTCCATTGCCCAATTTAGTGCGGTCCGCTTCGGTAATCATTCCGTCGCCATTGGTATCTTTAATGCGCCAGTCGCCAATCATATTTCCGTTGCCTTCCCACTGCGGATATTTGGCAAGATCTTCTCGCGTTTTGAACATTCCCTCCGTCACAAAACCATTAATATTGCCCAACGGTTGCCCCACTACTACTTGGTGCGTATTGTTCCAACCATTTATCACAGATTGCGCAGGAAGAGAGGTTGGACCGCCTAAGTCAATCACTTTGTTATGGTTGGCAGAAAAGTTGTAGGCAGCTGTCCAACCTGCATGGTTTTTGATTTTTATATTCGTTTCCAAGCTAAGTTCTATGCCTGTATTTCTTAACTCTCCCACATTCGTTCGACCTGTGCGGGCGTAACCGTATTGCCCCGAGAGTTCTCTGTTCAATAACATTCCGGTGGTGGTTCGGTTGTAATATTCCGCGCTTACATTAATCTTATTATTGAGCAGTCCCGCGTCAATGCCGTAGTTATACTGATTATTTTTTTCCCATGTCAAGTCATGGTTTGCATATCCTCTAAGTCCGCCTCCAAGCGTTCGGACGCCGTCAAACGCATAGTTTCGGGCGACCACTCCATTGGCCCAGTTAAAACTTCCGATATTGGCGTTTCCTGTTTGCCCGTAACTTGCCCGCAATTTCAAATCGCTGATTTTTTCCCTAAAACTCTCCATAAAATTTTCTTCAATTACCCGCCAGGCAGCCGAAACAGAGGGGAATGCCGCCCAACGATTATTGGAGCCAAACTTGGATGAACCATCGCGCCTAATCGCAACAGAAAGTATGTATTTACTCTTGTAGTCATAGCCGAGGCGGCCCCCAAAGGATGAAAAGGAGTTTTTATCGTAATCCGCTCCGCCTTGCAAGTCGGTGGAAGCCGATGGGTTGTCTATGGCGGCATTAGTGTAAGAACCGGGTCTTCCATTGGTTGAGACCGACTGAAAATAATTCTTTTGAAGCGACCCGAAAGCCAACGCGGTAAAATGATGTGGCCTGTCTGCTCCAAGAGTAAATTTGTAGGTAAGCGTATTCTCCCATAGCCAGTCAATCGAAAAAGCGCTTCTTGAAATCGCCCATATATTTGTGGATACAGGGGTTGAGTTATTGGCATAAGGGGCCGTAGGGGTTGGCACATTAGGCGGAATATATCCGTCTTGATTAATTAGAGTAAAAGCCGCTCCGACGGATGATTTTGCAGTTAAGTTTTCCATAATATCGTACTCCAAAAAAGTTTTTCCTAAAAAACTATAATTCTGAAATCGGTTTTTCACGTTCTCAACCAGCGCAAGAGGGTTATAAAGACCTTGCGGCTTAATCCCTAGGTCGGAATTGCTCAACATCCCATAATCGCCGTTTGGCAATCGTATGGGGATAATTGGAATGCCTAGCACAGCTTGGTGCAACAAAGTGGGCAAGCTGCGTCCAATAAAACTCTCTTGTGCGCCGCTATACTGCCCGTTTACAGGAACCCTGTTTTGATCGCTGTACGAGGGGGCCAGATTTACCCCCAAATGCAATTTTGGCGTTAAACTTGCATCCATATTAAATCGAAGACTATATCGATCGTATGACGAACCTCTCATGGTTCCGTCTTGTTTGAAAGTTCCGCCTGATACCATGTACTTCACCTTTTGCGAACCTCCTGAAGCCGATACATAGAGGTCTCGAATCTTAGCGGTCCTAAAAATCAGGCTTTGCCAGTCTGTATCAGGCAGATTGGGGTTATCAAGACCAGCGGGGTATACTAGCGGAATTTTCTGCATAATGGCGTCTATCTCATACATTTTTTTCAAGTTCGCAACGTATTCAGCTCCATTCATCATGTCGTAGCGTTTTGCGACTTCTTGAAAGCCCTGATAGAAATTCACGTCGAATTTTGCTTTTCCCGCCTTTCCGCTTTTGGTGGTCACTATCACCACCCCATTGGCGGCGCGCGAACCGTAGATGGCGGCGGATGCGGCATCTTTCAAAATCTCCATAGACTCAATGTCGGCGGGATTAATTTGGTTAAAGTTGTCGGCATCCTGCAACGGGTAACCATCCACCACATAAAGCACGTTGGCGCTTCCGCCAATAGTCCCTACGCCGCGCACGCGTATGGCAGGCGCCGCCCCCGGAAAACCTCCCCTTGCGCTTTGCACCTGTACCCCAGACGACATGCCCGAAAGAGCATCGGCAGGATTGGCCACCACTTGCGTCCCAATATCCTCCGAATTAACTTTCGAGATAGCGGTAGTCAGCAACTTCTTGCTCTGCTCTCCGTAGCCGATTACTACCAACTCATCCAATGTTTTAGAATCCGAAACCAACTCCGCGTCTATGATTGTTCTTCCAAGCGTGCTAATCTCTTGTGCCTTATATCCCACGAATGTAAATACCAACACCGCCTCGTCCCCCGCCGACAAAGAATACCTTCCCTCTGCATCGGTTACCGTTCCGTTGGTCGTGCCCTTTTCTACCACATTCACCCCGGGAAGCGGCTGCTTATTCTCATCCACGACTCTGCCT
>Ga0081606_1000536_pt1 | contig 15013 bp, 10 predicted proteins | sample EareggfetidaYelm_FD_71127 | JGI IMG/M metagenome (GOLD analysis project Ga0081606, IMG submission 71127) | Earthworm egg capsule microbial community from the University of Washington, USA - E. fetida Yelm (SPADES assembly) (version 2) | ecosystem: Host-associated > Annelida > Reproductive system... | reverse complement strand
GTCCTTTGGGGTGCTCAGGTAATTGGGGCGTATCGCTGCCGGCAGGTCTGCATCTGCGGCGGCAATTTCAATGCTGCCGCGACTGTCGGGACGGCACGGGTTGTAGGCCAGCAGGAAGCCCGACCAAGGGTCGGGCTTCAGTTTGGCCTTGGGGTCTTTCGGAATCGTGTAGGACAGCGGATTGAAATACAACTGGATGTTTGGCTCCCGCTCCAGCGCGCTGCCCTTGAAAAATCCGCCCGCCTGATTGACGCTCATCGCCAAGGGGCCGCTGCGCTTGAACAGGTATTGCATGCCCGCTGCCAGTTGCCCATGCCACGTGCCCAATTCATCATTGAGGGTCTTGCACCTGGCGCGAAAGTAAAAGGATGCGCATAAATGATCCTGCAAATGGCGGCCAACCGCCGGCAAATGATGGCGCAGCGCAATCCCGTGGCGCGCCAGCAATGCAGCCGCGCCAATGCCGGACAGTTGCAACAGCTTCGGCGTATCCACCGCGCCGGCGGCAAGAATGACTTCACGCTGGGCGTAAAAGCGGCGCAACTGGCCGCGCTGACGCACCAGCACGCCATGGGCGCACTGCTGGCCATCGAACAGAATCTGTGCGACCTGCGCCTCGGTCTCGACCTGCAAACGACTGCGCCCCAGGGCTGGATGCAGGTACGCAACCGCGCTGGAATCGCGCTTGCCGTTGCGGATACTGGCTTCGTAGATGCCGGCGCCTTCAAAATGCGCGCCGTTGAAATCGTCATTGAGCGGGTAACCCGCTTGCTGGCAGGCTTGCAGATAAGCCTGGCACATCGGATGCGCGCCCTGCTTCATCGGCGTGATGCCCATCGGGCCGTCGCCGCCATGCCAGGGGGTTTCACCGAGTGGATGCGATTCCATCTTTTTGAAATAAGGCAGCACGTCGCGATAACCCCAACCGGGGTTGCCCGCCGCCTCCCAGTCGTCGAAATCGCGCGGCTGGCCGCGCACATGGATCATGGCATTGATCGCGCCGGAGCCGCCGATCACTTTGCCGCGCGGCGCATACAGGCGGCGCCCGGCCATCTCCGCCTCCGGCTCGCTGTAATACATCCAGTTGTAGCGCGGGTCGTAGTACGTCTTGACAAAGCCGAGCGGCAGTTTGAGCCACCATGAGTCATCCTTGCCGCCCGCTTCCAGCAGCAATACGCTGTGCGATTCGCTCAAGCGGTTGGCGAGTATGCAGCCCGCCGAACCCGCCCCGATGATGATGAAGTCGGCATTCACCGCGCAACCTCATCACTCCAGCGCTGCTTCCAGCTATCGCCGGATGGCTGCTTGACGTCGAAAGGATGGGGGTCCATCGTGATGTGCAGCCTGCTGCCGACATAGGGCGCATTGGCTTCCACCACGTCCATATTCAACTCCACCCCCAGACCTGGCTCGCGCGAGGGGATGATGAAGCCGTCCTCCCACTGAATCGGTTTTTTCAGAATCTCGGCATGAAAGCCTTGCCAGGTCATGATGCTTTCCTGAATCAGGAAGTTGGGCGTGGCGGTTGCCAACTGAACGCTGGCTGCCGCACCGACCGGGCCGTTGTACAGATGCGGCGCGATCTGGGCACAGTGGACTTCGGCGATGCCGGCGATTTTCTTGGCTTCCAGAATGCCGCCGACACGTCCCAGATTCATTTGCAGAATCGAGGCGCCGCCGCGATGGAGCAAGTCGAAGAATTCATATTTGGTGGTCAGGCGCTCGCCCGTGGCGATGGGAATGGAGGTCTTGCCAGCGACCGCTGCCATCGCATCGACCTGCCCCGGCGGCACCGGTTCTTCAAACCAGAGCGGGTCGTATTTTTCCAGCCGCCGCGCCAGACGCACCGCCGAGGCCACGGTCATCTGTCCATGCGTGCCGAACAGCAAATCGCATTTGCTGCCGACGGCCTCGCGTATCTTCTTGCAGAACTCTTCCGACTTGTCCATCACTTCCAGCGACAGATGGTGGCCGGAATAAACGCTGTACGGCCCGGCCGGGTCGAACTTGACGGCAGTAAAACCCTGTTTCACCAGGTCCACTGCGCATGCCACCGACAGGTCCACATCATCGTAGTCGTGCTCGCCCTTGGCATTTTTCGGATAGAGGTAGGTGTAGGTGCGCAGGCGCTCATGCACACGGCCGCCGATCAATTCATACACCGGTTTGCCGGCGGCCTTGCCGATGATGTCCCAGCAGGCCATCTCCAAGCCGCTGACGATGCCCATCATGGTCAGGTCGGGGCGCTGCGTGAAGCCGCTGGAGTACGCCGCGCGGAAAAACCGCTCGATGTGATGCGGGTCATGATCGAGCAAATGCCGCTCGAACACGTCATCCATGGCGCAGGCAACCACCTTGGGGTGAAATGTGGAGGCGTAGATTTCGCCCATGCCCTCGATGCCGCAAGCGGTTTTCAGGGTGACGAAAATCCAGTACATGCCGCCGATATAGGGCGGCGGCACGGCGACCACATGGGATTTCATCGATATGATTTTCATTGCTGCACCTTTTCTCGTTGGGTCAGGTTTTTGAAGTAAAAAGCGACTGCCGTGCCGCCCAATCCGCAGGCGACGATGTAGCCGAAATATATTTTGTAGCCGGGCAGGCCGGGATAGTGCTGAGAGATGGCGCTGTTGATCATGGGCAGGAAAATATCCGGCAAATAGGCGATGACGGAGACGATGCCGATGGCCAGGCCGGTGATTTTTTCCGGCACCGCGCAAGACTCCAGCAGCGACCAGTACAAACCGCGTATGGCATAGGTCATCACGCCGATCAGGATGACGAGGGTCAGCAGAAAATAAACGCCGCTGCCCGCCGGAAAAAGGATCAGCGCAGCCAGGCCGAGCGCGGCCAACAGCATGCTCCAGGCCAGTGTCGCCGCGTTGCCGCAGCGGTCTCCCAGAAACCCGCCGACGATCCCTCCGACAGGACGCATCCATAGCTTGATGACGGTGATGACGCCGGCGGCAACTGCGCTCATGCCGTATCCCTCTTGCAAATAGGCGGAGAAAGAATATGTCGCCCAAAATATCTGGTAGCCGCAAAAAATGATCAGCGCCATGAGCCACAAGCGGGGTATCGCAGCGAGTGTTTTGAGGTCTTGCCAAAGTCCGCCGCGCACTTTCGTCGGAGCGGGTGCGGCGGCAGGTTCTTGCCCAAGAAACACCAACACCAATAACGCAATCGCCAGGCAGGTGAAGGAGTACATATAAATGACCGGGCGCAACGCTGCCTGTGGCGCTGCGTCACCGGCCATGGCAAACAGGGCGACGGCGGCAGTTGCCAGCAGCGCTTCGATCAAGCCGCGCCCACCATCCAGAATGCCGAAGAAACGCCCCTGCTCAGAGGCCTGCGCCAACAGCTTGACGCCTTTGATCAGGGAGGCCCAGAACGTCAGCCCCGCCGCCAAGCCCCAACCGATGAAAATCCAACGCAGCGCGGCAGGGCCGGGATAGGTCGAAAACCACAGTCCCAGCAAACCCACCACGGACAATGAAAAACAGATCAGCAGGCGCGGTGAAAACCGGTCGGCCAACCAGCCACTCGGCAAATAACTCAGCGCATAGATGATGCCGAGCAAGGAATAGAATTGGCCGAGTTCGTCAGCAGAAATGCCAAACGCTGCCAGAATGCTGGTCTCAAAATTCTGGCGCAGGTAGAGCAATGGATAAATCGCTCCTGCTGCCAAAAGCAGCAGGGAAAACTGCAAATAGCGTTTCAGATTGCGCGAAGGTGGTGCGTGCAGCATGGTGTTACCCGATATGGACTTTTTCTTGTCTTGTCTCGTTGTGTGATGCAGTGGATTGGCGGGAAACCGGCCCGTAGCCGCCGCCACCGGGGGTTTCGATAATGATGGCGTCCTGGGCATCGAGCTCCATGGATTGGCAAGGTTCGAGATGAATCACCGTGCCATCAGCCTTTTGGACCCGGTTCATCCCCAGACCTCCAGCATTGCCGCCGGCCATGCCAAACGGTGCGACGCGGCGGTTGTTCGACAGTATCGAGACGGTCATTGGCTGCAGGAAACGGATGCGCCGGCTTGCACCGTCACCACCACGGTGCGCGCCATCTCCGCCGCTGCCTTTGCGAATCCTGTAGCTCTCCAGCAAAACCGGATAACGAAACTCAAGGACCTCCGGATCCGTGATCCGCGAGTTCGTCATGTTCGAATGGACCGCGCTCGCACCGTCGAATGTCGCGCCTGCGCCGCAGCCGCCCGCTATGGTTTCCATGTATTGGTACTGATCATTGCCGAACGACAAGACATTCATCGTGCACTGGGATGACGCCAGCACGCCCAATGCCCCATACAGGGCATTGGTGATGCACTGCGAGGTTTCGACGTTGCCCGCGACCACGGCGGCCGGATAACGGGGATTCAGCAGCGAGCCATCGGGAATGATCACTTTCAGCGGCCTGAGGCAACCGGCGTTCAAAGGTATTTCGTCGTCAACGAGTGTCCGGAACACATACAAGACCGCCGCCATGCAGATCGCCGACGGCGCGTTGAAGTTGTTCGGCATTTGGGCCGAGGTGCCGGTAAAGGCTATGCTTGCCGAACGGGCGCTGCGATCGATCTCGATCGCAACTTTGATGACTGCGCCGTTGTCCGTGGTCAGTGTGAAATCGCCATCGTCCAAGGCGGTGATGACATGTCGCACGGCCTCCTCTGCATTATCCTGGACATGCCGGGTGTACGCCTGCACGACATCGAGTCCGTAATGCTTCACCATCTTTTTCAGTTCCTGGACGCCTTTCTCGTTGGCCGCCACCTGGGCGCGCAGATCAGCCATATTCAATGAGGGATTGCGCGCCGGGTACTGTCCGCCGGAGAGTAAATCGAGTGTCTCCTGCTCGCGCATGCGGTTGCCTTCAACCAACTTCCAATTGTTGAATAGAACACCCTCTTGCTCGACCGAGGTCGAGTGCGGCGGCATCGAGCCCGGGGTAATTCCGCCGATGTCGGCGTGGTGGCCGCGCGATCCCACATAGAAGCTGATTGCCTTGCCATCTTGCGAGAACACCGGTGTGATGACTGTGATATCCGGCAGATGGGTGCCGCCGTGATACGGGTCGTTGATGACGTAGACATCACCTGCCTGCATCTGGCCGGCGTTCTCGCGCATCACCGTTTTGACACTTTCGCCCATCGAGCCCAGGTGCACCGGGATATGCGGCGCATTGGCGACGAGATTGCCGTCCCGGTCGAAAAGGGCGCACGAAAAATCGAGCCGTTCCTTGATATTGACTGAATATGCCGTCTGCTGCAGACGAAGCCCCATCTGCTCGGCAATGGACATGAACAGGTTGTTGAAAACCTCGAGCATGACGGGGTCTGCGGTCGTGCCGAGCGCGCGGCGTTCAGCGCGGGCATCGAGGCGGGTCATCAGCATGTGATCGAGGGCGGTGATCTCTGCCTGCCAGCCTGGCTCCACGATGCTCGTGGAATTTTGCTCGGCAATGATCGCCGGGCCTTTCACTTTATCGCCCGGGCCATGTTGCCGACAGCGATCTCGATGAAGCCCTCGGCGACCTGCTCGGCAGTGGGCCGGCGGCCTGTGGCCCGAAGGACTTCATCGGCCAGCGCATTGAACTTTTCACGAACGATGTCCGCATCGAGCCATTCGTCGGCGCCCGGTCCGAATACCTTCGGAAAACGGGCGGGCCGGATCTTGCCGAGCATGACGTTGCAGTCCGTGACAGCCAACGGGCCGCCGCGCCGATAGCTGGCGGGGCCGGGATTGGCGCCGGCGGAATCGGGCCCGACACGGTAGCGGCTGCCGTCGAAATGCAGGATCGAGCCGCCGCCTGCCGCAACGGTGTGGATGCTCATCATCGGCGCGCGCATGCGCACCCCCGCGACCTGGGTCTCGAACTCGCGCTCGAATTCGCCGCAGTAGTGCGACACGTCGGTCGAGGTGCCACCCATGTCGAAACCGATGACCTTGTCGAAACCCGCAGAGGCGGCGCTGCGGGCCATGCCGACGATACCGCCGGCGGGGCCTGACAAGATCGCATCCTTGCCCTGGAACCGGCCCGCGTCGGCAAGGCCGCCATTGGACTGCATGAACATCAGTCGCACGTTCGACATCGCGCCGGCAACCTGCTCCACATACCGGCGCAGGACGGGCGAAAGGTAGGCGTCCACCACCGTCGTGTCGCCGCGCGGGATCAGTTTCATCAAGGCACTGACCTTGTGCGACACCGAGACTTGGGTGAACCCGATGCTGCGCGCGGCAGCCGCGATGGCCCGTTCGTGCGCGGGGTAACGCCAGCCATGCATCAGTACGATCGCAATCGATCGATAGCCGGCCTCGAACGCTTGCCGCAGGTCGGCCCGGGTGCGCCCGTGGTCCAGCGGCTCGAACACCGTGCCGTCAGCGCCGATGCGTTCGGCGACCTCGTACACCTTGCCGTAGAGCGGTTCGGGCAGTTCGATGTGGAGGTCGAACAACCTGGGCCGGTTTTGGTAGCCGATCCGCAATGCGTCGCCGAAACCGTTGGTGATGAAAAGGACGGTGTCCTCGCCCTTGCGCTCCAGCAAGGCGTTGGTGGCCACCGTGGTGCCCATCTTCACGACCTCCACTTGGGCGTCCGGGATGGGTTCGCCCTTGCCGAGACCCAGCAGACGGCGGATGCCGGCCACTGCAGCATCCGCGTACTGCTCCGGGTCCTCGGACAGCAGTTTGAGCGTGAGCAGCGTGCCGTCAGGCTTTTTGGCGACGATGTCCGTGAATGTGCCGCCACGGTCGATCCAGAATTGCCACTTGGCCTGCCCGTCGGTGCGCGCGCGCTCGGAAGATGACGAACCCATGATGATTTCTGGCGCAGGGATTGCTTGAAAGAGATCGGACCCGAGACCATCGTCAGCGGCACCTGAACATGGCGATGCTGTCTGGAAGACAGTGTTGTGAGCCTGTCTGTGCCCCGCCTGAGAATAAGCGACGGCGATGCTATCCTTAAGCAACCGCAGGCATCTTTTCAGCATGCGTCGATTCCGGTTTTTGCGCATCGACTTTCGCCAGGCGATTCGATGGGGCACTGTGGAATGGGTGGTTGCCCCGGCTTCGCAGGCCATGGCCGGCCATTTCCCCGATAGACCCGATGAAATAGACCCGATGGAATAGCCCCGAGGAAATTGCAATGGTGGATTACACCGATTCAGTGCCTTTGCAAAAGCTGCCGGCGTATCGCACGCGGCAACGATGAATCAGTCATCGCTCTCCGACACCAAGAGAACATCGGCTTCGAGGTGAAGGCTGGCAGCGATGTCTTTCGAGATCTGATGCCGCGCCGCGATTCTCACCAAATCCCGGACCTCGGTGGGCAAGGTGCCGAGTTCGCCTTGGCGGTAAGCAAGAAAAAAGGCCCGACTCAAATCGGCATAGGCGCGGCCATGCCGAAGGAATGCCGACAGGGGGACGACATGTATCTCCGGAACGAAGTGGCGGGACTGCCAAATACATAAAGGCGTGGTCAGCGCAAATCCCATGCCGTTGGCAACCAGGCTGAGAAGGGGATCCGTGGTGTCGAATTCGTATGTCCGCTCCAGATGATCGCCACAGTGGCGAAGGTAGTCATCCACTTGCTGCCCGATGACCGATCGCGCGCTGTATCGAATGAATTTGAGTTGCCGCCCAAGCTCTGTCAACGAGCACAGCGGCTGAAGGTCGAATCCCGTTGGCAGCACGACATAGTATTTTTCAGAGAAAAGGCAGGCTCGTGAAATTCCGGCGGACAGAAAAGCGCTCGTCGTCACGGCCAAGTCCAACTGCCGGCTTTCGATGAGCGCGTCGAGGGTCGGCGTAATGCCCGACCACAGCCGGATCTGATGGGACGAGCCGGACAGGCCCTTGATGAGCAGCGGGCCGACGGTGGCGGCGAACGAATCGACACAACCGATCCGAACGGCCATGCGCTTTGCGCGGCTGACACTGCGAACGCTCTCGACCATCTGGTCGGCTTGCGTGAGCAGTTCCTTCGCGTGTTCGAACAGGCGCTGCCCGGCGGCAGTAGGCTGCGCCGGACGGGTGCTGCGGTCGAGCAGCGCCGTCCCGAAGAAAGTCTCCAGTTGCTTGATCCTCTGGGAGACGGCGGCCTGCGAGATATCCAACAGTCGCGTCGCCTCGGAGATGCTGCCGGACTCCACGACAGCAATCCAACTGACGAGCAAGTCCCAATCCGGCTGGCGCGGCTGGCTGTTTGGATTCATGGGTTCGGCACCGAAGAAATGAAGGCAATGGCCAATGTCTGCCGCGTCCGGGCGAGGTCATCCATCGGCATCCGGCAGCATGACGGGCGTTGTATCTGAAAGCCGGCGGCGTGGCTCCGCTGCGGCGCAGGTATTGCAGGTATTGCAGCGATCGGGCGCATCCTCTGGCGTGGGCCTGTGGCCGGCGGAAAGCCACCACCTCACGCCGTTCGGCTCCAGCGGTGCCGGAACCAGCCGCGCCGCCGCTGCGGCGCAACTCTACCAGCCTGCTCGGTGCTAATGTTCGCCGCCTCGATGCGCTGCTGCCGCTGGCGCGTTTCGCTGGTGATGAATGCGGTGAAATCCGTTGCCGTGCCTCCGCGCAATGGCAGACCGGCGGCATCGGCCTTCTTGCGCATCCCGGCATCGGCGCGTGCCGCGTTGGCCTCGGCGTCGAGCCGTTGCAGGCCAGAGAGTCGCCGAGCAAGCGCGTCAGGATGCCGTTCGAGCCACCGGCGCTGTCGGGTGACACGCGGCGGATGGGCCGAATGGGTGGAATGGACCGATCCGATCGACCGGGGTGGGCGCCGATCGGTCGTTGCGCACAAGACCGGCGCCGGGGGCAGGCAATGCTCAGGAAAGAACCTGTGGATTGACGCACGCGGAGCGTTCGACCGGCCGGCCCTGCAGCCAGCCCAACACATTGCGGGCAGCGGCGCTGGCCACCGTGGCCAATGCCGCTGGCGTCGATCCGCCCACATGCGGCGTGAGCACGATGTTCGGAATCTTCGTCAGCGGGCTGTCGGCCGGCAGCGGCTCGACGGCCATGGTGTCCAGCGCCGCAGCGTAGAGCTGGCCGCTTTGCAGGGCCGTCAGCAGGGCTGGCTCGTCCACGACCTCGCCGCGTGCCGTGTTGACCAGGATTGCGCCGCGCGGCATCCGGCTGAACTCTGCGGCGCCCAGCAGTTTGCGTGTGTGCTGGTTGAGTGGCACATGCAGGCTCAGCACATCGGCCAGCGGCAGCAACTCGGCCAGTGTCGGCAGCAGCGCTACGCCATCGACCGGGCCAGGGCCGTCCTTGAATGCCGGATCGAACGCGGCGACCCGCATGCCCAATGCCAGGCATACGGTCGCGACGCGCTGGCCGATCTGCCCGAAGCCGACCAGGCCCAGCGTCTTGCCGCACAGTTGCACACCGTCTTGCGCACGCGACCAGCGGCCCGCATGCAGTTCGGCATCCATCCAGCCGATGCGCCGCGCCGCCGCGAACATCAGCCCCAGGGTCAGTTCAGCCACCGACTGCGCGTTGGCCCCGGGCGTGATGTAGACCGGGATGCCGCGCCGCGTGGCCGCATCCACGTCGATGTTGCCGACCCCCACGCCGTGCTTGGATATCACCTTGAGCGCCGGGCAAGATGCAATGGCCCTGGCCGATAGCGGGACGGTGCGCGAAATGACGGCGTCGATCGGCTCCGAGGCCATGATGCGCTCCACCTCCCGGGCGTCGTCGGAGCGGGACAAATAGAGCACGCGGGCGCCGGCTTGGGCCAGCAGATCCACCCCGGCTGCGGCCAGTTGGGGTGCGGTAACGAAGATGGTGGTCATGGCAATCGGATGTGGCTGCGCAAAAAATGAAGTGGAACGCTCCCCGCAGCGTCTTTGGCGCCGGGCAAGACCCGTTGCGCCCTGTCCGCAGGCAGGGGGCGGCCCCCGCTGCATTGCACCGCAGATTGCGCACGGCGCGGTGGAGCGACTCCATCGGGCTCCATCGGGCTCAATCGAGCCTGATGCCGGCTTGCCGGATCAGCGTACCCCACTTGCGGTGTTCGGCGCGGATGAAGTCGGCGAACTGCCGGGGGGTTCCCCCCATCGGCGTGCTCCCCTCGGAGAGCAATTTGTTCTGCACGTCCGGGGTCTTCAACACCTTCTGCATCTCGGCGTTGATGCGCTCGACGACGGCTTGTGGCGTGCCTGCGGGCGCGACGAGGCCGGTCCAGGTGATGGCCTCGAAGCCGGGATAGCCCGCTTCGGCCACGGTCGGCACGGCGGCCAGTTCGGGCACGCTGTGCACGCGCTGCGCCGAACTCACGGCCAAGGCGCGCACACGCTTGCCCGCAAGCTGCGCAATGGCGGGCGCAGTGTTGGCGAAATTGAGTTCCACCTGGTTGCCGAGCAAGTCCGTCATTGCCGGCCCGGCGCCCTTGTACGGAACGTTGAGCATCTCGAAGTCCGCGCGCCGCTTGAGCATTTCGCCCGCGAGGTGGCCCACGGTGCCATTGCCGGCCAGCCCTATGCGCAGCGACTCGGGCTTGGCCCGGGATGCGTGGACCACGTCCGCGAGCGTCTTGAGCACGGAAACCGCGTTGACCAGCAGCACCACGGGCTGGGACGCGATGCTCGTGATCGGCGCAAAGTCCTGCAACGGATCGAAGGGCATCTTCGGGTAGAGCGCCGGGTTGATCGCGAGGTTGGCGGTCTGGCCCAGGCCGATCGTGTGGCCGTCGGCCACGGCCTTGGCAACGGCGTCGAGGCCGAGATTGCCACCGGCGCCGGGGCGATTGTCGATCACCAGGGTCCAGCCGGCCTGCGTCGCCAGTTTGTCCGCCAGCAAGCGGGCCATCGTGTCGGTGCCGCCGCCGGGCGGAAACGGAACGACCAGTTTGATCGGCTTGGCCGGCCAAACGTCCTGGGCCAACGAGGCGCCTGCAAGCGTTGCCAGCAAGGCAGCCGCTGCCAAGGCGCGCCGTCGCATCGCGTCGTTTCGTTTTTTCATGCTCACTCGGTCATGCTCACTCGGGCTTGAGGTCGGTGCTCTCGATCACCTTCCCCCATGTGCGTTTGTTGGCGACGAGAAAGTCGTGGAACCTGGCAGGCGTGCTGCCCACCGGCTCCAGACCGTCCTGCACCAGGCGTCGGGCAATCCCGGGCATGGCGAGAACCTTGGCGATCTCGCGCTGTATGCGCTCGATGGCGGCCGGCGGCGTGTTCCTGGCGGCGCAGATGCCCGACCAGGTCACCGGCTCGAACTCGGCGATGCCGGCTTCCATCACGGTGGGCACCTCGGGAAATGCGGCCAGGCGCTTCGGGCCGGCGACGGCCAACGCCCGCAGCTTGCCGGCGCGCGCGTACTGCATCGAGCTGACGGGCTGATCGAAGATCATCGACACGGCGCCCTCCAGCACATCCGCCATGGCCTGGCCTGTGCCTTTGTAGGCAATGTGAACGATGTCGATACCGGTGCGCGACTTGAGCATCTCACCGGCCAGATGGCTGCCCGTGCCGGCGCCGGACGAGGCAAAGTTGAGTTCGCCCGGCCGGTTCCTGGCGTAGGCGACCAGTTCCTGCACAGTGCTGACCGGCAACCGGGCATTGACCATCAGCATATAGGGCGCATCGATGATCTGCGTGACCGCCACGAGGTCTTTTTCCGGGTCGAAGGGCATGCTCTTGACCAAGTGGGGCTGTATCGACAAGGTTCCGGTCGTGCACATCAGGAGCGTGTGGCCGTCGGCAGGGGCCGCCAGCAATGCGGACACGGCGATGTTTCCCCCGGCACCGGGCCTGTTTTCGACCATGACCTGCTGCCCCAACCCTTCGGCCAGTTTGGGCGCTATCAGGCGCGCCACGATGTCATTGGAGCCGCCCGGTGAAAAGCCCACGAGAATGCGCACCGGTTTGCCGGGAAACGCATCCGCAGCCAGCGCCTGCGCGCAAAGCATTCCCGCGCCCGACACGGCCACGGACAGGATTTGAAGAAAAGCCCGACGTTGCATGCGAGTTCCCATGTTGCAGACATTGACGGTGCGGCCGATGCAGATACCCCGGGCGCCGCTCAGGGGCCAAGCTGCGCGCGCGCCCGTGCGATGCGCCGGCAACCCTCGCGCAAGTGCTCGCAACTGCTGGCACAGGAGAGCCGGAAATGCGTCCCGACGCCGTAGGCGCTGCCTTGCAGCGCGGCCAGATCCTGGGAATCGAGCAGGTGCCCGATCCAATCGTCGCTGCTGCGGATGACCCGGCCCGTGGGGGTGCGCAATCCGAACAGGTCGGCGCAGGAGGCGAAAACATAAAACGCGCCATCGGGCCGGTGGCAGTGGATGCCATCGATCTCATCGAGCGCCGCCACGAGCATGTCGCGCCGCTGCCGGAAGACGGCGCGGTTGGTGGCGATGAAGTCCTGGCGGCCGGTGAGCGCGGCTACTGCGGCCGCCTGGCCGATCGAGCTGGCCCCCGAAGTGCTGTGCGATTGCAGTTTGACCATCGCCTCGATGAGTTGCGCCGGCGCCGCGCCATAACCAATGCGCCAGCCTGTCATCGCATAGGCTTTGGAGACGCCATTGACCGTCAGGATGCGTTCTCTCAGTTCGGGCGCGACCTGGGCGATGCTGGCAAACGGCATGTCGCCATAGAGGATATGTTCATAGACATCGTCGGTCATGACCCAGACCTGCGGATGGCGCTTCAAGACTTCCGCCAGCGCTTGCAGTTCGGCAAACAGGTATGCGGCGCCGCTCGGATTGTTCGGCGAATTCAGGATCAGCCAGCGGGTACGGGCGGTGATGGCCTGCTCCAGCGCCTCGGGCTGGAGCTTGAAGCCCAGGCTGGCAGGGCAGTCGACATGGACGGGCATGCCTCCGGCCAGCCATACGATGTCCGGATAAGACACCCAGTACGGCGCCGGAACGATGACCTCGTCGCCGGCACAGACGGTGCACATCAGCGCATTGAAGATGACTTGCTTGGCGCCGGCGCCGACGATGATCTCATCGGGAGAAAAATGCAGCCCGTTTTCGGCGCGAAACTTGCCGGCGATGGCCTCCTTGAGTTCGGGCGTGCCGCCCACGTCGGTATACCGGGTCTGCCCGCTGGCCATCGCGCGGCGGGCCGCCTCCTGGATATGCTGCGGCGTATCGAAGTCCGGCTCGCCCGCCGTCAGTGCCAGCACATCGCGCCCCTGGCCACGCAGCGCGCGCGCACGCTGGCTGGCCATGGAACTCGGCGAGGGCCGGATCCGGTGCAGACGGGCAGGCAGGTCAGGCATGGTCGGGATGGGCATGGGATAGCCGTGGATGGATGGGGCGCAGTATTGGGCATGGCCCGGCGCAAAACAAACGAGAAATCGGCGTAGCCGGCCATTCCATTTTTTCGTGACGCAACACTAAGGGTAAATTGCCGAAGAATGAACATCACCTTCAAACAGTTGGAGGCATTTGTCTACAGTGCCAAGCTGCGCAGCTTCAGTTCGGCAGCGGCGAAATTGCGCGCCACGCAATCGGCCATCTCCAAGCGGGTGGCAGAGCTTGAGCAGGAATTCGGGGTGCCGCTGCTGCACCGCACTGCGCAGGGGCTTGAAATGGCCCAGGCCGGCCGCCGGTTGCTGCCGCTGGCCGAAGAGTCGCAAAGGCTGTGGGCGCGCATCGACCATGAGATGGGCGGCGACCAGACGCTGCGCGGCACTTTTCGCGTCGGCGTGACCGAGTTGATCGCCATGACCTGGCTCACGCGCTTCATTCAACGCTTGCGGCAATTGCACCCCGAGATGAGCATCGAGCCGGTCGTCGACGCAGGCTTGCTGCTGTTTGCGGGCCTGGAGGCGAACCAGATCGACATCGCCATCATGCCGGGGACCCATTGGGGCAAGAGCTACGAAACGGTCAAGGTGGGGCAGGTCGAAGATCTCTGGGTCGCCAGTCCCAGCCTGAAAATTCCCGACCGGGTGCTCAAGCCGCACGAGTTCGGGCTCTACCCTGTCCTGGAACAATCGGGCGGGGCGGCAAAAAACAGGTATTACGAAGCATGGCGGGCCGAGCACAAGTTCCAGTTCGGCAGGCTATTCCAGACCAATAGCACGACGGTGCTGAGGCAATTGACCATCAATGGATTCGGCATCAGCCAGTTGGCGCTCGACTATGTGCGGCCGGACATCGAGGCCGGTCTCTTGCACATCGTCAAATCCGATCCCATGCCCCCGCCGATGATCTATGGCGCCGTGTACCGGAACGACAATCCCGGCCCGGCCGTCCAGCGCATTGTCGAGTTGGCGGTGCAAATGTGCGATTTCTCGGCCGGAGGAAATCCTCGGCGCGCGGCTGGCAACGCGCCGCCCGACGAACGGCGCCCGGCGCGGCGCTCTGCCCGGCCTGCCGGGCGGCCATGATGGCGGCAACGGATCGGGCCGCTGCCGCCGCCCGGTCAGGGTCGATACCTATGACATATGAACGGGATGTATCTAATATATTAGAAGTGCAGTCCATTTGACCTGCATCCCGGAGATCCCATGAACGCCCTTGCCGGCGCAGCGCAGCGCCACCCGGTTGCCGCGCGCCTGGAGCGCCTGCCGATGACCGGCTATCAGCGCCGCTTGTTCGCCATCATCGCGGCGGCCTGGTTTTTCGATTCGATGGACCTGGGCATCATGACTTTCGTGCTCGGCTCGATCCAGACGGAGTTTGCTTTGACGCCGGCGCAGACCGGGCTGCTGGCGAGCAGCAGTTTCGTCGGCATGTTCTTCGGCGCGGCCACGGCGGGTCTGCTGGCCGACAAGTTCGGGCGCAAGCCGGTGTTTCAGCTCAGCATGGTCTTCTGGGGCGCGGGCAGCCTGATGTGCGGCCTGTCGCACACCGTCGATGAGTTGATGCGCTACCGGGTGCTGCTCGGCTTTGGCATGGGCATGGAATTCCCGATCGGCCTAGTGTCGCGTCACCGATCATCTGTCGGTCTGCGCTGGCCATCGAAGCGCATCGCGGCGTTGCATCGCTTGCCAATACGCTATGTATTGGCTGCGCGCTGCGCCTTGCGCTACGCTCCGATGGCTGCGCGCAG
>Ga0081606_1000535_pt1 | contig 15014 bp, 11 predicted proteins | sample EareggfetidaYelm_FD_71127 | JGI IMG/M metagenome (GOLD analysis project Ga0081606, IMG submission 71127) | Earthworm egg capsule microbial community from the University of Washington, USA - E. fetida Yelm (SPADES assembly) (version 2) | ecosystem: Host-associated > Annelida > Reproductive system... | reverse complement strand
TGGGGCTGGCGGACGCGTTCCGCATGTTCGAGCAGCCGGAAAAAAGCTACTCCTGGTGGGACTACCGCATGTTGGGATTTCAGAAAAACCGGGGGCTGCGCATCGACCACATCCTGGTCAGCGTAGCGCTACGCCCGGCCGTGACCGCCTGCATGATCGACCGCGCCCCGCGCAAAAACCCGCAACCGAGCGACCACGCGCCGGTGGTGCTCACCGTGGGCTGATGGCCTGTGCGCCGCCGGTGAATCACGGTCCATGCTGCGGTGTTCATGACCTCTGGCTGGCATCCGAGAAACCCTTTCCCTGGGAAAATCACCATGCCACATGTGAATAGCAAGCATTTTCCCTTGCCATCGAGCGAACCAGGTAAGGTCACATTGACACGCACCATCACCGATGCCGTGCAACAAGCGTTCGGATGCAGCGAGGGTTCCATCTCCATCGCACTCGAAGCGGTGTCCCCGGACGTCCGGGATGAGCGAGTCTATCGCCCGGAGATCGATGGCCGCAGGCAACTGCGCTGCGAAATTCCGGACGACGACACCTTGAATCAGCAAGGCCGCGATCATGCGTGAGACCTGTACAACCGCCTCGCCAAGCGCTGCCGCCGACCGGCTTCCAATGGGGGGCCTGTTGGCCCTCGCGATGACCGGCTTCATCGCGGTACTTACCGAAAACATGCCGGCCGGACTGCTGCCAGAGATCAGTCGTGGGCTGGGAGTGTCGCAGGCACTTGCCGGCCAATTGGTGACGCTCTACGCATTGGGGGCTGTGGTTGCGGCGATTCCCCTCATGGTGGCGACGCGTGGGTGGTCGCGCAGGTCGCTGCTGCTGCTGGCCATTGGCGGCTTCTTCGTTTTCAATACGGTCACAGCGTTGTCCGATCACTACGTCGTGACGCTGGCCGCACGTTTCGTCGCAGGTATCGCAGCCGGCCTGGCCTGGGGTCTGCTGGCAAGTTATGCGCGTCGCATGGTCAAGCACAGCTTGCAAGGACGTGCACTTGCCGTCGCGATGGTCGGGCCACCCTTGGCGCTCTGTCTCGGCGTGCCTTTGGGCACTTGGCTCGGGACCGTGATGCAGTGGCGGTTCATCTTCGGGATCATATCGGGGCTGGCACTGTTGCTGATGGTGTGGGTCGTGGCGGTGGTGCCGAACTACCCTGGGCAATCTGCCCGGCAGCGCCAATCCGTGCGTGCAATCTTTGTGACGCCGGGATTGCGTCCGATCCTGTTTACGATTCTCGCATGGGTGCTGGCGCACAATGTGCTCTACACCTACATCGCCCCGTTCCTTGCCAGCGTCGCAATGGGCGACCGTATCGACATCGTGCTTTTGGTGTTTGGCATCTCGGCCATGCTTGGAATTTGGCTCATCGGGATGTTCATCGACCGCTATCTACGCGCTCTGGTCTTGCTCAGCATCGCCGCCTTCGTCGCATCGGGCATTGCGTTAGGGACATCCGATGCAAGCGCACCGGTAGTGTTTGTCGCAGTCGCCATTTGGGGAATGACACTCGGTGGCGCGTCCACCTTGCTGCAAACGGCGGTAGGCGATGTGGCGGGCGACGGTGCCGACGTAGCACAATCGATGCTGGTCACCGTGTGGAACCTGGCGGTGGCAGGCGGCGGCTTCGTTGGCGGCGTGCTGCTGGAAAGCGCAGGGCCTCGAGCGCTCCCCTGGGTGCTTGCCGCGCTGGCGTTGGTCGGCTTCTTCGCCGCCCTGCAGGCACGAGCGCGCAGTTTTCGGCCCGGTAGACGCGCAGCGCAAATGGCTTTGGCGGACGGAACGCACCCATTCGATTCAGGGAATTTGAAATGAGTCCGGCGTCACAAAGAGCAAAGAGATCAAAGATTTCTGTCTACGACACGCTTTCTCGCCCAGGCATTGCCCTGTCCGAATGAAGGTCGGAATCGTCGTACCCCCAACCACCCTCAACCCCCCCTCAACCAACATGTCGGCGCACCCCGAGATGGCGTCCATGCGGCCCCACGGGGTGACCCACCAGATAAGAAAGTGCCGCGCAGTCAGGCGATGGCGCAGGTGACAGAGGGTCAGTTGGAACCGTCGAGCGCTGCTGGAAGGTCGGGGATAGGAGTTCGGCCGGTCCAGCGGCTGAAGCGGCGCATGCGGGAGGAGGGCGTTCAGGGCTTGCCGAGCAAGAGGCGAGGGCGGGCGTCGGGGAGCACTGCGCCGACCGGGGCGCCGATCGGCCGCTCAGTCTCCCCGACCCCTCAGCGCAGCGGCAAATGGCTGCTGTGCTTGACCTCTTCCATCACCGCATAAGTGCGCGTCTCGCGCACACCCGGCAGTTGCCAGAGCACCGCGCCGGCGAACAGGCGGTAGGCGTTCATGTCGGCAGAGCGGGTCTTGAGCAGGTAGTCGAACCCGCCCGCCACCATGTGGCATTCCATGATCTCGGGGTGCACCTGCACGGCGGCTTTGAACTGCTCGAACACATTCGGCGTGGTGCGGTCCAGCAGCACCTCGACGAACACCAGCATGCCCGCGCCCAGCATCGAGGGGTTCAGCCGCGCTGCATAGCCTTCGATGATGCCCGCGCGCGCCAGGCGCTGCACGCGCGCCAGCACGGCCGTGGGCGACAGGGCCACGGCCTCGGCCAGCTTGAGGTTGGCGATGCGGCCGTCTTCTTGCAGGATGGACAGGATCTTGCGGTCGATCCGGTCCAGGTCGGTGGGTTTGCTCATCGAAACTGGTGAATTTCTCTATGCGGTCGGTGATTTTCAGCCATTCATTCGGCGCAGGTCCAGGGATCATCGCATCGGGCTTACCGAAAGACTGCCATGCCGCCTGCTTTGCCTTCGACCGCTTTCGCCCCGCGCACAGCGCCGGACTGCCCGCTGCGCGCGGCCATCACCGCCGCCTGCCGGCTTGCGGAACCCGAGGCCCTGGCCCCGCTGCTGGCCCAGGCCCGCCTGCCCCCGGAGCAGGCGGCAGCGGCCGGGCAGTTGGCGCTGCGCATGGCGGGCACGCTGCGCCAGCGCAACAATGCCACGGGCCGCGCGGGCATCGTGCCGGGGTTGCTACAGGAGTTTGCGCTGTCTTCGCAGGAGGGGATGGCGCTGATGTGCCTGGCCGAGGCGCTGCTGCGCATTCCCGACCGGGCCACGCGCGCGGCGCTGATCCGCGACAAGATCAGCCGCGGCCAATGGGATGCGCATCTGGGCCAAAGCCCGTCGTTGTTCGTCAACGCCGCCACCTGGGGTTTGCTGATCACCGGCCGGCTGGTGGCCATGCACAGCGAAGACAGTCTGGGCGCGGCGCTCGGCCGGCTGATCGCCAAGGGCGGCGAGCCGCTGATCCACAAGGGCGTGGACATGGCCATGCGCATGTTGGGCGAGCAGTTCGTCTGCGGCGAAACCATCGACGCGGCCCTGCACCAGGCCCGCGCGCTGCAGGCCAGGGGCTTTCGCCATTCCTTTGACATGCTGGGCGAGGCCGCGCTGACCGCCGCCGACGCCCGGCGCTACTACGCCCTGTATGAGCAGGCCATCCACGCCATCGGCAAAGCCTCCAACGGGCGCGGCATCTACGAAGGCCCGGGCATCTCGATCAAGCTCTCGGCGCTGCACCCGCGCTACGGCCGCGCGCAGTGGGGCCGCGTGATGGACGAGCTCTACCCGCTGGTGCTGCGCCTGGGCATGCTGGCCCGCGACTACGACATCGGCCTGAACATCGACGCCGAAGAGGCCGACCGGCTGGAGCTTTCGCTCGACCTGCTGGAGCGCCTGTGCGGCGAACCCGCGCTGGCCGGCTGGAACGGCATCGGCTTTGTCGTCCAGGCCTACCAAAAGCGCTGCCCGTTCGTCATCGATTGGCTGATCGCGCTGGCCCGCCGCACGCAGCGGCGCCTGATGGTGCGGCTGGTCAAAGGCGCTTACTGGGACAGCGAGATCAAGCGCGCCCAGGTCGATGGGCTGGCGGACTACCCGGTCTACACGCGCAAGGTGCACACCGACATCTCGTACCTCGCCTGCGCACGCCAACTGCTGGCCGCGCCCGAAGCCATCTACCCCCAGTACGCCACGCACAACGCCGAAACCCTGGCCAGCATCTACCAGTTGGCAGGCCACGGCGCCGGTGACGGCAGGGAGGACGGCGCGGCGCAGTACGAATTCCAATGCCTGCACGGCATGGGCGAGCCTTTGTACGAGCAAGTGGTAGGCCCCGTCGCGGCCGGCAAGCTGGGCCGCCCGTGCCGCATCTACGCCCCGGTCGGCACCCATGAAACACTGCTCGCCTACCTGGTGCGCCGCCTGCTGGAAAACGGCGCCAACACCTCGTTCGTGAACCGCATTGCCGACCAGGGCATAGCCCTCGAAGACCTGGTGCGCAGCCCCGTGCAGCGGGTCGAGCAGGCCGCCCGCGAGCAAGGCATGGCCGGCCTGCCCCACCCCCGCATCGCGCTGCCGCAAGACCTGTACGGCGCGCAGCGCGCCAACTCGCTCGGGCTGGATCTGGCCGACGAAAACACCCTGGCCCGATTGGCCAGCGCGCTGCAAGCCAGCGCCAGCCAGACATGGAGCGCCGCTCCGATGCTGGCCACGGACCCCGCAGACCCGGCAGACCCGGCAGACCCCGCAGACCCCGCAAACCCCGCAAACCCCGCAAACCCCGCAAACCCCGCAAACCCCGCAGACCCCACGGCCGCAGCCGTGACCCCCTGCGGCGCGGCCGCGCCCGTGTCCCACGGCGGTGCATCTGCGCCGGCAACGCCCTCCAGCGCGACCGCGCCGCTGGCGCCGGCAGGTGCCAGCGTGCGCAACCCCGCCGACCAGCGCGATGTGGTCGGCCAGGTGCAAGAGGCCAGCGCCGCCGCGACCGGGCAGGCCCTGCACTGCGCGCAGCAGGCCGCAGCCGCCTGGGCGGCCACGCCGGCGGCCGAGCGCGCCGCCCGGCTGCGGTGTGCCGCCGATCTGTTGCAGCAGCGCATGCCGCTGCTGCTCGGTCTGCTGGTGCGCGAGGCCGGCAAAAGCTGCCACAGCGCCATCGCCGAAGTGCGCGAGGCCGTGGACTTTCTGCGCTACTACGCAGCGCAGGTCGAGGCCTGGTTCGACGACGCCACGCACCTGCCGCTCGGCCCGGTGGTCTGCATCAGCCCCTGGAACTTCCCGCTGGCCATCTTCACCGGCCAGGTGGCCGCCGCGCTGGCCGCAGGCAACCCGGTGCTGGCCAAGCCTGCCGAGCAGACGCCGCTGATCGCCGCCGAAGCCGTGCGCATTCTGTGGCAGGCCGGCATACCACGCGGCGCGGTGCAGCTACTGCCCGGCCCGGGCGACACCGTAGGCGCCCGCCTGGTGGCCGACGCGCGCGTGCAGGGCGTGATGTTCACCGGCTCCACCGAGGTGGCGCGCACACTGCAACGCCAGTTGGCCGGGCGGCTCGATGCCGCAGGCCGCCCGGTGACGCTGATTGCCGAGACCGGCGGGCAGAACGCGATGATCGTCGACTCGTCGGCCCTGGTCGAGCAGGTGGTCGGCGATGTGCTGGCCTCGGCCTTCGACAGCGCCGGCCAGCGCTGCTCGGCGCTGCGCGTGCTGTGCGTGCAGCAAGAGGTCGCCGACCGCGTGCTGACGATGCTGCAAGGCGCGATGGACGAACTGTGCATCGGCAACCCCGGCGCATTGCAGGTGGATATGGGCCCGGTGATCGACGCGCAAGCCCGGGCCGGCATCCTGGCGCACATTCAGGCACTGCGGGCCAAGGGCCAGCGCGTGTTCCAGCCCGGCCGCAGCCCGGCCAACGACACCACCCATGGCCACTTCGTGCCGCCCACGCTGATCGAGATAAACCACATCGGCCAGTTGCAGGCGGAGGTCTTCGGCCCGGTGCTGCACCTGCTGCGCTACGCGCGCCAAGACCTGGAGCAACTGCTCGACCAAATCAACGCCACCGGCTATGGCCTGACCCTGGGCCTGCACAGCCGCATCGACGAGACCATGGCGCGCGTGCTCGAACGCAGCCATGCCGGCAACATCTACGTGAACCGCAACATGGTCGGCGCCGTGGTCGGCGTGCAGCCCTTTGGCGGCGAAGGCCTGTCCGGCACCGGCCCCAAGGCCGGCGGGCCGCTGTACCTGCTGCGGCTGCTGGCGCAGCACCCGGTTCAGGCGCCGGCCCGGATACTCGGCCCGGCCGACCACGGCGCGAGCGCCGACAGCGCCCGCCAGCGGCTGCTGGCGCCGCTGCGCCAGTTGGAGCGCTGGGCGCAGGCGCAAGGCCGCGACACGCTGGCCGACAGTTGCCGCCGCTTCGCAGAGCAAACCCAAAGCGGCAGCACCCGCACCCTGCCCGGCCCCACCGGCGAGCGCAACCTCTACACCCTGGTGCCGCGCCGCCATGTGCTGTGCCTGGCCCCGACCGACGAGGATTTGCTGACACAAACCGCCGCCGTGCTGGCCACCGGGGGCATGGCGCTGTGGCCAGCCAGCCAGCAGCGCAGCGTCCACCGTTCCTTGCCCGCGCAGGTGCAGGCGCGCATCCAATGGGTGGCCGAGGCGCTGGAGGACGACAGCATCGAACTGTCCGCCGTGCTGCACCATGGCGGTGTGGCTGCGGTCGCGGGGGCCGGGACAGCGCTGCGCGCGGAATCTGAAGCATCGTTGCGCGCAGAATCTGGGACAGCGCTACGCGCAGAATCTGAAACAGGGCTGCGCGCTGTGTGCGCAGCCCTGGCTCGGCGCTCCGGCCCGATCGTGGGCCTGACGGCGCTGCCTGCGGGCGCCACCGATGTGCCGCTGGAGCGCCTGCTGCTCGAACGCTCGGTGAGCGTGAACACCGCAGCCGCAGGCGGCAACGCCAGCCTGATGACGATGGGTTGAGGCGAGGCCCATCGATGCAACGCGCCCGCAGGCCCGCCAGGGCGCTCATTCCATTGCTGAACCATCCGTGCACTTCGTCGGCACCGCTCGCCGTGCATCTGTGCTGCCTGCGCTGCGCCTGCGCGTTCACGAACGATTGGGAAATGGAATCACTCGATGGCAGCGCCGGTGGCCCGCACCACGGCCTTCCACTTGGCATATTCCTTGTGCGTGAACTGCCCGAACTGCTCGGGCGAGCCGCCCACCGGGTCGGCGCCTTCGCGGATCATCTGTGCCTGCAGCGCCGGCAGCGTCTCGTTGACCGCCTGGTTCAGTGTGGCGATGACGGATGGCGGCGTGTCTTTGGGCGCGAACAGGCCAAACCATGAGCCGGCCTCGAAGCCGGGAAAGCCCTTCTCCGCCACGGTCGGCAGATCGGGTAGCGAACGCGAGCGCCTGGCGCTGGTGACCGCCAGCGCATTGAGTTTGCCCGCCCGGATATGCGCGATGACCGACGGTATCGTCGCGAACATGAACTGTATGCGCCCCGCGAGCAGGTCATTGAGCGCGTCCGCGCCCTTGTACGGCACATGCGTGGCCGGCGTGTCGATGCGCTCGGTCAGCATGAAGCCCGACAGGTGCGACGAGGTGCCCACGCCCGTGGAACCGTAGTTCAGTCGGCCCGGATTGGCCTTCAGGTAAGCGACGAAATCCCCCAGCGTGCTGGCCGGCAGCGACGGATGCAGCACCAGCACGTTCGGCACGTCGGCAATCTGCACCACGGGCACCAGGTCGGTCAGCGGATCATGGCCCAGCCTCTTGTAGAGCGTCTGGTTGATCGCGATCGGGCCCACCGAGCCTACCAGCAGCGTGTAGCCATCGGCCGGCGCTCGCACCACGTATTCGGTGCCGATGTTGCCGCCCGCACCGGGGCGGCTTTCCACCACGAACGACTGTTTCAGGCGCTGGCTCAGTTGCTGGCTCACGCTGCGTGCCAAGGTGTCGGTGGTGCCGCCTGCGGTGAAGGCCACCACCAGATGCACCGGCCGGTTGGGGTAGCCGGGGTCTGCGCTGGCGCTGTGCACCGGCGCCGCCAGCGCGAGGCCGGCGGCCAGCGCGAGGCCGATGCCCGGGCGCCGGGGCGATCGGCGGGGAAGGCCGTGCATGGCGTCTCTCCTGCGTGCTGCGTGCTGCGTGCTGCGTGTTGCGATGCTGCGGTGTTGCGGTGCTGCGGTGCTGCGGTGCTGCGCTGGACTTTCTGCTCCCTGCGGACACAGGCCGGCGCGCCTTCAGTCGCGGTAGCCCGGGTCCAGGCGGTCGAGCTTGCGCAGCAGCGCCGGCCATTCCATCACGCCATAGGGACGGCGCGTGCCGGGCTGGTAGTTGTTCCAGGTCTGGTGCAGCACATCGGCCGGCACCGTGCGCAGCGGTGTGCCGCAGGCCATCGCCGCCAGTTGCGCGCGGCAGGCCAGTTCCAGCCGGTGCATCCAGTTGAACGCCTCGCCCACGGTGCGGCCCACCGTCAGCGCGCCGTGGTTGCGCAGGATCAGCGCCTCGCCGGCGCCCAGATCGGCGACCAGCGATGCCTGCTCGGCGGTGTCCAGCACCACGCCCTGGTAGTCGTGGTAGCCGATCTTCAGAAAGCGCATTGCCGTCTGCGTCAGCGGCAGCAGGCCGCATTCGAGCGTCGACACCGCCATCGAGGCCCAGCTATGGGTGTGGATCACGCAGGCCACGTCCGCACGGGCGTGGTGGACGGCGCTGTGGATCACGTAGCCGGCCTGGTTGATGCCGTAGCCGAGCGCGCCGAAATCCGGCTGCGACAGGATCTTGCCGTCGCAGTCCACCTTGATCAGGCAACTGGCGCTGATTTCCTCGTACATCATGCCGTAGGGGTTGATCAGGAATGCGTTTTCCTCGTCGGGCACGCGCGCGGAGATGTGGTTGGCCATCATGTCGGCCATGCCGTACCAATGCACCAGCCGGTAGCAGGCGGCCAGGTCGACGCGGGCCTGCCACTCGGCCTGGCTGCACTGCCCGCGCATCGAGGGGATGTCGAGCATTCCGGGTAGGCCCATGGCCGCGCTCCTTTTTATCTTTCAGGCAACGGGTGTCGAACGCGGTGGCCGCCGGCAGCCCGTTTGTCTCGTGTCGCCCGGCAACCAGCCCAGGCCCCCGGCAATGCCTTGGGCGGCAGGCAGAACGCCGGATGCGGCACCGGGGCTGCGCGGCAGACAGCGGCCACGCCGACGCCATGCCGACGTGGCCCCGAGCACACCATGAAGCCGCAAGAAGTGCAATGGTGAAAACGCCGCCGCACTGCCTTGATGGCATCCGGCATGCCCGTGCCCGAACGCACCACCCTCGGCCAAGGTGAGCCCCGCCCCGCCCGGCACATCGAAGGCCATGCTCAGCGGCTGCTCGGAAAACTGAACACCGCCCCTTCGCGCACGCCCGCCGAGGGCCAGCGCTGGGTGATGGTCTTGCGCTTGGTGTAAAAGCGCACGGCGTCGGGGCCGTAGGCGTGCAGGTCGCCGAACAGGCTGCGCTTGAAGCCGCCGAACGAGTGGTAGGCCACGGGCACGGGCAGGGGCACGTTCACGCCCACCATGCCGACCTGTATGTGGTCGCTGAAGTAGCGCGCGGCTTCGCCGTCGCGGGTGAAGATGCAGGTGCCGTTGCCGTATTCGTGGGCGTCGATCAGGTCCATGGCCTCTTGCAGCGTTTGCACGCGCACCACGCCGAGCACGGGGCCGAAGATTTCTTCCTGGTAGATCTTCATGCCGGGCTTTACATGGTCAAACAGGCAGGCGCCCAGGAAGTAGCCGTTTTCGTGGCCGGCGGCCACCTGCACGCCACGGCCGTCGACCACCAGCGTGGCGCCTTCGGCGACGCCGCTGTCGACATAGGCTTTGACTTTCTCGAAATGCTGCCGGGTGACCAGCGGGCCCATGTCGTTGCCGCTGTCGGTGCCGGGGCCGACTTTCATCTTGGCGATCTCGGTCTTGATGCCTGCCACCACGGCGTCGCCGACCGCATCCCCGACGGCGACCAGCAGCGGGATGGCCATGCAGCGCTCGCCGCAGGAGCCGTAGGCGGCGCCCATCAACGCGTTGACGGCGTTGCCGACATCGGCGTCGGGCATCAGCACGGCGTGGTTCTTGGCGCCGCCCAGGGCCTGCACGCGCTTGCCATGGGCGCAGCCGGTGGCGTAGATGTATTCGGCGATCGGGGTGGAGCCGACAAAGCTCACGGCCTTGACGCGCGCGTCGGTCAGCAAGGTGTCGACCGCTTCCTTGTCGCCATTGACCACGTTCAGCACGCCGGGGGGCAGGCCCGCCTCCAGCGCCAGCCGGGCGATGAACAGCGCGCACGAGGGGTCGCGCTCGGAGGGCTTGAGCACGAAGGTGTTGCCGCAGGCCAGCGCCATGGGCCACATCCACAGCGGCACCATGGCCGGGAAGTTGAACGGCGTGATGCCGGCCGTCACGCCCAGCGCCTGGAATTCGCTCCACGAATCGATGGCCGGGCCGACGTTGCGGCTGTGCTCGCCCTTGAGCAGTTCGGGGGCGTAGCTGGCGTATTCGACGTTTTCGATGCCGCGCTGCAACTCGCCATGCGCGTCGGCCAGCACCTTGCCATGCTCGGCGGTGATCAGGGCCGCGATCTGCGCGGCGTTGTCTTCCAGCAGCCCCTTGAGCCGCGACATCACGCGCGCGCGTTTGAGCACCGGCGTGTTGCGCCAGGCCGGAAAGGCGGCCTGCGCCGAGGCGATGGCGGCCAGCACCGTGGCCTTGCTGGCCAGCGCCACGCTGGTGCGCGATAGCCCGGTGGCGGGGTCGAACACCGGCTGCGTGCGGGCGCTGTCGGCCAGTATCTGGCCGTCGATCAGGTGGCCGATGGTGTGGGTGACGGTGGGGTCTTGTTGCATGGTGACGATGGGTATTGAAAGCGGCCGCCGGCGCATGTGTTGCACGCGCCGGCGGCCATCGGTTCAGGGTCTGGCAGGCGCCTGAACGGGTTTGCCGGGCGTGCGCGCTGGAGCACCTTCGGCTGCGGAATGAGCGCCTTCGGGCGGCCGGGCGACGCGCACTGGGATACCTTCGCCTTCGGCTACGGAATGAGCGCCTTCGGGCGGCCGGGCGGCGCTCATGCCGTTTCGGTCAGCGCATCGCCGAGGGCGTTGACCAGGCGGTCGATCTCGGCCTTTTCGCTGATGAACGGTGGCGCCAGTTGGATGGTGTCGGCGCCGTAGCGCACATAAAAGCCCTTTCTCCAGCAGTTCATCGCAATCTCGTAGGGCCGCCTGGCCGGCTCGCCCGGCGCCGGCGCGATCGTCAGACCCGCTGCCAGGCTGAAGTTGCGGATGTCCAGCACATGTTTGGCGCCCTTGAGGCTGTGCACGGCTTGCTCGAAGTGCGGGGCCAGCGCCTGCACGCGGCCGATCATGTCTTCCTTTTGCAGCAGGTCGAGCGCCGCAATGCCGGCGGCGCAGGACACGGGGTGGGCCGAGTAGGTGTAGCCATGCGGAAACTCCAGCATGTAGTCGGGGCCGCCTGCGGCCATGAAGCTGTCGTAGATCTCCTTGCTCGCCACCACGCCGCCCAGCGGCTGCACGCCGTTGGTGATCTGCTTGGCGAAGTTCAGCAGGTCCGGCGTCACGCCGAAAGCCTCGGCGCCGGTCCAGGCGCCGGAGCGGCCAAAGCCGCTGATCACTTCGTCAAAAATCAGCAGGATGCCGTTTTGCGTGCAGATATCTCGCAGCCGCTGCAGGTAGCCCACGGGCGGGACCAGCACCCCGGCGGAGCCGGCAAATGGCTCGACGATCACGGCGGCAATGTTCGATGCATCGTGCAGCGCAATCATGTCGAGCAGGCGGTCGGCCAGTTCCTTGCCCGTGGGCGGCTGGCCCTTGTGGAAGGAGCCTGCGGGCGGCTGGGTATGGGGCAGGTGGTCGGCCTCGATGGTCTGGCCGAACAGCTTGCGGTTGGCCCCTATGCCGCCGACCGAGATGCCGCCGAAGTTCACGCCGTGGTAGCCCTTTTCGCGGCCAATCAGGCGCGTCTTGTGGCCCTGGCCTTTGGCGCGCCAGTAGGCGCGGGCCATTTTCAGCGAGGTGTCGGCCGCTTCCGAGCCTGAACTGGTGAAGAACACATAGTCCAGCCCTGCCGGCGTCAGCGCCTTGATGCGGTTGGCCAGCTCGAACGACAGCGGGTGGCCGAACTGGAATGCCGGCGCGTAGTCGAGCCGGAGCGCCTGTTTGCCTATCGCATCGGCGATCTCGCGGCGGCCATGGCCCAGGCCCGCGCACCACAGGCCCGACAGGCCGTCGAAAATCTTGCGCCCTTCGGCGTCGGTGTAGTAGGCGCCGCTGCCGGCAACGATCATGCGCGGCTGGGCCTTGAACTGGCGGTTGGCCGTGTAGGGCATCCAGTGCGCATCGAGCCACTGGGCGTCCATGCGCGGGCCTTCGGCGCCGGCGGCGGGTTTTTCGAGATTCACGAAGCTCATGGAATATCTCCTGTACAAGCCAAACGGGATGGAAGATGGCTGCACGCAGCCGGCGACATCTGACCGGTGACGCGACACCAGGCCATTGTTGCGCCGCGCTTTGATCTCTCCAATAATCCAATGTCAATGTTTACTTGACGATTCATGCAAGCAAAAGCCGCGCTGCCCAGCCCCGCACCCGCCATGACCACCATGACCACGCCAGCGGCCGCCCCGGCCCGGCACCGCGCCGTGCTGGGCCAGCTCAGCGACATGGACCTGCGCCTGTTGCAGGTCTTCAAGAGCGTGGTCGAGTGTGGCGGCATGTCGGCCGCCGAACTGGAGCTCAATATCGGCACCAGCACCGTCAGCCGCCACATGAAAGACCTGGAAACCCGGCTCGGCCTGACGCTGTGCCGCCGTGGGCGGGCCGGTTTTGCGCTCACCGCCGAAGGCCAGCGGGTGTATGACGAGACCCTGCGGCTGCTGGCCTCGGTGCACAGCTTTCGCGCCAGCATCGACGACATCCATTCGCGCATGGGCGGGCAACTGGCGCTGGCCATTTTCGACAAGACCGCCAGCAACCCGGCAGCGCGCATCGGCCAGGCCATTGCCGCCTTCGCCGCCATGGCGCCGGATGTACAACTGCAACTGCATGTAGGCTCGATCAACGCGATCGAGCGCGGCGTCATCGACGGCAGCTACCAGGTGGGCATCATCCCCGCGCACCGCAGCTCGCAAAGCCTGGCCTATAGCGACCTGTTTGCCGAGACCATGCTGCTGTATGGCGGCGCGGGCCATCCGTTGTGCACCGCCGCGCCCCCCCCGGCCGACTGGCAGGCATTGCGCAACTACCCGTTTGCCGGGCTGGGCTACCACTCGCCGAACATGGCGCTGAGCCACCAGGCCCGGCTGCGACGCGCGGCCACCGGGTTTGACCAGGAGTCGATCGCCACGCTGATCCTGTCGGGCCGCTTCCTCGGCTTTCTGCCCGACCACTATGCCGAGGCGTTCGAGCGCCAAGGCCGCATGCAGGCCGTGAACCCGGCGCTGTTTCGCTACGAATGCCAGTTCGTCAGCCTGATGCGCCGCTCGCCCGCACCCACTCGGGCGGCCCAGGCGTTTGCGCAATGTTTGCAGCAGGCGCACCGGGCTGTAAGCCCGCCGGCAAGCCAGGCTGCAAGGCCGCCGGCAGGCCAGGCTGTAAGCCCGCCGGCAGGCCAGGCTGCAAGGCCGCCGGTGATTCAGGCCGCAGGCCCGCCGGCAGGCCAGGCCGGCTGAGGCGTTCGGAGCGGTGGCGGCGGACGGACGCCGGTTCGATTCCGTCTTTGTCGTCTTTGTCACTGGAATGGCAATGCAGCGGGAATGAGTGGGAATGAGTGGGAATGGGCGGGTCGCCCGCCAAACCCAGGTTGAACTGCCATCGGGAGGTGCTTGCAGCCGCTGCTGCCCGATGGCCGCCAAGCGGTAGCGTTGCAGGCGACTGGCACATGCCGACTGGTCCGGCTATTCGGTGTCCGAGGACGCCTTTACCTTCACCTTCACGCGCGGGCATGGCGCAGGCTTGCTCGCCGCCGCTGCCTGAGCGCAGCCAGGCCCGGGCACCCCTTGCGCGCATCTGCGCCACCGCTGGCAGCACCGCCGTATCCCGCCGAGCCTGCCGGCACTGGCGCGCAACCCCGCAAACAACGAAACATGGGTAAACTCCCGCCACCGCCCATCGATGCCTGGAGACATGGCCATGCGCCAGACCGAACTGCACCTGACCGACGAAGACCGCGCCGCGGTGGACGAAATACGCCGCAAGGGGCGGCACCATGCGCGCGAGGTCAATCGCGCGCATGTGCTGCACAGCCTCGATCGTGGTGTCCCGGAGGCCCAGATCATGGCCGTGCTTGGACTGGGGCGCACCGCCGTATGGCGCACGCGCCTGGCCTATCTGCAAGGTGGAATCGATCTGGCGGTGTTCGATCTGGCACGCCCCGGCCGGCCGCGCCAGTACGGCACGGACGACGAAGCGCGGGTGATGGCGCTGGCATGCTCGGCGCCTCCTGCGGGCCAAAAGCGCTGGACGCTGGCGCAGCTCGAATGCGCCGCGCGCCAAGAGCCTGGCCTGGGCCGCATGGGCCGGGAAACCGTGCGGCGCATACTGAGAAAAACGACGGCAAACCCCGGCGCAGATTGATGCGCTGCCCCGGCGCGCCGACGGAGCGCCGGCCGGCAGCGCTGGCACGACGGGCAGCGCTGGCACGCCAGTGTCGCGTCACCGATCATCTGTCGGTCTGCGCTGGCCATCGAAGCGCATCGCGGCGTTGCATCGCTTGCCAATACAGCTCGGTATGGGCTGCGCGCAGCCTACGACATCTGATCCGTGACACGGCACTAGACCGATGCGGCCGGCCGGGCCGGTGGCCGGCATCGGCGGGAAGCACATCGGCCCGTCGGGCAGGGCCATGCGCCGGACCGGCGCAGCGCCAGCCGGGAACTGGCGGTGCCCGGCGCCGAGCCGTCGGGCGGACATGCCGTCGTCAGGACGCGGATCGGGGGATGGGGCGGCATTGCGTTTCATGATTTACAGGCCAAAGCACCAAGCCATCGGCGCCGGTGGCGCGCAGCATTTTTTGCCGCCGATCGCCATGGCGGCCCGCCACCGCCACCGCCACCGCCACCGCCACCGCCACCGCCACCGCCACCGCCACCGCC
>Ga0081606_1000534_pt1 | contig 15019 bp, 16 predicted proteins | sample EareggfetidaYelm_FD_71127 | JGI IMG/M metagenome (GOLD analysis project Ga0081606, IMG submission 71127) | Earthworm egg capsule microbial community from the University of Washington, USA - E. fetida Yelm (SPADES assembly) (version 2) | ecosystem: Host-associated > Annelida > Reproductive system... | reverse complement strand
CAACACTGGCGCTGGCCGGTGGCGAACACATAACCATCCCCCTCACATTGACCGTAGGAACAAAGGAGTAAGCATGGGTGATCTTGACGGCAGCGTTGCGCTCGTCACGGGCGGATCCCGTGGCATTGGAAGAGGCATCGTGCAGGCGTTTGCTGCTGCCGGCGCGGCGGTGGTGGTCCACGGTCAGACTGCTGACTACGCTGAAGCGACGGTCGCCGAGATTGTGGCGAGCGGTGGACGGGCGGTGGCCAGCCACGGTCCGATCGACGAGTTGGCCACGAGCGAGGCGGCGGTGACGGCCGCCCTGACCACCTACGGGCGACTCGATCACCTCGCGACATCCGCCGGTATCCAACGCTACGGGGATGTTGTCTCGACCACACCCGCGGAGTGGGACGAGGTGTTCGATGTCAATGTCAAGGGTGTCTACCTGGCTGCACACGCGGCCCTCCCCCACATTCGCCAATCGGGTGCTGGCACCGTGAGCATCATTTCCTCGGTGCAGGGCGTCGCCAATCAAAACCAGGTTGCCGCGTACGTTGCCAGTAAGGGGGCACTCAACGCGCTGTGCCGGGCGATGGCGGTTGACGAGGCACAGTACGGGGTGCGGGTCAACGCCGTGCTACCGGGCTCCGTCGATACCCCCATGCTTCGCACATCGGCCGCCGAGTGGTCGGATGGCACACCCGAGGGGATCGAAAAGGTTCTCGCAAACTGGGGAACCTCACACGCGCTCGGTCGGATTGCCCAACCCCGGGAAATCGGCGAGGTGGTTGCTTTCCTCGCGAGCAGCCGTGCAAGCTTCATGACCGGTGGCGATATTCGAGTTGACGGCGGGCTACTGTGCCGTATCGCCGCTCCGCTCCCGGAAAAATAGTTGCGTCCTGCTCCCACATCCTGTTCCTGCCTCCTGCGCTCACCGGACACACCAGACGAAAGGTCACCATGGATCGAATCAAACTGAGCGAAATGCTCCCGCCGCGGCCGGAGGCATCCTGGAAGCTCATCAAACAGTGCGGTGTCAACACCATCGTGGGCCTACTCAACGGTGCCGAACAGGATCAGCGAATGTTCGCCTCGGTCGGTGCGAAGAACTACGGTGCCTCCACCGATAGCGACGCGCCGTGGGGCAAGAAAGCACTCGCGCACAATGTTGAGCTGTTTGCCGACTATGGTTTCGCACTCGTCGGCACCGAGGACACCGCGCCGATGGACAAAACCCGACTCGGTTTACCCGGTCGCGACGAGGAAATTGACAATGTCATCACCCAGGTGAAGGCAATGGGTGAGTTGGGCATTCCCACCCTCTGTTACAACTGGATGGCTCTGTCGAGCTGGGGCCGCACCGACACCGCCATCCCTACTCGCGGTGACGCCCTCGTGACGGGCTTCGACCTGACCGTGTCAGAACAGAAAGCACCGCTTGTTGAACCCGGTGAAGTCACACCGGATCAGATGTGGTCGGCGCTCGAATACTTCCTCAGGGCCGTCGTGCCGGTCGCCGAAGAGGCCGGGGTGCGGTTGGGCCTGCACCCGGATGACCCGCCTCGCCCCTGGGATCGCAACCTGCCGCGGATCATGAGCTCGGTGACCGCGTTCCGACGCATGCTTGACATCGTGCCGTCGGAAAACAGCGGCATCACCTTCTGTCAGGGTAATTTTGCGCTCATGCCGGAGATTATTGGCAACCAGACATCCCTGCCGACGCTCATCCGCGAGTTTGGTCGTGAGAAGATTCCATTCGTGCACTTCCGTGATGTCAAGGGCACTGTGCAGCGCTTCCAGGAAACGTTCCACGACGCCGGGCAAACAGACCTGCCGGAGTGCATGCGCGCATACTCCGAGATCGGGTTCACCGGCCCCATGCGACCCGACCACGTGCCCACGATGGCGGGCGAAACCAACGAGCAGCCCGGGTACGAAACCCTCGGGCGTCTATTTGCGCTCGGCTACATTCGCGGCCTGGAACAGGCTGCCTACGGACATCCAGCGGAGGCAACACTATGAGCACTGACACCGTCCCGGTTGTGTCTTCGCCGCCCGAAGACTTCCGCGGTCGCCGTGCCATCGTGACCGGGGCAGCCTCCGGCATCGGTGCGGAGATCACCCAGGGCCTTCTCACCCGGGGTGCCGAGGTGATCGGGTTTGACCTGAACACCGATCATATTCCCGACGGTGCCCACCGGGTGGGGGTTGATATTTCCAGTCCGAGGGATGTCGCGCGCGCGTGCGCGGAGGCATCCGGCTATGGCCCCATCGACACACTCTTCAACAACGCAGGAATCGGCTCGACGAAAAATCTCATCGACTGTGAGCCAGAGGAATGGGATCGTGTGTTCGCGGTCAATGTTCGTGGCATCTACCTTATGTGCCGCGAGATCATCCCCGGCATGCTCGAACGCGGGGTCGGCGTTATCGTGAACACCGCCTCGGTTGCCGGGCAAATCGGTCTACCCGAGCGAGCCGCCTACTGCGCGAGCAAGGCCGCGGTCGTTGGTCTTACCAAGCAGATCGCGGTGCAGTGGGCGAAGGCAGGCATCCGCTGCAACTGTGTCAGCCCCGGAACAGTGGACTCACCGTGGGTGGAGCGACTCCTCAGCGAGGCGAGTGATCCCCAAGCCCATCGCGAACAGCTGGTTGCGCGGCAACCACTGGGACGGCTCGGCACACCGAACGAGGTGGCCACCGCGGCGCTCTACCTCGCCAGCGATGCTGCCTCGTTCATGACGGGCACCGACCTCGTCATTGACGGCGGGATCACAGCGGCGTGATAGGTGTTGCCATGCCGCAGACACACAGTGATGGTGGGCGGGTCTTTCCCGCTGAATATCTCAGTTTTCTTCGGGAGGCGGGGCTCGTTGGCCCCCACGAAACCCCGGAGGCAACCCCGCTCACCGGTGGTATCTCCTCCGACATCTGGGTGGTGGATGCCGCGCACGGACGCCTTGTGATCAAACATCCGCTCGCAGAACTGACCGTCGGCAACTGGCACGCACCGCTCGAACGCAGTCAGTATGAAGCCCACTGGTTCCGCACTGTCAACGCACTCGTGCCCGGTGCCTGTCCCGCCTTGCTTGCCTCCGACGAGCGCGCAAACCTCATTGCCATGCAATACCTCGACCCGGCAGCACATATGCTGTGGAAGACGGAGTTGCTCGCGGGGCGAGTGAATGTTGCGCTTGCCGCAGCGGTCGGTGACCGGCTCGGACTGATTCACGAGCGCACCGCCGCCGACCCCACCCTCGCGGCACAGTTTGACACCGAGGATCTGTTTGTCGCGCTGCGGATGCATCCCTATTTTGAGACCCTCGCACAACGGCACCCCGAACTGTCACCGACCATCACACAGATTGTGACGACCACCCTCACCACCCGACTCGCCCTCGTGCACGGCGATGTGAGCCCCAAAAACATTCTCACCGGTGCGGATGGGCCGATCCTGCTCGACGCCGAATGCGCGTGGTGGGGCGACCCCGCCTTCGATCTCGCGTTTTGCCTCAACCACCTGCTGCTCAAGTGTCTCGCGCTTCCACAACACCACGAGGAACTCAGCACGGCTTTCGGTGCGCTCCTGGTTGCCTATCAGCAGCACACCGCGTGGGAATCCCCCGCCGCGCTGCTCGACCGCACCGCAACGCTGCTCCCGGCACTGTTGCTCGCGCGGGTCGATGGACGCTCCCCCGTTGAATATCTGGATGCCACACAGCAGGCCACCGTCCGCGATTTCGCACTGCCGCGCGTTGCAGCCTCCCTTACCACCCGCCGGGAAACCGACCCGATGGACATTCTTGCTGCCTGGAAGGATCACCTGTTATGACCGACACCATTACCGAAGTGCGCGGTCGCCGCGTCTGGGACTCTCGAGGTCGCCCCACCGTCGAGGTCGAGGTGTTCACCGCGGGTGGGATGCGCGCGCGCGCGATTGCACCGGCCGGGGCATCCCGTGGATCAGCCGAGGCGAGTGACCTGCGCGACGGCGGTTCGCGGCTCGGCGGGCTTGACGTGCTCACGGCGATTTCCCGCGTGCACACCGTCATTGCACCGGCACTGGTGGGACATGATGTCTGTGCGCAGAGCACGATCGATAGCGTGCTTGATCAGCTCGACCCCACCCCGACCCGAGAGGTGCTCGGCGGGAACGCGACGGTTGCGGCATCCCTTGCCGTGCTGCACACAGCGGCCGCGGTGGCCAAGCAACCGTTGTGGCGGTATCTCAATCCTGACGTGCGAACCATCCCTCGACCAGAAATTCAGATCATCGGTGGCGGTGCGCACGCGGCGCGACGGGTTGATCTGCAGGACTTCATGGTGATACCGCTGTCCGCAACATCCATCGCCGATGCTCTTGTGCATGTTGCCGAGGTCTACCGAACGGTGGGTGAGTTATTCGCGGCTCGCGGCCCGGTGCTCGGGGTAGCCGACGAGGGCGGACACTGGCCCGCGGTGTCACGAAACGAAGAGGCGTTAGAGCTGCTGACAACGGGCATCGAGCGAGCGGGTTTTCGTGCGGGCATTGATGTGGGAATCTCGCTCGATATTGCCGCGAGTGAATTCGAGAAGGATGGCACGTACCGGCTCAGCGCAGAAGATCGCGACTTTGCGCGCGACGAGTGGCTTGCGGTGCTGCACAACTGGATGCGCGACTACCCGATCGTCGCGATTGAAGACCCCGCGAGCGAGCACGACCCGATCGGCATGCGGGCAGCGACCGCTGCCTTTGGCACCCGGGCACTCATCGTGGGCGATGACTACATCGTCACGAATCCCGATCGCATCACCGAGGCGGCAGCAGACAGTGCGTGCAACACTGCTCTCATCAAGGTCAACCAGGCCGGTACAGTCACTCGCTCATGGCAGGCTCACGAGCGAGCGCACGCGGTGGGGTGGGCGACGATTGTGTCCGCACGATCCGGTGAAACTGAGGATGTCTCGGTGGCGCACCTCGCCGTCGGCTGGGGTGCTGACATCGTGAAGGTCGGCTCGATCACCCGCGGTGAACGCACCGCGAAGTGGAACGAACTCATCCGCATTGACGAGGAACTGGGCGGGGTGCCGCTCGCCGAATTCCCGCACGCGTGTGCGGCACCGGCACCGCGCGGGGGTTAGAGGTACCCGGTTATGGGGTTTGGTGGCAGTTGTGGGTTGATGAAAGGGAGAGTCTCTGGGGAGGTTGTGGTGTGTTTACATCCAGCTACCTCCTCGGAGTTCTTGTGTCTGGCCGTAATGCCTGTCTGAGTATTCATGCCGGGAGCTTGGTCATTGAGCGCACTCGGTTGGGGTGGTTGTAGGCGCGTATCGCGGAATCACTGGGTGTGTCTTGGGAGTGTGTGCAGTGCTGGGTCGCCCGGTAGCGGATTGAAGGTGAAGCTGGGTTAGATGATCGCTCCTCCCGTCCCTTGTCCGTGCACGCGAAGACTTCTGAGAGATCGTGCGGATAGGTGGTGTAGTGGTGTGGTGCGGGCACGAGGTCTGTTGACCACGGATGTGTGAATATTTGGTGCGTCAACTGGTGCTATCGTCCCTATCGTTTCGTCATTGCCTACGTCAGGATCGCCGATAGCGGCTGCTGAGTGATCACGATCTGAACTCGTCGTGACGAGTGGGTTATAGTGGGGATCTTCACCGAGCTTGAACAACATTTGTCTGGACGTCTACGACAAGATGATCGGTTTGGAGCTTGCCACCCTCATCGTCGACGGGTGCATCCTCAAGACCCCGTGGTGGCGAAGCCGCGGGCCGATCCCCCCTGCGGATCGCGGGAAGCAGGGTAGGAAACGCTCACTACTGGTGGATCGCAACAGCATCCCAGTGGACTGTGTGGTGACACCAGCGAACTACAACAACTCACCGCTGTTTGGAGATGCTGACCCGGTTCGGATTCAATCTGCCCGAGCAGATCACCGTACACCTGAACACCGGCTACGACAACAGCAAGACCCGGAACCTACCAAACACCCTCAACTACGACAGTGTCATCAGTGCGCGAGGCATCCCACTACAGGCTAAAGCCAGATGGATCATCGAACGCATCAACTCCTGACACAACCACGAACTCAAGAAACTCACGACCCGCACCAAAATCCACAGCCACGCAATCAACACATTCACCAGCACGACCATCACCATCCAACACCTCACAACCAAAACCTGACAACCACCACTGAAACAGACACCCAACCCACCGGTCACGACCCATCCGCGCGATCTCTAACCTTGCCCCAGACCAAATCCATATCCACTGCTAATCCGATGCGTTCCCTCTGTCTTGGGCACGGGATGTTGGTACTGGGGTGTGTGTTGGGACAATGTAGGGTGTGTGTTGAGACAATTTTGTGTGTTCAGTGATGGGAGTGTGTTTTTGTGAGGGTATTGGTGAGGGGTCGTCGTGGTGTGGGGATGGTTGGGGTGGTTGTGGTGGCGGTGTTGGTAGCGGTTGGGGTGGTGCCGATGAACGCGGATGCGATTGCTGTTGCGTTTGGTCAGGGCGGTATGAATGTCTCCCCCCGGGGGGGGGGGGATTCTATCCTCGGGTGATTCTGTCTTCGCGTCTTGGTGGTAACGACGTCGTCACTAAAACCATTGATCACGTCGGCTTGAACCCGCACGGGATGGTAGTTAGTCCGGATGGGAGCACTATATACGTCACCTGCTGGGGGGAAAGTCGAATGTCGGTGATTGATGTGGCTGGCAGCGGGTCCCGCGAATCCATTTACGTCGGCTGGGAGCCGGCGGGGGTGGCGATTAGTCCGGATGGGAGCACTGTATACGTCGCCAACCACGGGTCGGATTCGGTGTCGGTGATTGATACGGCCACCAGGACAGTGACCAAAACCATTACCGTCAATAAGAGCCCGCTTAGGTTGGCAGTTAGCCCGGATGGGAGTACCGTATACCTCATCACGGGCGGGTGGGCTGGGGGGGAGGGTTCGGGAGTGTCGGTGATTGATGCGGCCACCGGGACAGTCACCAAAACCATTACCGTCAGTGATAGCCCGCGCGGTGTGGCAGTTAGCCCGGATGGGAGTACCGTATACGTCACCAACTCCACATACGTCGCCGGCATCTGGTCGGGCTCGGTGTCGGTGATTGATGCGGCCACCGGGACAGTCACCAAAACTATTACCGTCGGCTCGAGCGCGTACGGGGTGGCGGTTAGCCCGGATGGGAGTGCCCTATACGTCATCGAGTTTTATCCGGGTTCGGTGAAGGTGATTGATACGGCCACCAGGACAGTGACCAAAACCATTACCGTCGGCTCGCGCATAGCGCAGATAGCGGTTACTCCGGATGGGAGCACCTTATATGCCACCAGCCCTGTATTTGGCGACGACGAGATCGCCAGCGAGTGGGTGTCGGTGATTGATACGGCCACCGGGACAGTCACCAAAACCATTACCGTCGGCTCGCAGCCGTCCACAGTGGCGGTGAGCCTGGATGGGAGCACCTTATATGTTACCAACTACAGGTCGAATTCGGTGTCGGTGATTGCAGCTGGGACGCCGACTCCGACTCCGACTCCGACTCAGGCTGCGGCGTCGACGGATGCGTCGACTTCTTCGATGTCGAACGCGAACGCGTCAGCGTCAGCGGGAGCGGATTCTCGTGCGAACGCGGCCGCGGTAGCAGCTGCGAACGGGGATCGTACCTCGGCTTCTAACGCGAACGCGTCGGCGGCGGCAGCAGTTCCTGCTGTAGTGAGCGCCGCAGCGAACGGAAATCCCGCGCCTGCGGCGTACGAGCTTGCGGGCACTGGTGTCAATCTAGCCATTCCGCTCGGAGCTGTGACAATATTCCTGCTGGCAGGACTGGCACTGCTGCTGCGTCGCCGTCAAGCGCAGTGCGGGGCTGGATCTTCGGGTGGGCGTTCTGAAAGTAGATGGTGATGAGTGCCCAGCTGGTCGTGTCCAGGGACGTTTGTTAACGCCGACGTAGATTGCACTGAGTTGGGGTGGGGGTCGCTCTGGTTCAGGTTAGGAGGGTGATTTCAGTGGAATAGGTGGGCAGAGATTCGTTGGCTGCATCGGTCGGAGCGTGCTCTGATATCGTGCGGGATCTTGATATCGGCCGAAATATTGAGCGAGCAGGGGGCGAATCGGCGGAAGGTTCGCACGGTCGCGGCCTGGCCGATGGAACTCACGGTGCTCGACCGGGGTGTAAGGCGGGCACGAGGTCTGTTGTTGACCACGGATGTGTGAATATTTCGTGTGTCAACTGGAGCTATCGTGCCCACCGTTTCATCATTACTTATTGATCCGGTCTGGGAACAGTTCCCGGTGCTGATTCCGTCGGTGGTGGATGAGTATCTGTTGGGTTGTCATCGTCTGTGGGTGTCGGATCGTGTTGTGTTCGACAGGCTCGTGCAGGTGCCTGTGCGGTATCGCCTACGACAAGATCGCTGACAGCGGCTGCTTGACCCCCACCCCGGAGACACTGACCCGGTTTAGATTCAATCTGCCCGAGCAGATCACCGCACACCTGAACACCGACTACAACAACGGCAAAACCCGAGACCTGCTGGGCGCCTTCGGCTGCGACGGTGTCATCAGCGCGCGAGGCATCCCGCTACAGGCCGGAGCCAGATGAGTCACCGCACGCATCAACTCCTGACACAACCACGAACTCAAGAAACTCACGACCCGCACCAAAGTCCACAGCCACGTGATCAACATATTCACCGCCCTCGCCAACGCGATCACCATCATTCGACACCCCATAACCAAAACCTGAACCAACCACCGCTGAAACAAACACTCAACCCACCGACCACGACCTATCCACGTGATCTCTCAGAGTAAGCGTTCCAGGACCGGGTACGACTCTACGTTCACTCCCCCGGCCGATGCCCACACTCCCGGTTAGCGCACTCAGAGGTGCTCCCTGACCAGAAAGGCACCACCTGCGCGGGGTTCTTATTTCCTGCTGCAGCGTTTCTTTGTCGCGCCCAGGATTCCTCGAGAGTGTTGTGCCTCGATTTCATACTGAACGTTCCCCGCCGCGGTACCCGGGCGCGTTCCGTTTGGCTCGTCGCTTCACCTGCCAGATGTGGAACGCGGTCGGGACCACGGCGATCCCGACCGCTCCGACGATGATGAGGTCGATGTCGCGCAAGACAAAGTCCCTGATCAGCGGGACCCATCCCAGGGCGTAGCCCGCGAACGTCAGGCTAAAAGTCCAGAGCACGGCGCCGAGTGCGTTGTAGATCGCGTAGGGACGTCGGGGCATCTGTGACACGCCTGCAGCAATGGGGGCGACTGTCCGCGCTACCGGCACGAACCGGGCGATGACCACAGCGACAACTCCCCAGCGCGCGAAGAACGCGTTCGTACGTTCCACGGCCTCTGGCCCAAGAAGATGCCCTCGTCCTGACTGGAAGATTCGTGGCCCGGTGATGCGACCGATCGCGTAGCCGACTTCGCCACCGACAAGCGCCGCGACGGCAAGACAGAGCGCGACCAGAGGTGGGCCTGGATCACACCGCCGAAAACGAAGACGCCGGTCACGAGCAACAACGAGTCGCCCGGGAACACGAATCCGATGAGAAGTGCCGTCTCAGCAAAGACGATGAGACACACAACCAACAGCGCCCACGGCCCGACCGTGTTGATGATGGCCTCCGGATCAAGCCAAGGGATCAGCGTCAAGTGCGTCACAGGCCACCTTCCAAGCACACACAGTCTGTCCAAGACAGGTCCGTCCTATCCCAACAACATACAAGGTGTGCCCGGTCATGGCCCCGTAGTCAAGGTGGAAGCGCGACACTTGGTGATGCTCATGTCACTGAGTCAAGGGTTGCGCTTCCACTTTGAATACGGGACCGCCACAGTGCTGCACTTCAAACTTGAACACGGAGCCCAACACCAGCCATACCCCTCGCCCTATCAATCAGGCAACCAATTTACAACGCAGGACACTAGCGAGAGAAACGTAGGTCATGCCATCCAAAGCCACCCGGCGGCGGAAGCGCAGCCGAAATCTGTGCCGGTGTGAACCCGAGGTGGGGCCGAAGTTCTTCGGGCAGACTGGCAGTTCCCGGCATCGGCTCAGACACTCCTTCCGCGAGCATTCGCGCCTGGGATGTCGCAATAAGCGGGGTTTTCATGACCCACTGGGTGACCTGCGCAACAGCGCGGATGCCCCACACGGGTGCCGGAACGATAACAACCTGTCGCCCGACACTGCTTGCCACCCGGCGAACCGCCTCACTCAGCAGCAGTTGTTCGCCGCCGACAACCGCAACGGTTGACCCCGGGAGACGGCCGGTGGTCGCCGCCACCAGCACATCGACCATCTCACTCACCGGAATCGGCCGGATGGGTTTTTCCCGATATCCCACGGTCGCAAAAAGCGGGATGGTGTGCACGGCACGGCTGATGTGATCAACGAAGTGGTCACCACGTCCGTAGATCATTCCGGCCTTGAGAATCGTGTAGTCCATACCCGAGCCGCGAATAATCTGCTCTGCCTGCCATTTGGTCTCGTGGTAGGGCGAACCACAGTTCGGGCGCGCTCGCAGGAAACTGAGCATGATAAGGCGCGTGACGCCAGTCCGGGTGGCGGCTTCCACCACGGCACGGGTTCCCTCGACGTGAACCCTGTTATAGGTCTGTTCGCCGATTTCACGATTGATTCCCGCGCAGTGGATAACCGCCTCGCATCCCGCAAAAGCCGCCGTGAGCGCCTCAACATCGGCAATATCAACTCCGGTGCGCCGGGACAGTGCAACCACGGCAGCGGGATCAAACCGAGCCGCCAGGTGGCGCCCGACAAACCCAGAACCACCGGTAATTGCAACACGCACGATGGATGCTCCTTCCACGACGGGCTACACCCGGTAACCCAGACAGGACAACCGCTCCGGGGAAGTCTACGGTGAGCTACACCTCGTCGAGTAATTCCAGTCGAATTCGTCGCAGATCTTCCAGTAGTGCACCCACGAGAATCCAGTGCGGCCCCGGAGTGATGATGACCAGTGGTGCGGTCAGGGCAGGTCTCACCTCCGTCGTAGACGTCACCGCCCGGCGGGCATCATTGGCCGCACGACGCAGTTGTTCCGCGATAGCCGCGACGGCGACATCGGTGTGAAGGGTGCTGTCGTAGTGGTCCCGGTACGCCCGAGTCATCCCAATGATCTGCGTCACAATTGGCGAGTAGTGCCCAACCAGTCCCGCCACGGCGGCCAGTTGTGGTCGGTGTGCTGACCCACGCGGGTTAAGCGTGAGTGACTCCTCACACTCGTGGATGGCCCGCTCCGCAGCATCCCGAATTGGCCGCAGTTCTCGGGCCGCCGCCATGAGCGCATCCACATCGGCACCCGACTGCGGATGTTCTAGGCCGGTTGCAAGCCGCTCCAAGCCATCGGCAACAGCATTGCCGAGCCGTGCCACCGCCTGCACAACCGGAGCGATGGCGACGGGTGCCACAACGAGCGCGTTGACAGCACATCCGATCATGACACCGATAACCGTCTCGATGACCCGATCAAGCGCATACTGCGGTGACGCGGAGCCAAGTGCGAGCACGAGCATGGCACTGATGGCCACCTGGTTGGATGTTGTGGTCGTCACCTTAAGCAACCACGACACGATCATTGCCACCACGATCGTGACGAGGATGATCCAGCGATTTTGACCGAAGAGCAGAGCGATGCCGGTCGCGACAAGCACACCGAGGACCACACCAATGGAGCGTTCTACCGCCCGCCCGAATGACTGATTGACGCTGGGTAACACGACGAGGATCGCAGCGATTGCAGCGAAAACCGGGAGTTGCCCGGGGATGAGCCACCCCACAATCAGCCAGGCGGCGATCATGGCGATAGTGGCTTTGGTGGTCTGGATGAGCGGTGGTCGCCGAGTTGTGCGAAACGCCGAGAGAACACCCATAGCAGTTAGGTTATCGCGCGACAAGACCCAACCCCACCCACGGTGCTGCTCACCGCGGAGTGCGCCTCAGCCACAACGGCAAGACCCTCGTGGAACTACCGGAACCGGAAGCGGCACCCGCGGGTGATACCCGGCGCTCTGTTTTTTGACACCCGGCACCCTACTTTTTCCCGAGCCGTTTGCGCAGCAGATCGATGCGGGACTGAATCTGGGTCACGGTCGCCTGCGCAACCGGCGGTCCGCCACAGGAGCGTCGCAGTTCGGCGTGAATGAGTGCGTGCGGTTCCCCAGTCTGCCGTGCCCATATGCTGACGAGGCTGTTGAGGAGGGTGCGCTGCTCCGAGCGAGTGCGGAACAGCGCGACTGGCTCGGGCGGAGCATCCGGCTGAGCCAGTTTGCGACGCTCTCTGTGGCGGCGCTCTTGTCGCGCCTGCCTGTGGCGCAGCAGTTCGGCAACCTCCTCCGGCTCAAGCAACCCGGGTAGTCCGATAAAGTCAAGCTCTTCCTCACTACCGGGCAGTGCCTGCACACCAAATCCGGTGCCGTCGTAAAAAACGTGATCAAAGGATGCCTCGGATGCGATCGCTTCCCACTGCCCGGCCTCCAACTCGGCTGAGGCCCGTTCCTGTCGGTTGGCCGAGTCGAGCAGATCATCGTCGAGCGCCTCGGCACCGTCTGTTGTATCCCGGCGGTCGAGGGCGTGATCTCGCTCTCGTTCCAACTCACCGGCCAGAGCGAGCAGGCTCGGCACGTGTGGCAGAAACACCGAGGCGGTTTCACCGCGTCGACGAGCGCGAACAAATCGCCCAATCGCTTGCGCAAAATACAGCGGGGTCGATGCGTTTGTCGCGTAGACACCAACGGTAAGTCGCGGGACATCCACCCCCTCGGAGACCATCCGCACGGCGACCATCCACTTTCGTGTGTTGCTCGCGAACTCTTCAATGCGCGCGCTCGACGCGCGCTCGTCAGAGAGAACAACAGTGACCTTTTCGCCACAGATACCCTCGAGGATTGTCGCGTAGGCGCGTGCGCTGGACTGGTCGCTCGCGATGACAAGGCCCCCCGCATCGGGGATGTTGTGGCGTATCTCGTCTAGTCGACGGTTTGCGGCGGTGAGAACAGCGGGAATCCACTCACCGGTGGGTTCGAGTGCCGTGCGCCAGGCGGCGGTTGTGATGTCCCTGGTGTTGTCTTCTCCGAGCGCTGCCGCCATTTCGTCGCCTGCCCGGGTGCGCCAGCGCATGCTGCCCGAGTACACCATAAACAGGACGGGCCGTACAACGCCGTCTTTCAGTGCTCTCCCGTAGCCGTAGCTGTAGTCACTGGTTGAGATTCGAATGCCGTTTTTGTCGGGTTCGTAGTGGACGAATGGAATCGGGGCGGTATCAGAACGGAACGGAGTGCCGGTGAGCAGCACCCGTTTTTCGGCCTGCTCAAACGCCTCCCGAATCGCGTCACCCCAGCTCAACGCATCGCCGCCGTGGTGAATTTCGTCGAGGATGACAAGGGTGCGACCAGAGAGGGTAATTTCTCGGTGAAGACCGGGGCGCATGGCCAGCTGCGCGTAGGTCACAGCGATACCGTGAAACATTCGGGCCGCCCGTTTTTGCGCGTTGCGAAATTCCGGATCGAGACGGATGCCGGCGCGCGCCGCAGCATCCGCCCACTGACGTTTGAGATGGTCGGTAGGGGTAACAACGGTGATGCGGTCAATGAGATGGCGGGCGCGCAGTTCGGATGCCAGTCGCAGAGCGAACGTTGTTTTGCCCGCACCGGGGGTCGCTGCCGCGAGAAAATCCTTCGGGGTGGTGCGCAGGTAGAGCTCGATCGCTTCTTCCTGCCACGCCCGCAGCTTATCGGCGGTGCCACGCGCGGCGCGTTCGGGGAAAGAGGGCGGCAACTGGGCCGCTGCCGACGCGACGTGCAGTCGGGTGTCGAGATAACTCGTGGAGCGGGTGTCGGGGCTCGACAACGACTCGACTTGCGATGTGGAGCTGTGGCGGAGGGTGTGGGTGTTCGTCGACTCGGGGTTGTCACGATTCGAGCTACTCACAGTTCCGACAGCCTAGCCGGTGCGACCGTATTATCAGCGATTATGCAGCTTCACGGCGAAATTGACGCCAGGCCCCGAGCACGAGGGGCAGCAGAATCCACAGGGTGGCTGCCGGATCAAGAATCAGAGCCTGGACAAACACGAACACCAGAGTCAACGGCAGTGAGAGTAAAACAGATGCAACAGCGCTTCCTGCCAGTGTCCACACGACACCGAACGACAGTACCGTGCCCGTCATGCTGAGAAGTATTTTCCCATCGATTCCGACTCCTCCAGTTGTTAGTACGAGAAGCACAGTAAAATTGGCGATAATAATCAAGAGCGAAAAAATCAGGCCGGTAATGAGGCTGGCGAGCACCTTCGTGGCGAAAAGTTGTGGGCGAGACGGGGCAGCGACCAGGATGGATGTGACATCCCGGTGTTGCCAGTCCATAGCCATAATGAGGATACCGATGACCGATCCGAGGATTGTCAGGGGAAGAGCGGCAACCGCCATTGAGGCTGCCAACTCCGATGTCGGGCCACCGAGAGAATATGTCAGGATCGGAACACCAGCGGCGACTCCTACAAGCAGGGTGACACAGGTCACAACAACGGCAAGACTTCCGCGAGCTGTAAGGAGTTTTCGGTATTCGTTCAGTAGATTAGTGACGATCATGAGATCGAATTTTTCCCCTCGTGATTGGGGTTTTTCGCAACCAGATCCAGATAGTAAGTTTCGAGGAGCCGGGACCGACGCGGGGATATTTCCAGAAGCAATATTCCGGCAGAGAACGCGAGCTGTGACACGACTTCTGCCTCTGCAGAGACACACAGCTGCTGTGTCCCCGGGACCGTTTGTGTGATCCATCAGGACATCTCTGACGTTTGTGCATCAATAGATCTCTGACGTTTCGGGACTGTTTGGTTCTGACACTTTGGGCTCGATGTTTGAGGGATGAGCCGCGTTGAGCCTGTCGATCCCCGTGTTCGTCTTGCCATCGTTCAATGGCCTCCTGATGCTCCGCGAGGTGCGGTGACGACGTTCTGCGCCGAGCACAACATCTCGCGTGAGACGTTCTATGCGATCCGGAAACGGGCG
>Ga0081606_1000532_pt1 | contig 15123 bp, 7 predicted proteins | sample EareggfetidaYelm_FD_71127 | JGI IMG/M metagenome (GOLD analysis project Ga0081606, IMG submission 71127) | Earthworm egg capsule microbial community from the University of Washington, USA - E. fetida Yelm (SPADES assembly) (version 2) | ecosystem: Host-associated > Annelida > Reproductive system... | reverse complement strand
TTAGAATGCATTTTGTGATGGATTATTATTATTATTATTACTTTTCATTACTTTTATGTCAGTGGTAGACGGTCGGTATGGCACTTTGAAGTATGTGACCGCCCCGGTGTCAACTGTGAAATATTGACGTTTGCAATTATTATGACTTATTATGACATTCCTGACACAGTTGTAAAATGAATGTCCGTGCAGTTTGAAATAGCCTGCAGACAGTGCAGAGGTAATTTTGCGGTGTAGATTCGGATGTCATCCGGCGTCGCCTCGAGTGCTGTTCAGACCACAAGTGTCTCTTCAGTTGCAATTAGTATCCGGATGGTGGTTGTCATTATTGTGTCGGTCATTGATGAAATTGCTGCCCTTATCATCATACCCTGTTTCTCCATTGCTAGACACCATTTATTTTTGCCGAGCAGATGACAGAATTGTCTTTATTATATGGGAGGCGCCTGTGAATAAGCTGGTTCCCATGACTTCGCTCCTGTAGGCACTGTAGAAATTTCGAGCTTGTGATTTGGCGTCTGATGAACTATGAGCTGTGGTGCAGATGAGTGGTGGTCTGCTTTAATTTCAGTGTTGTGGTGGCTTGTGTTACGGTAATCGTCATGGACTCATGGTCATTGTTGTTGTCATTGTTGTTGTCATTGTTGTTGTCGTTGTTGTTGTCATTGTTGTTGTCACCGCGTTTTTGGACGTAACTGCTTGTCCTATCTCAGTTCAAATGATGGAATTCAATTTGTTTAATTGGCAGCCGTCCGGAAGGCGATGATGTTTGGAGTAGCCTAATTATTATAATTTGGGAAAATCTCAATATCAGAGATTGTGCACAATTTGCTGTTTGGGATGGACTTCTTGTCATCTGTCTTTAAGACTGAGATTCGCCAGGGGACAAAGTAACGGATTTGTCATAACTTCGGACTTCCCTCTGAGATAATCTGCTCAGAGGCGCTCCCAGCCCAACTCCGGCAATAAAGAACAGTTTTCAGATGCTTGCGAAAGGTGTGTGCAGAATCTCTAGCTAAGAGAACACCCAAATTAAACGTGAGTAAAAGAGTTTGGGTTAAAGAGTATGAGTGCAACCCTTCTCTGAGAAGGCTGCTGCATTGAGACCTTGCCTACATGTTTGATGTACTCCACAGGTTGCCCCTCCAGCAGCGGATTATATTCCGTATTGGTGCCCTGGTCTGGAGGTGTATCCTGGGTCTTGCTCCGGCCTACCTCCGAGATCTTTGCTGTCCCATCCCGGGCACCAGAGGTCGCAGTTCACTCCGCTCATCGGAACAGGGGTTACTCTTTATTCCTTTTGCACGTACATCCACAACCCGGGCCCGTGCATTATCGGTAATTGGCCCCTCTGTGTGGAATGGGCTTCCTTAGTCGCAAAGATTGCCCCCAGGATTCTTTCTGACACATTTTACTCTAGCCTCAAAACTCTTCCTTTTAGCCGTGAAAGGGTCGGGAGCCACAGATATAATAACCCTCGAAAGTGTGATTATTTCCAATGAGATTCTGCGTATATATAACAAAATTCATAACTTCGAGTAGCAATTAATAACATATTTTACATTAAAATAAACCATTTTACTCAGCACACAATGCTCAATCAAACGCTGTATTGCACGATACGATAGCTTGCAGTTTTATATTTATTTAGCCAAAACGTAAACTGCCGTTGCTGCTGAGTAACGCAAAAGTTCGTTAATTACGGAACAATGCCGGTTGTAAAAAAAATCATAGTTTCGATTAGCAATAGCATAATATATTCAAATACACCATTTTACGCAGCAAACAATGCTGAATCAATCGCTGTATTACACGATACAATATCTTGAACCTAACAGTAAATCTAAGAGGGGTGATAAGCACCCCGGCCGTAGGCGTAGACTTGCCCAATATATTGGGGGCGCGAGGTCCGGACAATCGGCGATGACTGATGACATCATAGGCGTTTCCGGTGCTACGCAATACATATAAATTGGTGCAATTTCCTTACCGTGCCGTACATACGTACATTCATGTCTTGCAACCGACAATGGCGATTGGCACTGCGCATGTGCGCACTACATGTCAATTCGACCAATCCAGGTCGAAGTAACCTTGTATTTAGATCGAAACCGATAGCGGAAGCCGAGATGTCGAATTGGCTTATAGCGGGCCCACGCACACGCGTGGAACCAGCCAACGGTTTCCGTCGAGAGCTATTAGATAGCCTGGATGTTCTGACTCTCTGTACCAGGTTTTTTTTGCTACTTATCAGGTTTTTTAACCAGCTTAAATGCAACAGCTCTTGAAAATAAAGAGCCTATGACAACAAATTAGACCAAATCCACTGGCTGCGTCAATCTGGTTTGAAAGCTGGGGGTCGAGGATCCGGGTAAAAAATTTCGATTTTTCAAGGCAAATTTCCGAAAAAAATTGCTTTCTACTAAGAAACTTCCTTTTCAAGGCAAAAATTTTCGATTGACCTTTTTTAATCAATAACTAAAAGTTTCCGACATTTCGGAGACAAAATTGGCCATTTACACCTACCTCTGGAAAATTATTCTATTTCTCTTTAAAAGTCACCACTTTCGAACATAATTAGGCTACTGTACATGATAACATAGACCCTATAGGCCTAGTAACATTTCACGACCCGTCCCCCACGACTCCCAGCCCAAAATCTGGGGTCGCGACCCTCAACCCCACAGGATTGACGCCTATGAAATCAACATGACAAAACTTATAAAGCAACAGCTGAATTAACACAAGTAAAAAAAGGCTCATGGGTCTCCCAACAGAACCTTTTGTGAAACAATTATCTCCTTGTTGGAGGGATGAATGCGGTTAATCGAATATCCTTAGGCCCTACAGCCTAATGCAGCTGTCTGTCGGCATTGCAAAAATTATTGCAAAATCTATTACGCGCGTCTTTCTAAACTAGAATAGTAATGTTGAGATCCATTACGGAATTCTTTATAAACTTCATTATTGCCTTTAGGCACGTCTGCAGTTTAGATTTTAAAAGACCTGTGTGATGGACTTGCCCATAGGCGTCAATCCTGGAGGTTGGTAGTCGCGACCCTCAGAATTTGGGGTGGGTTGTCCAAGGACATAGCCTATGTCAACGTGTAATTTAATTTCTGCAGTTGTAAAATCAGTTGGAAAAGGTGAATTGTGCAGTTGTATTTGTAACTTCTAACTGGTGACTATCATAACTTTCGCGGTGTAAAAAGACTCAATCTAAGTTTTGGGGCGCAGATTAACAACCTTTTTGTGCAGTTATAAACGCTGCTTAAAATATGCCCTGAGGTGTTCACGAAATATTATTATATCCTATAATGTACATTTAAATAGGATGAAAACACTTTCAAAAGTGGTATGTTTTCCGAAATAGAAACATCTGTGTAGGCCTCTATTGGCCGAAAGATTTCGGGGATGAATGATACCCTCAATCCTGTGCTACGAGCCTCCGTATTTTGAACTTTTGGGACTCACGACTTCGCAATTTAAACCCGGGCCCACGACCCCCGAGTTTTCAAAACAGATTGACACCGCTGGACTTCCCATCAGATATTAGTAGGGGCCTGTAGTTTATTCAAGAGCACTGGTTTAGTTTAGAAAGACGTAAGTGATTGATGTATTCCATAAGCCGATTAAATAAAGCGCATAGGCTATTCGACGAAGAATCCAATTCGAATCTGAGATGCGCTATAAATGAAAAATTGGAACCCCGCAATATCCGAACCTGCATCCACTTCTGTTTGGTTTTTAAACCGTGTAGGGGCCTACATGTATTAACACCTGTGGTGCAAATGTTAACGCGATATGACAACGAGAGATTTACAATAGGCCTAATGAAGTAACTGCAACATTAATTCCTAATGCATTCAACCGAATGAACACAACAAAGTCAAATAGTAAATAGAATGGCTTAATTCACTACGATCTCTAATTTCACTGCTTATTCACTACTGTTCTTAGAATACAAACGCCACGAGAGTTTAACAAAAATCTTATTCTTACCTGTTATATCGTCGATCAAGTATCTCTTGAACACTGCGAATTGTGCTTCGTAAGATTCGAATGTGAGTCAGCAACGTCCGAACTTGTAAACACCAATCTGAATTGTGAAATCATTCGAGTTGGAGGCCCTATTTAAGTCCTTTCCTATGCATTTATCCCGGTGTCTGACCGCGGTGCCAATCAAGTTCACTCAAGTGTGACGCTAACTGACCAATTAGGTTCAAGACGCTTGGCTTCCGTAAACAGCAGTCAGCTGCTCACCTACTTGTTAGATCCTTGAGCGTGTTTCAGCCTCGTTGTTAAACCAAGTGCTTACCTGAATTAAATTAATTATAGGCCTACCTGCAAGCACCTCTTTGTAGTGGCAGATGATTGTTGTTGTTTCTCGTTCTATAGCTCGTCAATTGAAGAGCGACAGCTACGCCTTGGTTACGCCTTGGAGCCTGTTGGCATTTCACACATCTGTCCTTAACACATTGACTGTGGTAACAAACATTGTCTGGACGCTAGAATTTCAACCCTGTCATGAACTATTGATTATGTTGTTCATATCATCGTCGATATGAATGCGTCGTTAAATAAACATATTTTCTCTCTCTCTCTCTGTCGGTATGGGTATTCATTATGTATAATTATGAGACAGCCCCCACACAGCCAATTCGCCCATTCGTAACCAGAGTTCTATTGACTCCCGCCGGTGAATAAGCTGGTCTTAGACGCGCTTCAACAACCATAGACAGACCAAGGTCGTATTGAAATCTAAGCTAGGCTAACAATACCATTGTTTGCCAGCAGGCCTAGATCCCCATAGCCGCTGCATTCTCGTCACTAGCAGTCAATGTGTTAATCGCACTTCCATCAAGGGAAAACGCAACCGAGAATAAGTAGACTAATGAAACGTGACATATAGAGGCAACCTGTCTTTTAGAACGATCCACAGAATAAGCGCATAGAGTTGCACTTCATGTTTTCGCAAACAGTTCAAAGTAGACAGACGTACAGACATACCATACCGACAGACAGACGGACGGACAGACAGAGTAATCCGGAGAAGTTATTCAGCCTATATATTTTGTACTACAAGAAATTGGCACTAAATCGGAACTGCTGAATCTGCGCGTGTATTGTATGCCTTAAATGACCATTATTACTTGTGATATATATATATATATACATATATACATGTATAGGCCTATGCATGCCTAATACATGTACACGGTCGGTGTCTCAGAAAAAACTGTGCAAAATTGTTTCTGTCAGAACTTTGTCAAATTTCCGTCAATTGTAATAATTTTTGGTAGGTAGATGGCAAAATGGCTGAAATTATATGTAATATATCCATTTGCCACCTCACCTCACTCATGTTATCGCACTACCCTGTTAAACACAAAAGTACAAAAATTTTACAGTTTCTAAGGAAAAACTGTGAAAAATTATATTAGAACTTTGTCGTATTTCCATCAATTTAATAACTGTTGGTAGATACATGACAAAATAGCTGAAACTTTATGCTTGGTGATCAAAGTGTGCCCCGATCCACGGACATAAGCGCTGATACGACGGCGCCACTGGACGATAGCAGCATCCACAATCGACTGCACAAAGCGTCCCCTCTCGTTGATCAGACGCCTATCAAGTTCGCTGACGTTAGCTATTGTGGATCAGTAAACTTTCTCCTGCAGTACACTCCAGATGCTATATGGTCGACTGGGTTCAAATCCGGTGAATTCGGCGGCAACAGTGTTGGAGAAATGAAGTCTGGCACCTTTCGCTCCAGGAATGCGACGGTGTCGCATGCTCGATGCTCCAGTTCACCGTCCTGTTGAAAGACAAAACCCCACCCTGGGATATCTGGAATATTATGTCTGACAGTAGCTTCTTGGCAAGAAATTTTCGCTCTAGTATGCCCCATTCACTTTGACACCGGGCTCGGAAAAATGGATTTCAGTGCAGCCATTAATAAGTCAATTTTTAAGCGTTATGTAAAAATTTAGCACTTTTGTGTTTAACAAGGTATTGCGATGAGACGAGTGAGGTGAGATGGAAAATATTTATATAGAATATAATTTTAGCCATTTTCTGATCTATAAAAGTTATTAAAATTGATGGAAATTTGACAAAGTTCTGACAGAAACAATTTTGCACAGTATTTTCTGAGACACGGTGTATAATGTATACATATTATACAGTGATGGGGTTCCTTAACAGAAAGTGGGGAACGACCTGAGTTAGTGGCCTAAAGCAAAATCTTGTTGGAATTATTGCATCTTTTGCGGTTTGTGCATGGCGCGTAAGTGTAATCTCAACTTACCCAGGCGCGGTAAAAATCGTTCTGAGAATTGGTCGCCAAGACTACCTCTGAGGAATCACCTTTGGCAAAGTTTAGAAATTTGTCCGTTATTACAATGCAAGAACGACATGTACACGTAAATTTTAATTGGCCAAATTTCACAAATCTAACCCCATGCATTATTTTGATCACGATCAATATTTAGACTTAATGTGACCAGGCCTTATCATTTGCAAATACCAGACGGGTCAAAAATGGCCCGTGCCGCATTACGTATGCGGGTTATAGACGGGCCATTTGCTGTAATATAGAGGAAAACCGGGCGACGCCTGTTTGCTGTTATGGCCGCTAGCCGCGCCACTTATGGCCGGTACAGACCTCTGCTAGACGGGCCATTTAGACGGGCCAAAATTGAGAAGGCCTGCTTACAGCTAATATTTAGTGCTACGTGGGTTGTGCTAATTTTAGGGTTTGTAGGGTTCATTTGTAGGGTTCGCATATACCGGAGAAAACTCGGTCGTTCACCACGCACTCAGCTTCCACAGACGGACCACGTGTAGGTGGCGTGGTGGACAGTTGGGGGTTGAGGCTATTTGAGACGCATGCCCCGCCATTTCCAACTGCTAGTGCCCTATCTAAAACAGGTTTTGATCAGTATCTCACCCTCAACCTATCACAAATGCAGGGGCGGAGACCTAGGAGGGACTGGGGGGAAGGTCCCCCAAAAATTTGAGGTGGAGGGACGGCCCATGCATTGGTTTCCCCCAATATTTTGAGAAGTAGGGTTGTGGGATGGGCGCGAAAGCTTGAAGAGAGTAAAAAATAGGTGTCGTCAAGGATTTGTTTGTTGAAAGAGGGTTTTTTATTGTGAAAAAAGGGCCATATATGACATTTGATACAATAAGACACAGAGAATCTGAAAAGAGAGAGTCAAAATCAGTGCCTCTGTCCTCGTTCTTCCTTGTCTCAGGGAGGATGAACGCCCCTGACAGTTGGATAGCTTGCTGGCAAAGGCTGATCACTCCGCCACAATGTTTGAAACACATTTATGAATAATGTGGCATCCTTCCTGCCTCCAGTAAATATAATAACTTTGGTTTCTGAGGATTACACTTACCTAGAGTAAAAGATAAAATTAACAAATGTGGATTATCTAGATGTCATTTCCTTTTAATTTCATAATGAAATTTAGGAATACAATTTGGTTATATATCTGATGAGGACTTATATATATATAGTAGTAGGATAACAAAAGGGTAGTGATTCATTTAGGCTATTTCTATAGCACTCTTCAAATCCCCTACTACTCAGATACTGTGTCGGAGTTTCAAGCCCCACAGGCAACTGTGAGTGAAGGACGTGTCCAAGGTCCCTACGTGACGGCTTCGAACCCACGGCCCTTCGGACGAGAGGCGACAAATCTACCAATGAGCCACCATGCCCCATATATATATACATATATGGTAGTAGTACCAACAATATTATATGACATTACAAATTCCAAAGTTGCCATCTTCAACTAGCATTGTGGCACTGTTGACATAAATTTTGACACCTATGTTTGATAAGGTTTCTAAAAAGCTTATACCAGCTTTCATCAATTGTTGCAAAAACATCCTAAAACAGCTTTGGATCTAGTCTAAACACTTAAATATCGGAAACAGTTTATGCGCTTAAATTAAGCTTTTTACTCCTTTTCTGAGCAGAATATCAACTACCTGACTTGCAACAGAAAGCGGCATCTTTACACAAAAATAAAATCTACCCAATCACAAAGCAGTATTCATTTACGAAATGAACTAACCAATCACAATGTAGCATTGGCACAACATGAAAACTAGCCAATCACAACAGAGCATACATGTATACAGAGCATGGCTGGCTGATTCATACCATTGGGCAGAAAACAGAAAATTAGTCAAGTGTAATATTGCATTTATTTTGTTCAGATAGAATACACACTGAAAATTGCAGATCAACAGTATAGCAAGTAAACTGTGCAATGACAGTATAGCACTTTAACCAATCAGGAAGCAACTGTCTGCACCATTTCACCCAATCTATTTTACTGAATAGAAATACAAAGTTCCCTACATCTTCTGAACCACTCATTGTAACCAATCACATTACATATTTAAGTGCAACGCGGCTGGTCTTATGTGACCGGCCAGATTACACCAATTTCATATGAATTTTAAGTGTCTTTTGGCAACATAACCAACTGTTGCTAGTTACCATTTCAAACAGTCACCACTTCATATGATACACTGATCACAAATGAACTAACCCATACAAATTAGCAAACCACAACAGCCAGCCAATCAGAACATGTCATTTGCAAATACTAGCCAATCAGAACTTGCCACCTATAAATGCCAGCTAATCAGAGCTACACTGTTTAACATAAGAATTGCCAGCCAACAAAGTGTGCCATTTTAAAGCATCTAAAAAGCACCTTACTAGTGACTGACACAATGCAAACTGAAGTTTACCTAGCGCCTCTACAGTCATCAAAAAGTATAACTGAAATGGTAATTCCTAAGCCAGCTTCTTGTCGTAACGACAAATCAAGCATATGTAATTCGAGCATTTACAGCACCATAGTAATCCAATCAAACTGCAATTATGCTACGACATCATTAAACTGAATAATATAACTGGAACTTGCTTAGGTCCTCTTGCCAAAACTTCTGGAATTTACTAATTTACGCCTGCTAAATAAACAATTGTCAGTGTGAATTTCGAGGCAATGTCAAATAATTGCTTACACTCTGACAGCGTGCAGGTCGATTGAGAGGTTTCAGGTATGAAAATCTAATCTTTGGCATGCTGGTTAACATTTTTGCCAAACTCCAAAGAATTGAACGAAAAAACCAGGTTAAGGGTTGAACCATGCAATCTTAGAGAAGATCAACCTTTCCTATAACCATAGTTTTAGTGATTTCAGTAGAGACCACAATAATTTCCTATGACCAAATAACACTTGCTAGCTTGACGCCTGGGAGCGTGGGTCAAATTTATCCCTTAACCGGGAGCTCATGAATTGGAATGAAAGCCAGTTTTGCCTTGACTAAATCATATGCAGTATGATCTAGGTCCTGGGAAAAACAGATAAAACCTGCGTTTAGCATGGAAGCCGCATTTCTTGACCAGATGCAATTAAGCCGGACTTAAAAACTATGACTATACAGAAACGGACACGCGATCGCGTATAAACATCGCGATCCGTAATCCAACGAGATCGCACCAAACAGTCGATCGATTGATCAGAGGATCGCCGACAAGTCCGAGTCATCAAAGTCGTCGACATCATCGTCATCGTCCTCTTCCATCGGAGGTCGAAAGAAGTGACAACTCAAACGAGTTAAGATGGAAGAAGGGGTCTGCCCAGCGATCGCGCGTCAAGCCGGCAAGGATCTCGTACATTACCACCCAATGAGGTGTTGAGGAAGTGGCACTGGACTCTGAGGAGGTCTGAGAGGAGGTCGTCGGAGGTCGGCGGCGGCGATAGATGGGCTTTGGGCTGGCAATACGACCGTCCGGATAGGCGTGCAGGTAGAAGCATGTCTCGTTGAAGGGACATTCACCGCGACCCTTGTCAAAGTACTTGCACGGCTTCTTGCTGTACGGAAATGAAACCAAGTAAGCATTATTCAGATGAGGAATAAGCAATCGCAACATAAGCCAGAACAAAGTAAAAGTTTGTCACATATATATATATAAATAAAGTCAGTTCAGGCAGTAGTGAAGTTGCGAAAAGTATGGGGTAAAGAATGTTAACAAAGCAATGGTATAATTGACCTAACGCACGGCACAGTAAACAAGGAAATAGATAGGTAAGACTAGCTGCTGGTTCATTCATTCACTCATTGATATTTCTGTAGCACCTCTTCAAGTCCACTACTAGTCGGAGGCGCTCCCGACTACAGTATTGATACAGTGTCAGAGTTAACACAACGAACCGCTACAGGTGGTGAAGGACTTGCCCAAGGTCCCTACGTGGCGGCTAGAGCGGGATTCGAACCTGCAACCTTCCGGCCCATCGGATTACAACCGGGCTACCCTAATGAATTAACAATCTTTGACTCCGGTTCAACTGAATAAGTGACCATTCAATAATGATGTATGCAATATAACGGTGCTGCACTAGTTATCTTACTATAGTAGAGTAGACTGTGTGTAGTGCAATATAACACAGTACATATCAAGAGTTAAGCGTAAGCAAGAAGCAACATGAGGCAAGGCAACAATGTACACAGCTCAACATTCTGCACCGGAAGGATGATGACAAACCTTAGCGCCATCTTGTACTCCTCGATCAGCTTCTTCTTGTCGTTCTTCTCTTCGACCCAGTACCGACTCGGCGTCACAAAGTCCGACTTGACGCGACACTCTGGGCAGGCCCTGATAACAGAGGGACAAAAGCCAGTGTAATATAATATCTAATCTTTTCTCATTTGATGTTATTGGATTAACTGTTCAATGTTACAAAATCCCAGTCTATAGTCATCTGCTGTCAAAATGCATCTTATTGCAACCTAACCCAACCAAAATGACCGAAATCAGGCTAATGTAGTCAGAGCTAATGTACGTAATTTAATGTCTAATCTACGCTCAAAAGGCCCAAGTACATATTAACAGAGACAAAATTATACCATTATTAAGGTGTTTCGCTGGAAGGAACTCCAGTGTCTATCAGGGTATGATTGTTTGTCTGTATGTATCTTCATTTAATGACATCATGATGACAAACCCAGTGGCGGTTCTACATAGTGGATATGGGGGGCCTAAGCCCTCCAAATCACGAAAAAGAAGGATTTAGCCCCCCATATTCCAAAGGTGGTACATATTTTTATCGCCGGAGTGGTTACACTGACTGAGTTAACCGACAGGCAGCAGTGCCGTTGCTACCTATGAGGCAAATGAAGCAATTGCCTCGGTAAAATTTGTAGCCACAGTAAAAATCTAGCTTGCCGATAAAATAAAAAGTAGGTATTTCCTCACAACAAATCAACTGATTTGTTTCCGTTTTGACTTTGATAAAGTCATTCGCCAGACGTACACACATACATGCATGCACACCAACATACATATACAGATATGTAAGTACTTTCTTGCATACTTGCATGGATTCATATATAAAAACAAACCCCCCTTATTATCCCATCGACCACAGAGAATGGGAAAATGATATTAATTCATTTATTAAATAAGGATATTTCTATAGCGCCTCTTTAAGTCCACTACTACTCAGTGGCGCTCCCGACCGAAGTAATTGACATTGTGTCGGAGTTTACACGCCAAAGCGCTACAGGAAACTGTAAGTGAAGGACTTGCCCAAGGTCCCTGGCCTGGCGGCTAGAGCGGGATTCGAGCCCACGATCTTCCGGTCCAAAAGCATCGACTCAACCAATGTGCCACCACGCCCACGAATACTAATAGGTAATTGCAAAAAAGATTATTAAATGAGTCAGTGCGACTGCAGCATAATCGTTGTTTCATGAATTCAGCTTCTAGTTAATAAAAACCTCTTTCAGAAACAATTTTTTCGATTTAATTGTTTAAAAATGTGAGATTAACAGGATCACAAAATGTACTCCATTTTGGCTTGAAATGTTCAAAATGGTATCACGACAACTCGTCTACGAACATTTCGTCTACGACACTTAGTCTACAGACATTTCGTCTACAGATATTTTGTCTACTATGACTTTCCTTGCTGAAATAGAAGCTCGAGTGATGAAACGAATACTATATCAATAGAACCTCGATTAATGCAAGAAATTCTTCCTAACTAGAAGTGGGTTTGATAAAAAACATAGGCGTCTTTAACTGAAAGAGCAAGCTGGATTGTCATGCCACAACGCTTGCTAACTATATATGTTGTATTATCATAGTGTCAGTGGAAGTGGGATTGATAAAGGGAATCATAGTGTAAGTAGAAGTATTGATGAAAATAATAATTTGCTGAAACAGACGTTGGATGTATAACTGTCCTGTATCCTGGTATACAGTAGTAGACGAAATGTCTGTGGACGAAATGTCTGTAGACGAAGTGTCGTAGACGAAATGTCCGTAGACGAATTGTCGTGGAACCCCAAGCTGGGGATGCGTATACAACAGTTTTGCAAGTGTAGTGGCCCGAGTAACTTCGAACAGGGCATTCCACGAGACCGTGGAGTTCTGAGTGCAAACGTTGATGGAGAACAGAAGCCGAGGATGTTATTAACATGGTCCGAAACGGAGAGCCTTTAGTTACACCGAGGATATTCATGGTGGAACTTCTTTTTCCTCCTGCGGTTGATGGTTGAGCTGCCTTTGAAGTTTGAAGGCCCCTCAGACGTAAAATCACCATCTCCCGGGTTTTAAATTGGTTGAGATGGAGGGAGAATTGGAGATATTCTCTGGTTGCCCAGGTAGTGATATGGCTGATCTCGTCCTGTGCGAAGCAGTTGTTGCGCTAACCGATTAGCAGATAGGAATCATCGGCATATTATTTCAGGAGCCTTCTTAGGGATGAGACCGGCCGCAGATCCGCTGTCCCGATAATGAACTGTGGGGGCTGAGCACCGATCCCTGGACAGCGCTTGCATTTATTACGGCCACGGTTGAGGTCTTCCCTTCGAAGGATGTTAAATGCCTCCTATCTTCCAGGTATTCCGCCAGCCAATTATGAATGCTATCGTCAGGTAGGCCCCTAAGTCTAGCCCAGATATTCATGCAGATATTCATGAATTTTCATGATATTCATATTCATTGCTTATAGCGCCATGTATGATGAAGTCGAAGACTTTAGTGTAGATCTAGTCCATGTAAATAACGATGACTTGTTCGTTTACAGCGAACATTTCAGTGATGTTATGTAATATATCGATCATGGCTGCCGTCGTCGTTGTCATCATCGTCGGCATCTTCGTCGTCGTCGTCATCACTCTACGCTTCGACAATGCAGTGGCCAATTATTAACTTGACTTCAGATTACTTGATAAACATTTAGTGTCTACATCATCACCATCATCATCAGTTCCTGACACCAGCCTTTCGGCAGCGATGGGTACGTAGAAATGACCCCCATTGACCTCGTCAAGTTACGTCCTAGGATCCCCTTGGTATCAATCCAAGTGATGCTAAAGTCCTGATATATACAGTCTATCCAGCATAGTCTTGATCTGTCTTTGTTTCTTTTTCCTTCGAATTTTACGAGTAGTGTATTGCATAAAATTCGATCAACAACGCGTCTAAGCCATCGGGATCCTTGTTGAATGACGTTGCTGATCAGAACTGTATGGATACCAAATGATTGTCTCATGACGTCATCGTTTCCTATTTTCTGCGGTCTTGACGCACCTGCGATATTCCGCAGCCAACTCGTATTAAGCTGTGAAGGATTCTTCTCTCACCTTGTTTCCACACTGTCCAACGTTCCGATCCCCATAGGACAATCGGCTGTATAATCGTCTCGTATATTTCTATCTTGGTTTTCATTGGGGGCGGGGGCGGGCGGTGGTCCAGTGGTTAGAGAATTGAATTAGTGGACTACCAATTGAGTGGTCTGGGGTCCAAGTTGTCAAAAGGCCAAAATTGCGTCGAGGTTTCTGCTCCACCCGTGCCCCTATAGTGTACCTTGTTTTTGGACTCCAGCGAAGGCATTGCATATGCGACTTTGTAATGCGGATAGGGGTTATCAGACTGTGCAGTTTAGTTTGAAAATGATATAGGTCTATGTTATTGTTGTAAACTAAGCCCGCATAAATTTAAAAATCTCCCTCCGAATGTACAGAGTCCATACAAACTCATCTCCCTCCTATGTTTCCTCACTTGTTACGACTTGTTCATCTCTCCAATCCAGACGAGCTCCACGATCTATATTAAGCTGTTTTGTCATACGATCCGTGCATTTGCACTATAGCTGAACGGTTCCTGAACCAGTTGAATGGAATAAGCTGTCGGACGTTATTCGCAATTCTTAAACATTTAAATCTAACATCAAAACATATTTCTCAAGATTTATTATGACTAGATTTCATTTTTTGTTGGGCCCTTTTATGCAAGATGCCTTTTGTCCAGTGGCGTCGAATTGTAGGTTACACAACAGTGGACTATAGGCCTACCGTAACAACAGATAGTTTAAAATCTCTCCCTAACTCCTAATATTAATGCTGCTCTACACTTTAGAACGGGTCAACAGAAAATACGATGGGAAGAATTAGATGGTCGACCTAAACTGAAACAGATAGCCTAAGTAGGTTCAGTAAGACAGCCACAAACAGAACAGCACGCGTTCGCCATGTGTGTAGCCTATGTAGGCCTAAGTAGGCCATGGATGGATGATATAATAGGGTCCATAGATCGGTTGTGGTTCGGGTGGTGGAGCCCCTTTTATGACAATCTACTACTGGTTTATCATCGTTTATGTACCAAGTGTCTTGAAGCACGCTTACACGAAAAGATGTAGGCCTATCCATTCGTATACACGATATACTCTGCATGCATAGCCTAAGGGATCATAAAGAACACGCATACATAACATTAATCGTAGGCCTACAGGCACAAGTAGGCCTACACATATTTATGCATAGGGGCCGGCCATTAAGTACGTCACGCTATTTTGGACCAATTTTAATCCCCTCCCTCCCTCTGTCACACTTTGTCACACATCTCTGGACCCCCTGAAGTACGTCACACATCTCGGACCCTCCGATTTTTAGTAGTACATGCATGCATACATATGTCTTTACAGCCTGTTACAGGGGGTTTGTCTTAGTTCGCGGGGGATTTTGTTCTGGGAATTTAGTCCAGGGATTTTGTGTCTGGAAAGTTTTTTCCGTGGT
>Ga0081606_1000531_pt1 | contig 15133 bp, 16 predicted proteins | sample EareggfetidaYelm_FD_71127 | JGI IMG/M metagenome (GOLD analysis project Ga0081606, IMG submission 71127) | Earthworm egg capsule microbial community from the University of Washington, USA - E. fetida Yelm (SPADES assembly) (version 2) | ecosystem: Host-associated > Annelida > Reproductive system... | reverse complement strand
GCATACTCCTTCTTCCCCAAAAAACCTTCTATTAAAAAAGATATTGAGGAAACAAATCCTACACGGATTGCTCAACTTAATCAGCAAAAATTAATCGCAGCTTAACCCGAACTCAGGTTACTATCTATACGGCAGACAAACCGCGCGTTAATCATTTCCGTGAGTTTCTGAACGGCTCGGACATTGCATTTTCCGATATTACCGTCGGCATGATTGAGAAATTCAAAGTCTATCTTAAACGTCCCAATAAAGACGGCATCACGCTTTCGGAAAGAACGATCATCAATCATCTGGTCGTTATCCGTTCGGTTTTCGCCCATGCGCGGAAATCAAACCCTGACGTAGATAGATACTATCCGTTCGGGCGCGGGAAAATAAAAATCAAATTCCCCGAAAGTAATAAGATCGGCCTCACCCATGAGGAAGTGAAACGGATTGAGGATTTACAACTAAAGAATGAGCATGAGAACCATTGCCGTAATCTATGGCTATTCTCGTTCTATTTCGCAGGTATGCGTATCGGCGACGTATTAAGCGTTAAATGGTCTTATTTTCAAGATGGTCGCTTCTATTATGCCATGAACAAAAACGATAAAGCGGACAGCCTGAAAGTATCGCCAAAGGTTCAAACCATCCTTAGCCAATATGAGAAGTTCAAAAACAACAAAGACGATCTTATTTTCCCTGAATTGAAAAAGCTGGACACACTTGACAACGAGTTCAACGTAAAGAAACAAATATCCTTTGCGGTGAGTGATATTGATAAGTGCCTACGAACCAAGATTGCGGAAAAGGCCAAGATCAAAAAGCATTTAACCATGCATATCGCGCGTCACACTTTCGGGAATATTTCAGGGGATAAAATCCCTGTTCAGATGCTTCAAAAGCTCTATCGGCATACGCATATTTCCACAACCATCGGCTATCAGCAAAATTTCATTCACAAAGACACGGATGACGCTTTAGACGCTGTTTTGAATGCAGGACTTTGATTTTCTTTTTCTTGGGAAAATGTCCATTCAATATGTCGATCAGGAACTATAGGACCGCAATAGATGTTCATTCCAAACGCTTTCGACGAGAAGCGAGCAACATAGCTGCTACTCCGCCGTAAATAAGCGATGATCCCGCAAATCCCTTTTCGGAGATTGACATTTGGTCTAGGGTATTTGCGATATATTTCAAAACGATGTTCGATTTATGGTCATTATTCTTCGAACATTGAATTAACTTTTTCTCGGCGTAAAATTCATAGATAGCGTTTACAGACAGAAAGCTCCCAACGCATAAGGCGGTGCCGATTAATATATCTCTCGAATTTCTTAGAAATCGGTTATTCATGATCTCTCCTAAGATCAACCTCTATCATTGTTTTTCAATAGTTTAAATTTCAGGCTATTGATTTTATGTAATTTATCATACTCTAAATCACATTACAAGAAAAAAAACGTAAATTAAGATATGGAGCGTAAAAGAGCTACAATAGTTATAGTAGTTACAGGAGTTACATTGATGCTGGGCATTTTTGCCGATATGATCAGTGTCTCGAACTTCTTTTTTAAGAAGACATTTGCAGATGATTATCTGCCTGGAAAGAAAGACACTTCCGCATACAAGTCGAACTACCCTGATACGTTGCAAGAAAAGCAAGCAAGGCTCAAAACTAAAGACAAAATCCGTGAAGAGAATAAGGTGAGCGATACGAGCGCAAGAGTTCAGGATAATTTACAAGACCCCTCGGAAGTATTCAAAGTTGAAAGTAATCTTCAAACACCAGAAGGAAACTCGGAAAAATATAGCAAAATAAAATATCAAGAAATTAGTTACACAGTATTTTCTGATGGCGAAAATAAGCCCAGCAGTGAAACTGTGGTACGAATGTCGAACCCCGCGCCGCAAGCGGGTTATGGGAGATTTGCATTACGACTATTTTGTGCTGATTGCGATTATCCAAATAACTACATAGAAATTCGAATACTCATGGAAGATAGCAGTCATGTCGCAAGTGGCAAGATAGCTTCCCGTTTTGACCCTTCTGCTAGAAAAAGCACAACTTTCTCTAAGGATCTTCTTCCTGGAAAGTATCTAGTAGAGTTGAACTTCGAAAATCTGGGTAAAGAGTATTTTCCCGTAGACATTATCGAAGGGAAACTTTTGTTGTATGAGCATACGAAAGTAAATCCATATGGAAGTGGAAATGCGAAAATCGTATTCTTTTCACTTTCAGGTATTCAGAAATATAAAATTATTCTGGATGGTAAAGATTTAGGGCCTGTTACTCTGTATCCAGAGAAAGGGATGAGCTTAATTGTAAAGTCGGGAAATCACACTTGCTGGATCGAACCAGCTAAACTAGAAAATTCAGATTGGGGACGTATTACAAAATATATCTCCTTAATCAATGGAGAAAACTTCCTTGTATACGTCGAACGCTGACAGACGTGTTAAACGAAAATGATCTGAACCCTGAAGGGAGCGTCGCAACGGACGATCATCCGTGTTACCGCCGATCATGACAAATAATCTTTCTATCAAACGCGAAACCCCGCCTAGACAAGCGGGGTTTCTTAAACGTTATCCTATGAAAATTCAGCCGTCAGAGCGACGGCACCGAACCACCTATATCAAGGGCCTATTTCAATTCAATCAAAGAACAGCCGCTATTGCATTCGACGGGCAACGTTCCTTTCCATTCTTTGCCCGAGCAATACGCGCGATAGGTGTATTTCCAGCCGATGGGCGCGGAACCTACGGCGCAATTGGTCGGGTTGTTGCAGTCGGGCGGAAAATTCGCATAGAAGCCCGTGATCTTCTTCTGCGCCGTCCAAGTGTTGCCATCCTGATCGGTGACCTCGACTGTGATTTGTCCGCAGCCGTAGTCTTTGGCGACCCAAAAAACATAGTTATGATTGCCGCCCACCCCGCCGTAACTGCGGTCGGGGCATAGGCCTTCGTCCTCGTCTTTGTCTTTCTTGCATCCCGCAAATAAGGTTATGAAGAATAAGGGCAACAGAATAAAAATTGCGCGTGTGTTATTTGTAAATCGTTTCATTTTATAAAATATGTTGGTGATAAAATTCAATCGATACCGAAAGCGAAGGCATCGGAAGCCGCTACGCCTGAGCTAAGCGACGCGGCTTTGACGAAAAAATATTCGCCCTTGTTCAGTTTCGTCGTCGGAACGATCTCATAGACCTGACCGTTTCTTTTGCGGACGATGAAGGGAACAACGTCCTTGCTCGATGAACTCGCGCCGCCGAAGACTTTCATGCTGCTAAGTGCGCCCGAGCGCTTTTTTTTCTTGACGGATGCTTTGTAAAGCAAATAATAGGTCGAAAGATCGATGCCGTCATCGCTTACGGCGACGACGAACGTCAGGCTGTCCGCCACCGTCAAACGCACGGGGGATTTATCCCCGTCGAGAACGTAATTGGTGGACGCGCCGCCATAGCCCAACATTTTTGTTTTCGTAACATATTGCGCCGTACCCCTTTCGAGCTTCAACAGGCTGTTATCCGATTTTTTGTAATAGGAAATCTCGTTGAGAATATCGGGCTTGGGCGGCGTTTGCGCCGACGCATAATGACCGAGTAATAGAACAAAAGCGATAATGAGGGTGGAGTGTCGTTTCATATTGGTGTGTTTTAAATTGATTGATTATTTGCTTTTTGATTTCTTGGAGCGTTTGCCGAAGCGGAAATGAAGCCCTGCCTGAATGGTATTGATCTTGACGCTGTTGTCGCGTTCCATCGTCAAGACCGTAATCCCGCCGGGTTTGGCGATATTGTTAAGGCCGAGCTGATAGCGAACGTCGAAGCCGAGGCCGAAGCGGAACGTATATTCCAATCCCGCTACGCCCGAGAGCATGATTTTTTTATAGCTGCTATCCGTCACGTCGAAGTATGTTGTATTGAAGTCGCCCACGTTCGCGTAGATGCCGTGTCTCGCTTTTAAAAGATAGCTTGCTTGCGGGCCTGCGAATAAAGACAAGCCCCCGATATTCCATTTCATCAGCACGGGAATATTGAGGTGTCTGACTTCTTCGTTGAGAACGCCTGCGGGCTGCGAACGGGATTCGATGTAATAGCCTTCGGGCTGAATCGAAAACCCTTCGCTGATACGAAATTCGCCGAATAGTCCTGCAAAGAATCCGCCGTCGTCTCTGACCGAGCTTAAATAAGACGGAAAATACCCCATTTTGAAACTGGAGAAATTAAGCCCCGCTTTTACCCCTAAATGAAATTTTCGTTGTGCCTGGCTGTGGCTTGCGCATAACAACGCCGCCAGACAGATGAACATGATCCGCATCGTGTGTTTGATTTATGTCGTTAGAAAAAAATGATTGGGTTGTTGCGTGATCTCTTCGATCTGCGTTAAAAGTTTATGCACGGTTGCGACATGCCATAGATCGCCATTGCCACGAAACGTTTCCTCCTGCAAGCGGTTAAGCTCTTGCATGACACCTCTTACTGTGGTGATGCCTCTTTCCTGAATGTCGCGGATGACGGGGAGTTTCTTTCTGGCGAATAAGCGCGACCGTAGACGGTTGCGCTTGGATAGAATATGCTTGCCGAATTTACCCAATTCCACGCCTTTGCGTTTCGCTTCGGCCAGCGCGTTAACCGTCCGCAGGCTGATCTTGTCACGTTCCTCCTCGTCAATCGCCGCTTTGATATAAATGATAAACTTGCTGTCGTGCGGACTGGTCACGTCGATGAACTTGATCTTCGCGCGTATCAAGTCCGCAATCAGCCCGACATCACCCGCAAGGCGGTCTTGCTTAGCGATCAATAAGGTCGTTCCATGTTTTCGGCAATAATCCAACGCCTCTTTTAAGACGGGGCGGTTGGGATTGTGTCGGCTTTCCACTTCGGAGAATTCTTTTTCCAAAACGTAATCGTTTAATTCGATAAAATGATTGACGACATATTCCTGTGCGCCGAGACCATAACCTGTTTCCCCTTGCCGTTCGGTGGAGACACGGTAATAAGCGACGCATCTGATGCGTTCCATCGTGTTTTTGTTGTCTGTTCTGTTCATAAGTAAACCAACGTTTATATTTGAACAACAGAACAAGCATCGTCCATCCATCCGTAAAAAATCCATTCAGAATTTCAGCATCTTATAAATGAAAAAGTCGTCTTAAAAGACGACCTTTTGTTCATGAGTAAACGTTGGTATGTTTATGAACAAATTTTTGTTCGGCGGCGTGATTACCACCACATGAAACGCAAAAGCAGAAGAATAATTTTTGACAATCCTTTATCGCGGTTTTTATCTCTTTGCTTATCGCGGATGGCTTTGAGTTCCTCTTTAAATTCCTGCCTGCGCTTTTCTCTTTCAGTAAGATCATTCTCGGCTTCCTTGTCGGAATGATCTTTTTCTTTTGTATGCTCTTGATTGGCTTCCGCAAATTGCTGCGCCAGTAAATTTTTCTTCGCCTCTTTTACATTGGCGGCATGATCTTTTGCAGGGTCGGGCTGCGCGGTGTTATCGACGGCCTCGATGCCGAGACGGTTCAGCATAAACGCCTCTGCTTTGCTCAAGGCGTTCGGGTCGCGTTCCTGCGGCGTTAGAATATCCTGTTTCCCGATGCTGAAAGCCTCGGCAGCCTTTTTATTCTTGTCTTTCTGTTTTTGCTTATCGGTCGTCTTTTCCGTCCGCGTGTTGTCATTGACGGGAACGGGCTGCACGGTCTTTTGTTTCTTGCGAATATTGATAATGGCTTGCTTTTCCGATGGGAGTTTCTCTTTCTGCAGACGGTCGCGGACTTCTTTCGTTTTGATCCCTTGAAGCTGGCGCACCAGGTCGAACGATCTTCCCGTTTCATCCACCACCATGAAGGGGCGGCGTTGTACGCCTTCGGCGATTTGATAGCCTGCCTTGTTTGCTTCTTTGATAAAGTCCTTACCCGTCTGGGTCTGGCCCCAAAGCTCCGTCAGGTGCTTTTTCATTTCGGGGCGGTTCTTATTCCGTTCAGGGGTCGGCTTATGTTCGAATATAAGCTCCATTGCCTTCCTTGCCCGATCTTGGGCAAGACGGGAAAAACTATCGGAGATCATTTTTCCATGTTCGCGGTCGTAGCGCTCCCAAACCACATGGGCATGGGTACGGTCGTTCTTGGTATGCAAAACGATCACCCTGCGCTGATTTTCCAAACCGAGTTGCGCCGCCAGCAAATCCGCCGCCTGAAACCATGTTTCAGGGGTCATTCGCGCGTCCTCACCATAAGCGGGATTGATCTGGGCGTGATACAGTCCCTTGTCGCTCTTGGTCAGCTCCGCCGTGAGCGACATGGACAATAAGGCTTCGTGCAGATGTACGTCATCAAACGCCTCACGGCCCACCACGTCCAGGATTTGAATATTGTCATTCTCGGCCATCGTCAGCAGATAGCGGGCAAGCTGCTTGCCGTTGCCACGGGGCTTGCCTCTAATGACCATTTTCCAAAGCCGTTAAAAGTTGGGTGGTGAGAAGATCAAGCTGCACGAGTGCATGGCGTACCTGTTGGCTGGAAGGCGCAAGCGTTCCCGTCAATTGTGCGCTGTTAATCCCTTTGGCAATCTGATTCAGATTGCTGCCGATTTTACCGAGTTCGGAAAGCCCTTGCAGCATGGCTGCACGTTCGGGGGTTGGCTTCCGAAAACGCGGGACGGCGTTCAGGGATTTGGCGCGTAGAAAATCGCTCAAGGTATGGCCGCTTTCATCGGCGGCCTTCTTGAGCAGATTTTTTTCGGAAGCGCTGACGCGAACGCGCACGATATAATCGCGCTTGAGTTCGCCCGCTTTGGTGGGTCGGGGCATGGGTTCAAGGTTTGGCGGCTAGAGGGTCAAGGGAGATGCAAACTCTCCCTTGCAAGACGGCTTGTGACGCAAAAATCCCGGAGGGTTTTTGTGGCTACAAGCCACGTCTTGCATCTGAAATCAGCATACATTTTTATGCGCTTTTGTCAAGAGCAAAACGACAAAAAACGCTGCGATTGTAAAGTCTTAAATGAACGCTATGCGACGATAAAACATGCGGTGAAACCGTATTCGATGCTATCGGATTTTGTGGACACAACAACCGATGAAAATTCTCTCACAGCTTGTTTTTCTCTCTCGTGTTTTTGTGGCTACAAAAACGCATCCTTCATAACGAATGTAAAAAAGGAAAAGGCTCGATCAAAGCCTTCAGGTGATAATACGGGGAATGTACGGGTTAAAACACGGTGGCAAGATCGGGTTAAAAAACGGTCGGGTTTTGTCGGTTGTGTTTGATATTTTGAGATACCAACCAACTACCGCCATGACCGAACCGAAACCGCTATCGGGCATTTCATCCGATGATTGGAAAAAACTATTTGCACTCAAAGGAAGTCCAGAGACATTCTATAAAGTCCTTTTGTTTGTCGTCGGCGTGTTTCTCACGCCGATAACATTGGCGGGCGCATTGATCTGGTACGCGCGGGGATATAACCGCTTTATGCGACCCAAAGGCAAGCTGCCGACCTTCTCGGATGCGCCGCCTATCGTAAAGGCCGCGATGATTATCGGAGCCGTTCTTATTTGGGTGTTCGTCTATTACGGCATCAAGTTCTATGTGTATCTGGTCGCGGAGCTTCTGCCGTGGCGTTATCAGAACCCCATGACGGTGGTCTATCTTCTTACCGCGAATATCCTGGTCACGTTCTTTGTGTACGCGCTGTTTCGCCAATGGCGAAACGGCGTCATGAGGCTGGCGCAGGAAGAAGGAAAATTCGGCACGGCGCGTTGGGCGGATGCGGATGAATTAAAAGCCTATACCAAACCAGAAGGGCTTTATATCGGCGGGGGCTATACGTTCTCCGATAAAGGCCATATCCTGACCGTGGCGGGAACACGCGGCGGCAAAGGCACAAACCTTATCATCCCGAATTTGCTTGGGATCAACGCCTATCAAGGCTCTTGGGTGGTGATCGACCCCAAAGCGGAAAACGCCGCAATTACGGCGCGTTATCAGAAAGAGACAGGCCGCGACGTGGTTGTCTTAAATCCGTGGGGGTTGTTCGCAGACAAACTGGACGCAAGCCGCACTTATAATCCGCTCGATCTTCTTTCCGATATATCCAGCATTCACCTTGTAGATGATGCGCAGATCATCGCAGAAATGCTTGTGCCGATAGACAAGCATGGCGGTGATCGTTTTTTTACCGATAACGCGCGGTCGATCATTACGGGGCTGTTGCTTCATTTAGTGACAAGCCAGGAAAAAGAAAAACAAACCCTCACGACGCTTTGGGAATGGTTGCGATTGCGTCAAGCAAAGTGGGAAGAATTGCTTGAAGACATGACCGTGAATGATGACCCCGTCAACGGGAAGATCATCAATAATTCGGCGAATGAGATTTTAAAGCTCATGGCGGCGGGAGAAAGGACTTTCGGCTCCATCTTGGCGACGGCCTTACAATGCACGGATTTTTTAAAGTCAAAGGCCCTACAGGACGCTTTAACCTCAGATTACGACCCGAAAAATTTAGCCGACGGCAATACGGCGCTTTATATCATCATCCCCGCAGACAAGTTGCAAAGCCATTCCAAGTGGCTGCGGCTGGTGACGACGACGCTGTTACGGGCCGTGGTTCGCAAGCCGAATAAACGGGTGACGTTCTTGTTGGATGAGTTTGCGGCATTGGGTTATATCTCCGAGATCGAAACGGCACTTAGCACCTATGCGGGTTATGAAGTGACTGTATGGCCCATCCTGCAATCTCTTATCCAGCTTAAAAAGAATTACGGCGATGGATGGGAAACCTTTATCGGCAATACCGCCGTAAGGCAGTATTTCAGCGTCAACGATAATTTTACGGCCAACTATGTAAGTGCGGCAATCGGTACGACAAGCTATATTACACAGAAGCGGAATAAAGCGGATGAAACAGAATCGTCGGCAAACGCCCGCGCCCTGATAACGCCTGACGAATTACGCCGCGCATCGGGAGACAATATATTCGCGTTCATGGGCGAAAAACCGCCGACTTACTATCCGAAGAAACCGTATTACACCATCGAAGGATTGAAACAGAGATATGATGAAAATCCTTATATAACACAATCGAAATGATTACTTCTCTCTATTACCCGCATATAAACATTAACCAAGATTGGTTAAGGCAAGCAGTATTATACAGTGAAAAGGTTTCAAGTATTTTGCCATTCTGGGAAGGCGAACAGTTAAGTGATGATATTCACTATTTACACCAAAAAGAAATATATACGCCAAAATTTGCTTCAGACATCATAAAAAATTGCAGTGACGAACAAAGAACGCATTTTGAAGAAACATTCATTGATACCATTAATGGGGAATATTTCATACAAGATAAGATTAAACGCCCCGCTTTTTCAGCCGACGCCTATAGTATTTATATTGAGAAAATACCATCGAAGGTTTTGGATCATCTAGCAAACAGTAAGTTAATTAAAAAGGAAAGCAATAGAGCCATCGTTACCGACAAAAATATAGCATTGACTTATATGGCTATGTTGAGTGATTTCATTTCTGCAGTTTCAAAAGAAACAATTATTCCTTCAACGGATATTCAAGATTTCGAAAAGCTCGCATTTCAATCCGCATCAAAAAAGATAAAGGCTCACAGATTGGTTTTGCAAGAATGTCTGCCTGTACCGAATGAAACCGTTTCAATAAAACAGCTGGTAAAATTTCGCGAAGAGCATGGATCACAATTTAGAAATTTCATGCAAGAAATTTCTAAACTCGAACAAGACCTATTAAAGTGTAATGAGGATAGAGAGCGGCAAGATAAGATCAACGAAATCACATTTAACATCAAAGCAAAAATCCTTGATTTGAAAGATTGCTACAAAGGATCAAAGATTGATTTTACATTTAAGTCTCTATCGTCCTTGTTAGATTTGAAAGCTAAGGACGGATTGATTATATCAGGAGCCGTTGCTGCTCATACCATTTTGCATGTACCTATCCCAATTGTTGTTGGAATATCGGCAAGTCTTTGGATAGCATCGACCCATACAAACTATAAAAAAGCGAAAACTGACTTGCAGGCAAAGCCGTATAGTTATTTGTATGACGCGCGCAATAAAGGGATTGTTTTATAGGCTTTTTTGAGTGTCGAAAATTTGCGCTTTTAAGGGTAAAATTTGCCAATTTTCTTTTCTTGAAACGACCCAAAATGTTTAAAAATGAGCGCCCGAAATAAGAACATTGATTATCAGTTATTAACACTTGTTAATAATTAGTTGTTGGCAGGATAATTTGCTATTCTTAACCTTTGTGTGCCGTGGGTTTTGCGTATTTTGCGAAAATAACTTCAATTCAAACACTTATCCAAGATGAGCCATTTTAAACCTGCTGAGACGAAAGTGCAAAAAGGAAAATCCGTCAATAGTGCGAAACAGGCTTCCTCTGCCCGTAAGCCTGCTTTTCGTTTTAAGAAGCCCACGGATCAGTCGCAACACAAATGGGAAATAAGTATTGAGGAAAGTACCGAAAATTGGAATAATGGGCGCGGTTCAAGGTTTGTAAATCGCCGCAAACCCAAGCCAAGTAACGTGGCAAGGAAGTTTAAAATGAACTCGAACGAGAATCCAGGAAAAAGAGATATTCCTGAAAAGGCATTTACCGAAGACGATATTGTTAGAAGGGTTACCGTCTTAGGAAAAATGATGGAGTATGGTTATGCGGAAATTGCACGCCAGGAATTGCCAAAAAGCGAGAAAAAATTTGCGGCGAGATTTGCCAAAGCTAGCCACGGTGAACTTCTTGCAGAAATTAAGAGATGGCAGAAGAAAATGCCTTCTTAACTTTTTTCATGTAATCATACGACTGCAATCTTTTGGTGTTGTAAGATTTTTTAGACAACAGGAAAACGCCATACCATGCCTCACCAAATACCGCCCAGACTTCTTCCCCACTGATTTCTATATCATCAAGTAATTCATGTACGTTGGAGTAGTCCTTATAAATTGCCCCAATTCTTTTAAGCTCTGGAATTAGCGTTTCTCGAAACCATCTGCTGGAATTCGCCATCATTGTAAATCCATACTTAGCCCAAGTCAGGTAACCGTTAAACTCCTCATCAATTGCCCCCCACGCTAGTAACTCAATTCGTTTAAACTCCATTTTTCGTCCATATTCTATCTGCGACTTCAACATCTCGAAGCCAATACCTTGTCCCCGATGTTCTTTTGCTTTCAGTAACACATTCTCTAAATATTGTGCTTTCAAATGTATTTTCCGAATAATTTTAATCCCATCAACAACAATGTTAATTTCTATGATGTCATGTGCGTCAGAAATCTTGGCGTTAATTGCATTCCTAACATTTTCAAGACTAAACAGGCCATAAACACCCGTAAGCCCAATAATGTCATGATAGCTATTACCCGTTAGCTCAAAACAGTTATATTCTGTAAGATTAATTCCCACTTCATTGTAAATTGGTGGATAACAATGTTAGCCAAAGAGAACTATAAATCAGTGTGTACTTATGCACAAGATTTTTTAAATGTTGATAACTATAGAGTGTTTTATTTTTGTGGGTACAGAAACTTTTAGGGCTGTAAAAAAGTGTCAACTACTTCATTAGATAATCACTAAAATCAATCTGCGGCCAATATAGACTGGATAAATCCGCCGCCGTGATATTTTCGTTCTCCAATAGCAACGCCATTTTATTCGTTGCCTGAAACCCCGCCTCGTCATTATCAAAGTATGTTGAGGCGTGTTTGATCGTCCCTTGCCTCGTAACGATTTCCACCGCCTCCCGCACGAATGCGACGGAATTCAACACGCAAACCATGTGCGGCGGCACTTCCCATTTATTCATTTCCAACCATGACAGAAAATCCCAAAAGCCCTCAAACAGCGATATGCGCGTTTGATCTTTGCCTTGTATCGTCGTCGGGTATTTCGGCGTAATGGCAATTTTAAACGATGTTTCCTTATGCGGCTGCGGGATGCTGATTTCATAGCCGCCTTTGTCGTTGGCGAAGGCAAAGCCGTTGATCTTTCTTTCGGGATTCTCGGTGTCTTGGATAAAGGCTTGTTTTAAATAAAGGCTCGCCAGTTTGAAAGAAATCCTTCTGCGTATCAGTTCCTCTTTCAATGAAGCGTATAAGATGCGATCTTGAAGTTTCAGGATTTTAAAGCGTGGCGGGTGCGGCGCGGTCGTGTCACGTTTTTGCTGACGCGCCAGCGTGATAAGCGGTGACGGCGATACGCCGATGCTGGCCAACCCGTCCAATGCTTCTTTGATCTGGCTGCGGTTGTTCAGGCCGTGAAACTCGCACCAAAGATCAATGCCGTCGCCTCCAGGTTTCGGGATATTAAGGGGCGAATGGCCGAAATCATACCATGTATTGCGCTGTTCGTTGATCTTGAACGACGCGGTTCTTTCGTCGGGTCGGAAGGGTGAAACATACCATTGGTCTCTTCCTCTGCCTTGTTTGGAAAACCTGCCGCCGAAATATTCGACGATTTTCCGCAGGGGAATCGCTTTTGCTTGCTCTATATTCATGGGATAACCTCAAGATAAGAAAAAGCACGGGCAAAAAGATTTGCCCGTGCTATGTCGGAAAACGGCGTTTAACGCTGACGGAATTTAAGCGACAAGGATTTTATCAGATCGCGTATATCCTGAACGCGCCATGCGGTCGTGCGCGGGCCAATCTCGATGGCGGGCGGGTATTTGCCCGTCTTGACGCCTTCCCACCATGCGGATTTGCTGACGGGGATATAGCGCAATACCTGTTTAAGACGCAGAAAGCCATCATCCGGCATTGTGCTTGGATGCTCCATTGTGAACCTCTGTAGAAAAATAAAGGCGCATAGAATGCGCCCGGGTTGGGGAGATCCGATATATAGGATAGTATTCCTAGATTGTCAAGGGTAGAAAATTGAAGATGTTTTTGTGGCTACATTTTGAATATGTCGGGTTTTGAAAACAGACTTACGACGGTAGGATCGCGGCTGTTGAGCAATAAGATCGGATTGCATTCCAGTTTCATCGCCAGCGTCTCTAACATGAAATCACGATCATGGATGGGCGTTGCAAGATGCAGGCAGATGCACCAGTGACGGAATTGATAGTCGTAACTGTAGATCGTTTCTTTCCACGCCTTTGGGGAATAACGTCCAATCAGCCAATTCGCCATGCGGATATGCGGAATACACACGGAATCCGTCCAGCCGCCTTTATCCGTCAGCCATGACGCAAGGTTGTTGTCGTTACCGGATAAGAGCATTTCGGGGGAAACTTCGCAGCGCATGCGTTATAGAATAATATATATTTATGGGAAATACAAGTATATTAAACCTTATCTATGCTATCCGTTAACGAGCTTACTTCTTCCCATCTCAAACAACGTATCGAGATGGACAACCAACACGCCAAACATTGGGAACGGCTTTTGAAAAAGCACGATGCCGACATTATCGCCAAAGGTCAGTCCGACGAACTCAAAGAAAAACATGAAAAAGAGTTAGAGCAGACCAATAGACTATATAAGATGGAAGCTCAAAGGATGTTCGAACGCCATGAGCAAGAGTTTGAAAAATGGCGTGAAGAAAAACAACGGTTCAAAGAAGGCCGTGGTAATATTTCCTTTGCCGATGACCTGGAAAAAGAAAAGAAGCGGCAGGAGTTCAAGAAAGAGCTTGAAAACCTGCGCCGTGTCACACGAGGAAAAGATTTAGAGCGGTGAAAGATTATCTATATAATCAGCCCAATCCTGCATCATCTTCGTTCTTTCATTCAGAAACTTCGCCCTGTCATAGGCTTTGTTAACGCCGTCAGGAACATGCGCTAACTGACGATCTATGACACTCATGCCTATAATGCAATTCTTGTTTAATGGTACTCATTGCTAAGGCCCTGAAACCATGACCGGTCATTCTCCCTTTATAACCAAGCTGATCTAAGCCGCTTAAAAGGGTGGCGTTGCTCATGGTCTTATAAGGCTTGGTGACACTTGGAAAAACAAGCTCATTGTTTCCACTCATGGAAAACAGTTCTTGAAAGAACGAAACAGATTGCCTAGATAAAGGAACGATGTGGGGTAGCCGCATTTTCATGCGTTCCGCAGGGATGATCCACAAGGATTTTTCAAAATTAAATTCATCCTTTTTTGCGCCGATCAGTTCGCTGGTTCTTACGAACGTCAAAAGAATAAGTTTAATTCCAATGAGCGTGCGTTTAAACATCCGTGTGTCATTTCGATAAATCGCTTGCACTAGATCAGGCAATTCCTCGATCTCAATGGCTGCAAAATGCCCTTTCTTATATCTACGGAGCATTCCCCTAAATTCAGTCGTAATATCTTGTTTTGCGCGGCCCGTTCGTTTTGCATGACGCATAACTTGCCCTATGATCTGCAATGCGCGCCTTGCCATTTCATTAGCTCCTCTATCTTGGATTTTTTCAATGACTACGGAAACCATTTGGGAAGTTACTTCTATCGTCGGATAACGACCAATGGCGGGGAACACGTCGAGTTTCAAACGATACAGAATGCTATCTGCGTGATTTTTTGACCATGTATCATAATTCTTTTTATGCCATTCCCGTGCGACTTCTTCGAAAGTTTGAGAGGCCAGATATTTGGCAAGTAACTTTTCTTCCCTGCGTGTGGCGGCAGGATCAATACCCTGGTCAATCTGGCTTTTTGCTTCGCGCGCTTTCTCACGCGCTGCCGAAAGCGGAACAAACGGATATGAACCGAAAGAAAGCCTTTTCTCTTTTCCGTAGAAATGATATTTGAGCCTCCAATTTCTGCCGCCGCTTGGTGAGACTTCAAGATAAAGCCCGTTCCCGTCAAATAATTTATAGGGTTTGATTTTGGGCTGGGTGTAGATTCTGTTTCATGTTGACCCACCGTTCTGTTTCATGTTGACCCACCATTCTGGGATGTTGACCCACCCCATCAATAGTCGTTTGCGTTTTTCTGCACGCGATATTCCGGGATGTTGACCCACCTGTTTTGTAATTTTCCAGGATTTTATTTTTGCCACTCTGGCATGTTGACCCACCTGTTGCAGGTGAAGGATAAGCGCTTTTTGTAAGTCATTTGCTCCTCAAAAAAACAAGGAGCATGGCGCAAAAGCCGATAGCAATGGAACAGTTAAAACAGATCC
>Ga0081606_1000530_pt1 | contig 15134 bp, 10 predicted proteins | sample EareggfetidaYelm_FD_71127 | JGI IMG/M metagenome (GOLD analysis project Ga0081606, IMG submission 71127) | Earthworm egg capsule microbial community from the University of Washington, USA - E. fetida Yelm (SPADES assembly) (version 2) | ecosystem: Host-associated > Annelida > Reproductive system... | reverse complement strand
GCCACTAGTGGTTCAGTACTATCTTACTGAAGAAGACGCCTTGATTTATCCGGGCCGGATGTTGCCAAACAACTACAGAAATGTTACGCCTTTTAATCAGGAAATTTACGCCAAAGTAGTAAACGGGCCCGCTTGTTACGGGATTTCGAAAGTGCAGCTTGTCGTTCAGGTTTTTGCCCCTGCAGGATTTGAAAATGAAACGGTAAACATTTGTGATTCTGTAGATTTGATCTCGCCAAACGGATATGGCCCGTATGTTTGGTCACACGATCCGTTAAACAGCAACAACATTGCTACAGTAACAACTGCGGGAACTTACACTGTATCCGTCACACAAAACCTTTGCAGTGTTTCTAAAACTTTTGTAGTAACTACACCGGAACCTCCGGTAATTACAGCTGTTGACATCAATGATGTTTCACTCAGTGAAAATTCAGTTTTGATTCACTATACAGGAAATGCCCAGTACAGTTTTTCACTTGACGGGTTTGTTTTTCAGGATTCCCCATATTTTACCAATGTACACCAGGGAGACCATACTGTGATTGTAAAGGGCGAATGTTCTATTGACAGCAGAGTCATTTTTGTATTGGATTATCCAAGATTTTTTACCCCTAATAATGATGGATACAATGATTTATGGTCTGTTGAAAGCCCGGCATTGGATCCCAATGGCACCATCCATATTTACGACCAATATGGAAAATTCCTAAAACAACTTAGCACCGCAGGAAAAGGATGGGATGGGAAATTTAACGGTAAAAATTTGCCTGCAGCCGACTATTGGTTTATTTTAACACTCGAAAATCGAAGAATCGTTAAAGGACACTTTTCTTTGAAAAGATAAATCCCTTTTTTTAAATAACTTATTTATGAAAAAAACGATTTTTTGGTGTTTGCTATTGCTGCCATTTATCATACATGCGCAATTTAGTAAAACACATTACATTCCGCCACTGGGAAGTACACAAGATGGTTCTGGAAGAGTACAAGATCAATACCTTTACGTATCAACTCCCAACGTAAATCCTGTAAATTTTAAAATAATTGCACTGGGTGGCAACACAATTAATGCTACCGTTTCCAGAGATGCTCCATATATTCAAACTATTGGCACCGGGGAAAATACTCAATTAATTGCGCGACCGGTGTTAGCAAACCGGGTACTATCAACAAAAGGCTACATCATTGAAGCCGAAGACATGGTTTATGTGTCTGCAAGGGTAATGGCTGGCGGTCAAAATCATGCAGGCGCTTTAGTTTCAAAGGGGTTGGCGGCATTGGGTAAAGAATTCCGGGTGGGTTCCTTGTTGAATACCAATGTGCCTGCGATATCTTTTGGTGCGGCTTTATATACTTTTGTTACTGTGATGGCTACTGAAAACAATACCACAGTTACTTTCAGTGATATTAAACCGGGTGCGCGCCTGGTCAATAATTTTGCAGTCGGGAATACTCCTGCACCGGTTGTTCTTAATAGTGGCCAAAGTTTCCTCATGGCAGTATCCGGAAACGACGGAGATGCAAACAGGGATGCGCTCATTGGTGCTTTGGTCAAATCCGACAAACCGATAGCGGTGAATTGCGGTTCATTTGCAGGTACAAATGCCAATCAGAACCTCGATCTAGGCTTCGACCAGATCGTAGATGCAGAACGCACCGGAAAAGAATATGTCTTCATTAGAGGCGAAGGTGCAGATATTGTAGAAAGGGTATTGCTTGTCGCACACAAACCAAACACCACCATATCCATTAATGGCGTATTATCTCCTATTGTACTTAATGCCGGAGAATATACCTGTCTTGACGGGAGTTATTATGATGCCAATGGCAATATATACATCTCAACCTCCGAAAACATTTTTGCGTACCAAAGTGTTGGTAAAGTAAATACCGGCGCGAGCCTTTATGCCAATCAGGAAATGTTTTTTGTTCCGCCGCTAAGCTGCCAAACACCGCACAGCATTGATAATATTCCGGAGGTTGACAAAATTGGGACTAAACTTTTCCCGGGGCGCATTACGCTGATTACGAAAACAGGATCTGTTTTAAATTTCAGGATTAATGGTGTTTCTTATACTTATAACGACTTGTCGGTCATTCCGGGATTGGCTAAAGTTGGCCCATTAAGTGTCACCGGAAATCCTGGTTACGTTACTTACAACATCAAAGGACTCAGCGGGAATGTGGCTGCTTTTTCTGACAGTGAATTGTATTTAGCCTCCTATGGGACAAACAATGCCGCGACTTTCGGTGGATTTTATTCTGGTTTTACATACAGTCCCGAAATCAGTTTTGGTATCGTAAATTCTACCGTACCCAACTGCCTTCCGAACATACGCCTTACGGTTAACACTTTAAGTCCGTTTGACACTTTCCAGTGGTATTTCAACGATATACCAATTGCTACTCCTGATGGACTCCGCAATTATTACATCCCGCAACAATCTGGATTCTATCATGTAAAAGCCACAATTGCAAGTTGCGGAACAGACCTGATATCAGATAAAATCCCTGCGAGTATTTGCCCGTTAGATTCAGATAACGATGGCAGGATTAACAATGTTGACCAGGATTATGACAATGATGGCATTCCAAATTGTACAGAATCATTAGGCAGCAGCAACCTGAACCTTACTTTGGTAAACAACTTGAATATCGGTCAAATCACTAAAGGCAGTTATTCAAATGTTTACCGAAGCACCGTTATTAGTACCATTCCAGGCAATGCTTTTGTAAAACGCAGCAATGATTTTCTTTCAACTGTTGCAACCGGGAAAGGCAATTCGCTAAGCATGCAATTGAATTTTGATCAGGCAAATTCCAAACCGATTTCATTAATGGTCAAATATCCTGATGCTACAAATGCTGGTTTTTTATTGGATGCTAATGCTGAATTTAGGATCAGTACTGGTGTAAACGAAATTATTACAGTGCTAAACCCTAATAATGAGTTGCTGATCGATACAAATTATGACGGTATTTTCGAAAATGGCATCACCCAATTTTCATCATTTGAGATCCGTTTCAGGTTAAACGGCAACACGCCACTTCCAGTCGGCAGCGGCACTTTCAGTTTTAGTGCAAATATGATCCGTGCCTTAAAATTTGAACACATCAACCTTTCGGATGCTGTCGCTTCAAAAGCTACTTTTTCTATAATTGCAACTTGCATTCCCAAAGACACGGATGGCGACGGAGTTACTGACGACAACGATCTTGACAGTGACAACGATGGGATTTTGGATACCGTTGAAGCACAAAATAATGTTTTCGTTCCAAGGCTGAATGTGGATGCCGATAAAAACGGAATTGATGATGCCTACGGTAATGGTATTGTTCCAATAGATACCGACAATGACAGTATTCCTGATTATCTGGATCTTGACAGCGATAATGACGGAATCTATGACCTTACAGAATCCGGCAGCCGAAGTGTTGTTGATGCCGATTTAAACGGTATCATTGATGGAAGCCCGGCCAGTTTTGCCAACAATGGAATTGCTGTAAGCATTCAAACCACACCGGCTTCGGGCATTTTGAATTACACCGTTGCTGATACTGATACTGATGGTATTTCCAATTACCGTGAGAAAGACAGTGATAATGATGGTTGCAACGACGTGATTGAAGCCGGGTTTTCAGACCCAAATAATGATGGGCATTTAGGAGCGATAAATGCTACAATTGACAGCGGTGGCCGTATCAGGGCATCTGGGGGCTATACAGTATTACCGAATAATAATTACATCCTTCCAGCGCCAATCACCATTACCGCACAACCTCAAAACACAAACATTTGCAGGTTGCAAAATGCCGTTTTTACAATCACCACTACGCCTGTAGACGGTTATCAATGGCAGATTTTAAATGCTGGAAACTGGACAAACATTACAAATGATGCTACCTATTCCGGAGCGACAACTTCCAGTTTATCGATTGCTGTTGTTACGCAAAACATGCACAATTCGAGGTATAGGGTCTTTTTATCTAAAATAGGGAATTCCTGCGGTATGAATTCTACTGAAGCCATGCTAAAAGTGTTAGCGCTTCCAGCAGTAGTGACACAAGTAAAAATGTTTGAATGCGACGAAGATGCTACCATTGACGGTCTCACAAAAATTGACCTCACGCGGATGAAAGCGGCTATTTTACCACGTTTTACTTCTGAAACTTTTGAGTATTACACCTCTTTACCCGGTGCGCAAAATCAAACGGCAGCCGACTTAATTGCTTTGCCAAATGACTTTTATACCGGCAACAATACCGTTTGGGTACGCGTGCAAAACAGCAATTCTTGTTATGATATCACAGAACTGGATATTTCCATTTCGGCAACCCGGATTCCGTTAACCTTTTTAGACACTTATCGCAATTGCGATGACCTTTTAGACATTAACGGAAACAATAATGCCAACAATAATGACCGTGACGGGGTTTCCCATTTTGATTTTAGCGCAACCACAGCAAGGATTCAGGCATTCATCCCGGCCACACAGCCATTTACAATCAAATACTACAAAAACGGGACTGATGCCGCAGCGCAGAGAAACAGTATTGCTGACATCTCGAGCTACAGGAATATCGGTTTCCGGAATACGCAAGACATTTGGGTGCGAATCCAGAGCAGCGTTGACCCTAATTGTTTTCATTCTGGACCATATGTAAAACTCATTGTTGACCCTTTGCCTGCAATCAGCAAGACCGAAGAAGTTTTGCTTTGCCAGGATGTCGCTACCATTGTCGAAACGCTGCATGCTGGTTTGCCTGCGGGTACTGTGCTTTCAGATTATACTTATGAATGGATTTTTAAGGGGAACATCGTAGGAACCAATGCCACGCTACCTATTTCCGAGACAGGAACCTACTTTGTCAAAGTGACCAGCCAGCAATTGTGTGAAGAAACCAAAGAAATCACGGTTGTACTGTCAAACCAGGCACATATCAATGACATTCAGGTGATAGATCTATCTGATGAAGAAAATACCATTACGGTAATAGCGACAGGATTTGGGACATATGTGTACAGTCTTGATGCTCCTAATGCTTTTCAGGCATCGCATATTTTCCATAATGTTTCGGCTGGAGTTCATACCATTTACATCAAAGACTTAAAAGGTTGCGAAACTTTGGGGCCTGTCAGCGTTTCTGTGCTTGGCATGCCTAAATTTTTCACACCCAATGGCGATGGTTACAATGATACCTGGAATCTAAGAGGCGCTACTGCTATTTATCATCAAAATGCAATAATCCGTATTTTTGACCGCTTTGGAAAATTAATAAAACACATTTCCCCTTTGGAAGATGGCTGGGACGGAACTTTGAATACAGTACCATTGCCGGCAGATGATTATTGGTACACGATTGACCTTGGCGACCGGGAAATAATACGCGGACACTTTTCTTTAAAACGTTAATTTACTTATGTACAGATTGATTTTTTTTTGCTTTTTTGCGCTCACGCTGGTATCGCATGCCCAGCCAATGAAACCTTCAACAGGCAGTATCAAACATTATGAAAACTTTCCGTCGAAATGGGTCAAACCTAGGAATATAGATGTTTGGCTTCCCGAAAACTATTCTAAAAAAGATAAGTACTCCGTTTTGTATATGCACGATGGGCAAATGCTTTTTGACGCCAATACCACCTGGAACAAACAAGAATGGAAAGCTGATGAAATTGCTGGCAAATTGATTGCAGAAAAGAAAACGGACAAATTTATTATTGTCGGGATTTCAAATATTGGAGAAACCAGGCATAGTGATTATTTTCCGGAAAGGGCATTTGAACTATTGCCAGTGGCGCAACGCGATTCTATTTATGAAAAACATCAAAATGAAAGCAACCCGTTATTTGGGTCTAAAATCAATTCTGATAATTACCTTAAGTTTATTGTTAGTGAACTGAAACCATTCATTGATAATATTTTTTCTACGCATTCAGACCAACAGCATACTTTCATTGCCGGTTCCAGCATGGGCGGATTGATCTCATTGTATGCGATTTGCGAATATCCTAACATTTTTGCCGGAGCTGCCTGTCTTTCTACCCATTGGCCGGGCGTAATGCATTCAGAAAAAAATCCCGTTCCTGCTGCTTTTTTTGCTTATATGGACAAACATTTGCCTTCACCAAAGAATCATAAGATTTATTTTGATTATGGCACGGCGACTTTGGACGCCGTTTATGAGCCTTTGCAACTCAAAGCGGATGAAGTGATGAAAGCAAAAGGGTATAAAACCGGAAAAAATTGGGAAACTAAAAAATTTGAAGGCGCAGAGCATTCTGAAAATTCCTGGGCAGCACGATTGGATGTCCCTTTTCTATTTTTGCTGGGAAGGTAGATTGTTGTTTTTAAACCATAAAGGTTTCTTAATCCCTTGAAATTTTCCCTGTAGAAACAATAGCTTAGGAATTTCTCAATATAAAAACAAACGAATTCTAAACGATTATTAGAAAATCTTATGTACGACCTTGTACAAAACGAATTTCTAAATATTTATTTGATCTTTAAAATTTTTCTTTCGTTTATTTAGACTTAGTAATTTATTTAAATTCGTTTGTCAATTTTAAAACCAATAGCATTTGCATATTTGTCTAAATCAATTGAAGCAACTGTTCCAATTACTTGTTGTAAATAGTGAGTCAGTTGGAGAAAAAATGTAACCAACGAAACGTCTTTTTCGCTAAATTCAACGCTTAGAAACGTTCTATCCAAATAATATTTTTCAATACTATCTTGGACATTTTCAGGAGATAAATCTTGAATTCCATCAAAGTCTACATAAAAACTGCCGTATTCAATAGAACAGCCCATCTCCATAGACTTAAGACCTTTAAGGCTTTTCAAATGATTTATTACTGTCTTTTCTTGTACAATTGAATTAGTACTTGTAAGTATTCCACCAATAATTTTAGTCAACGCTCTTGGATCTCTATATTCACCAGCATTTATAATACGCGCAGATGTTCTTTTAAGTTTTCTTACACTTTCGATCTTCCTGCCAGCATATTCAAAATAATTTATCGTTTCTTTAGTTGAAACTTTAACGCTTCCTTTAAAATCGGGTTTTACTTCAAAAACTGCATATACTCCCTCAGCAGGAATATAAATAAACCCGTTTTGATTAAATACAAAAGGAGTAAAATGTTGATCATAAATTACAATATCTATTTGATGACTTGTGTCACCATTTGAGTCAATTACGATGGCCTTATCAACACAATATCTGTTCGGTAAATACTTTCGTAACCACTCAATCCAAACATTTTCTAAAGCGTCGCCTACTGAGCCTGGGTGTGTAATATGTTCCCTATTAGTGTTCAGTTGAGCAGACATTTGTAACTGTAATCCACCAAACAATTCTTTTAAGTTTGCGTTACTCATATTTCAACAGTTTTTTATCATTATAAATATACATTGCGGGCTCAAATGCCGTCTCAGTGATTTTCACTATCACTAAAACTGGATTTTGATTTCCAATTTTTTCGTTTTCAGCGATTTCTCTCATAGCAACATTATCGGTAGAACTTGGGGTAGCTGAGGAATTAGGGTGCGAATGCCATTCCCCAATGTAGGTAACTTTTCCGTTACTTTCTTTAAATATCGACTGTAATCTTTCATTTAGACTGCCAGGATGTCTGACAAAAACAGTCTTACCGTTTTCAAATTTATCAGGCACTAAGATATCATCAATAAATGTCAAGTTTCCACGATTAACACCAGTAAATACTCCGCCAAATTCTTTAGGAAAATGATGAGATAATTGTACTTTCATTTTAGAATATGTTTCATTAGAAACATATAAGTACCGTTGGGTTGAATCTTCAAAAAAATCATAAAATTTTCTGATTTTTAAGCTTTTTAAATCATCTTTTAATTCTTGACTAATTATAAAATTATCCAAGAAATTTGATGTTTCAACTTGATGATTTATATTCATTATCGCTACATTTAACAATGAACTAATGTCATTAAAATTAGCTTCAAATGTAGGATAGCCGCAGCCAGCACCTTCAAAAAAAGAAGGCTTTTCATTTCCTAAGAATTCGTAAAAATGATTAGTCTTTCTGGTTATGTCCTTACCACCTATACAAAGTAAATCTTTTGCCTTATTAGTTATACTCAGACTGAACACCTTGCCGACAAAATTAATATTGTCAAAAGTGTAAGTAACTTCGGTATCAGTAGAACAATCAAAAACAAAATCAATAGATTTATTTAACCATTCCTCCATATCATAATAATGGTTTAATTTCAGAGGAATATTGAATATATTCACATACGGAGAAATGTTTGTAAGATTAGCTTTTAGAGATTCGATTTTTTTCCTGTTCAAGTCGAGTAAATTATATCTCGATCTACATAGATTACCTGATGCAACAGAATCAAAATCATCAAGAGATATATTTCTACAACCACTTCTAACCAGTATTTCTGCTAATGAACTTCCTAACGCACCACATCCGATAATTAAGATTTTAGAATTAATAAGACTTTCTGAAAGTTTTCCCCTTCCAAAAAATCTCTCATAATTGCTATTAATTGTATTACCCCAAATGACTTTATCGGTAGAACAAATGCTTATATATTTATCATGTCCAGATTTTCTTTCTGATATAGGTACTAATTGAGTTTTAATCGGTAATTTAATTTTATTGATTTTAATTAAATCCCAATGAACTTCATATCCTTCGTTATTTGGAATCTTATAGCCCAACAAAACGTATAAGTCATTCTCAAAGAAGAAATTTTTATTTAATCCTTTAAAGGATTTATATAAATGTTCAATAAAATTTTTAGGTAAATATTTTTCTAGCTGAGACCAATTTTCAATACTCTTTCTTCTGCCTAAATCATCTACTATAATGGGTTCGTCTTCGATGTAAACCCAGAAACCAATATATGCTTTTAACTTTAGCTTTTCCAAAAGATCAGAAGACCATTTATCTTCAAAATCCTTGTCGAATCCGATTCTAAAAAAAGTTTGAGTTTTGGTTTTCTCCTTAGTAGAGGTATCTGTTTCAATTTCATAATTTGTTGAATTAGAATATTGAAATGTTCCAAATTCATCTTTTTTAAACTTTTTTTCATTATCTGAAAAGTAAAGAGTAGATGATTTATCTATCTCGGTATTATGGATTAAATATGTGTAATTATCATCTTCCTTTTTACATATGAAATAATCATAAATCCAAGTTTTTAACCCTTCAATTTCAGACTTAAATTTTCTTTCAAAATCGTCATCCTTATCAGGGTGAAAGCATACTGAGCCATCATTATTAATATGGGGAAGTCCAATCAAATCGATGTTTCTAAATATAATAGAAATATTATCTGCAGTAGGTAAGGTCAACGGGTAACACTTTGCTACTGACACATCGAATTTTAAAGTAACTCCTTTATAGTCTATTTTTATTTTCCCTGTATAAAAATATGAACCTAGGCTAAAAGGAGTTAAAATTTCAATACACTCATCGCTATTTAAAATGCTTGTTATTCGATTTTCCAATTTATCCGAATTTGCTAGTATTCAATTGAGGTGCAGCAGCTTGAGAAGAGTTTTTTTCATCATCATCGTTGTAATCCTCATTTATTGGAAAGTAGAATTTAATTTTATCTGAATCCTCATCAACTTCTTTTATTGTTTTCTTCATGTCAGATTTGGTGCTAGACTTAGCGGTATCACTCATCGCGTCAGAAATAACGTTACTTGAATTAGCGGGATCAACCAAATCGTTTGATTCAATATTATCGACAATATGATTCATTACCATTTTAACTTTTCCCCATAAACCGTGAGGTATATTGTCAGAATTTTTATCAAAACTTTCCTTAGTGTAAAGTTCCATCATAAAAGATTTGATAAGTTTCCCGCCTTTTTGAGCCTTTCTTTCGGTTTTCCACACTTTAAGTAATTTAGCAACTTTTCGCTCGTGTTTTCTACCCTCACCTTGCAGTAGTCCGACGTGCTTCTTGATGTTTGTTTTTACCTTCGTACTACCTTTCTCATCTTCTTTAGTGCTTCTACTATTGATATACAAACTTAAATCAGTGTTGTTTTCATTATAGTCACCATTATTAGGTCTTTCTCTTCCTGGAACTACATCCATATTGAATTCCTCCCCATCAATTTCAAAAAGTAAACCTATAGAAACACGTTGTTTTCTAACATCGATTAATTCATCGTCTTCATACTCATCTTTAAAATAATCATATACAGCATCAAACATATCTTTCAAGTTTAGAAATCCATTTTGATTAGTATTAGGCTCTTTTTTCAGAAAGGGAATGCAACAATCAATATCAAATTTTTTATTGATAGCGGTACATTTAGCATAAGAGCCAGAATCAATCGAATTGCCAGCTTTTTCTTTAGTGAATTTTTGATTTAATGCCGTTTTCACATCATTTTTCTTAGCAACATATTTATCGATGTTTGCGTGTTTATTAATGTGATTTGTTTCGAGTACTTTTTCTAGGTGTGTTTGTTTGTCTGTCGCCATATTTATAATTTTAAATGGCTGAAAGTCAAAAAGAATGCCTTAAAAAGAATGCTGACAGCGTGTCAGTTTTATCTGCCATAAAAAATGCTAACAAGTGATTTTACTCAGATTCAGAACTGATGTTGACTGGCAGGATTCTACGACCAATTACAACGTTTTCGCTATTATAGCTTTTTTCAATTATAAAAATGCCTTTTTTCAAGTTGAGGGTGAGTAATTCTTCATGCTCTGGACTATCTTTAGGAATACTTTTCTTTTTAAAATTTCCATCCGTTTGATTCTCTACTCGATTACCAATGAGTACAAGCCCAGAATTCTCAATTCGATTAAAATTTCCGTTGCCATCAGATTCGTAAACACCTTGACGTCGTGAAATAATATTAGAATCTTTACCCAATGAAGCATTTCCTTGCGTACTTACTGGATCATATTTTTTTGGACTTAGTTCTTTCAGTTTTTCAGATTCAATGCTACTATCTGTAGATCTTGCGAAGATTGGATGTTTTTTAGCTTCCACTTCCACTTCCCTCTGAGCTCTTTCAGCTGCTGGATCAGTGATAACATTAATAATTCTATTTTTTCCAGATAAAGGATCGTAATAATTTACTCTTGTTATGAGGTAGTCTGAAGTTTCCTTCTTTTTCTTAATGGAAGTATATTCGGTTTTTAATATTTTTATACTCTTCACATTCAAAAGCATATATTCTCCATCATAAAATATCGAACCCTTATCAACAATTGGCTGAGCGATTCCAATTTCTTTTCGTGAATTTTTTACAGGAATAACTTCTTTAATTCCGGAATCATATGTTACCTGAACAATATATTTAGTAGGCAACTTTTCTTGTCCCAATCCAATAGCAGTAGTAAAAAACAACAGAGCAAAAAATAATCTTTTCATATTTAATTTAGTATTTAAATTTTAAATAAATCAATTCAGTATCAACATGTAATTAAGGAAACAAACACATTCTTAGCTATTACTAAGCACGAAAATAAACAAATTATTTGACTTTTACAGTGCTTACTTATGACTAAGAATAACAAGACTGATATAGAGCAATATGTTATAGATAAAATCAAAGAAGTCCGAATTCAAAAAGGATTTTCTCAAGATGATCTTGCCGTATTCCTTGATACTTCAAGAGGTTTTATAGGTCAAGTTGAAAGTCCTAACCATACTTCAAAATATAATCTCAATCACATTAATAGATTAGCAATTGAGTTGAAATGTTCACCTAAAGATTTTCTTCCGCAAAAGCCGTTTTCAAAAAAGGATTGAAGCACTCAGTTTTCGACATTTTTTCTTCGATTTCTGGTGTTATCTTGAAAAAAGAGTAAGAAAGCCCACAACCAGATACTTGATTGCACCTCGAACAAAAATTAAAATTACTTGTAGATTTGCTTGAGTGCCTCGACGTACATTCGCTTGACTTTAGAATTTAATTCAACCGTGTTATGTTGATATTCAAAACAGGAACTATCTTCCATCGCAATCTTATACTGCTTCAGTTTTTTAGATTTAGCACTTGCAGATATACTTCCACTATCAACCAATTTCTTTAATAGATAATCTACCTCGGGCAACCCTCTCATTTGAATGTAATCTCTCCTAAACCATTTATCAACATCACGCATTCCCTTGATGTTTTTCGGTAGTATTGAGATGGCTTTTTTATAAATTGAATTATATAAATCAAACCATTTTTTAATCAGGATTTTCCAGACAACAGGAGAGAACAAATCTGAAACGTGCAACTCTTTAAGATTCAATATTTGACGAACTCTTTCCTGCAATTGAAGCTCGATCCTCATTAAATTGTGGGTGTGGCTGTATCTAATAGTTTCTACATCTTCAATCAATTTCCTTTTAGAGAATTTCAGCTTGTCGTAGAATAACAGATGATGACTATACGAATTATTCTCGAACCGCAATGTAGTTCGATGCCTATCGATACGTTGAAAATATCTCAGGAAAAATAATTCTTGGAAATAATCGGTAACATTCTGATCCAACTCAAAATTTATCCCAACATCAATTCTACCGACAGTACCTCGTTCCAAAGGCAAACCGATTTCATTAGACAAAAGACGGATCGCAGGTTTAATATCTTTCCAACTAAAATTTTCTACGCTATTTCCATTATAGAACGTTGGCAAACTGCCCTCGACAATCAGCAAATCGTTTGTCGCTGTCACAGTCATATTTTTTATCAATCCTAAAGGCTTATATCCTTTTCTACCTTTTTTAGTGAAAGGTCGAAGTCTGGATTTAATCTCTTCCAAATCCCAACTGTGACCTAGATTTTTTGACAACAAGATTATTTTAACGGTATCGATCATTTGATTTTGGGCTGATTAATATCTTTACTCTTTCTCTTTTTAGAAATATTATACGCTTTTTATAAGAATACTCAGTGAAACGCATGTTTGGAATTCAGAATTAAATCTTATTTTAAAAGTTGTTTCCTATTTTAGAATATTAAGACCTAGATTTACTTTTTAGCTTTAAATTTTACTAATGCGTTTTTGGCTTCAATTTCAATTTCATCGGTAGTTTTAATCTTATTTTGCGTCATCCATTCATTGATTTCGTTTCTTTTAAAATAAACGATTTTACCACCTGGACTTTTATAATGAGGTATTTTTCGCATACTCGTCAATTTGTATATATAAGATTTTTCAAATCCCGTGTAGCTACAAACCTCGTTAACAGTAAAAACTTCTTTTTGTAATAATAGTAAATCCCTGATTTCATTCATTACCTCTAATACCGATATTTTTTTCATTTTCTTTCTATTTAAAAATTGATGGGATACTATTAATTGCTGTTTGTTTAGAGGTTTCGGCAACTCTGACATATCTTTCGGTTTCGACGATACTCTTATGACCCAACAGTTTAGAAACGGTCATAATATTTTCATTTTTAAGAATTAGCGCAGTAGCAAATGAATGTCTTGAACAATGCCAAGTAATGTGTTTTTCTATTCCTGATCTGTCTACCCATGTTTTCAAATTATTTCTACACGCCATGTAGGACGGTAATTTGAATACCAATTCATTTCCCTTTTGTGGGTTTCCGATAAGATAGATTATGTCTTGATGTAAATTTAATGTCAGCCGTTCTTTCGTTTTTTTCTGAATTATATCAAGCTGATTATCTTTAATGTTTTCCCACCTCAATGTTGATACATCGCAAAACCTTAACCCTGTCAGATAGCTAAATAAAAAAGCGTTTTTAACTTGAGGTTTTCGACAGTAAGTATCATTTAAAAGTTGGATTTCCGATGAAGTTAGAGTGTTCTTTTCGCTTGAAACTCCTTTCGAGTTTGTAATTCTTTCAGTTGGATTTCGTATAAAATATTTATTGAATGTTGCTTCCTTAATTATTTTCTTTAGTTTTTTAAAATAGTTGTATGGTGAAATTCCGCTTAATTGTGTTTCTAAATAATTGCGAAATTTTAAAAGGAAATTTTCATCAATTTGAAGGCACGATAGCTTATCTTTTTTGATGTACTTCTTCATTTGCTTAATTACAGAAACATACGCTTCAGCTTGAGATGAATTTTTCCCACTGATGAACTCTTCACAGTATTCAAAAAAATCTTTATTTAGTTGGTGCTTTTTTTCAAGGAAGTTGTCTTCATAGAGTGAATCACTTTCCAAATTGGAAACCATTTTGCGAATCGTTTCTCTTTTCTCCTTCCTTTCTTGTCTTTCAAGTGGAGTTTTAGGAGATTTACAGTATCTAATTTTCGTGCTTTTTTGGATTCTTCTACCGTTTCGATGAATATCTAGCATTACACTTACTTGATTATTCTTTAATTCTACTTCTCTTACTTTTATTGTCATAATATTTTACTTTCTTATCTAATAACAGATGTCAATTGGTACATTGACCTATTTTTAAAACTTTAACATACTTTAACACTTTAAGCGATATTATACTAGGAGTTTCGGTAAATTAAAAAACAAACGAAATACCAACGGAACGCTTTAAGGAAAGGGGTCAAACAAGAGAAATTAAAATCAAAGAAAGTTTGTGGACTTGTGATATATCGAAATTTTTATGGGTACAAAAATGTACTATAAACTACCATAAAGGTTAATCAAGTTTTCGGTCTATTTTTGTTGTTTTACGAAATGCCATAGCCCTGATGGCAGCGGCATCCTTTTGCAGAGCGCAGCAGAGCAAAAGATAAAGCGAACAGCAGGAAACAGCTCCTAACCTTCGTATAAATGAACGGAATTTCAAACAGGGCTTGTGCGTAGTGAATCAGTCGTTCTTTTATTGAGCAATGGCCGGAATTCTGAAGAAATGCTGCGTAGATATTGGAGTTGGAAGCTGGATTTTTAAAAAACACGAAATTTTATACAAAGTAACCATTCCTGCATAATATCCAAAAAATTAAAAAAGCCACTCTTTTCAGAATGGCTTTTGATTTTATATACTTTAAGAAATTAGATTTTGAATCTTTTTCTATCCGTTTCTGTCAAATAGATTTTTCTCAAACGAATCGATTTTGGTGTTACCTCTACATATTCATCTTTTTGAATGTATTCTAAAGCTTCTTCTAGAGAGAAAATGATCGGCGGAATGATTCTCGCTTTTTCATCGTTTCCAGAA
>Ga0081606_1000529_pt1 | contig 15173 bp, 8 predicted proteins | sample EareggfetidaYelm_FD_71127 | JGI IMG/M metagenome (GOLD analysis project Ga0081606, IMG submission 71127) | Earthworm egg capsule microbial community from the University of Washington, USA - E. fetida Yelm (SPADES assembly) (version 2) | ecosystem: Host-associated > Annelida > Reproductive system... | reverse complement strand
TATTATTATTAATTTTATTATTATTATTATTATTATTTTTATTATTATGTAGACTATGTTTGCGTGTATCGCGATGTTAACCTTCGGGCTACCAAAATGGGGTGGTACCCACCCCCTAAGGTTTTTTCGATGTCACACTTTTTGCTTTTGGAATAAAGTTTTGGCGTTTCAGGTAGCTGTCGGGGGTCCATTTGCGCACATTTAGAGGTATAAATTTTTATGATAGCCCATGCCATTTAAGAGTTATAGCCTAGTTGCCGAGGGTACCCGTGGGGTGGATACCACCTTTTTAGATTATCGGCCGTAACATAATATTCGTGCAATTCTCATAGAAAGTAACTATGCCATTCAGTAGAGGGACGGTAAGGCCACATTTTCATACCTGTTGATGTACTTTGTGCCTCAATTTAATGAAGCTACAGATATGATAACCCTCGAAAGTGTGATATTTCCAATGTGATTATGCGTATATAATAAAATTCATAGCTTCGAGTAGCAATAACATTTTTGAAATTCAAATACACCATTTTACTCAGCAAACAATGCTGTATCAAACGCTGTATTACACAATACAATAGCTTGCAGTTTTAAATTTATTTAGCCAACACGCAAGTCGTTACTGTTGAGTAACGCAAAAGTTCGTTAATTACGGAACAATGGCGCTAGTAAAAAAATCATAGTTTCGAGTAGCAATAACATTATATTCAAATACACCACCCTGCGCAGCAAACAATGCTGAATCAATACCTTTATTACACGATACAAAAGCTTGAATCTAACACTAAATCTAGGGGGGTGTTGGTAACCACCCCCCCCTTGGTAGCCGAAGTCACAATAAATAGCTTTGTAGCCTGAAGGTTTACGCGACTTTGTTTTGGTATTGCAATTCAAGAAAGCTTTGCACTCTTTTACCAAAGTAGAGTAGGCATACAATTAATTAGGAACAATGATTTCGTGTTGAAACAACCGCAGTTCAAATAATTGAAAAAATAGACACTTTAATTCCATTATGATGTGGCATTACTGGTAATAAGCTATAGTAACCTACATGTATTGATTGTTTAAGAAACACTGGGGAACAATTTTGAACGTAATTTCTGCTGAGTTGGATTTCTGACTTGATTTAGACTAAATAATATTATAGCACGCTGATTCCAAAAATGAAGTCAGTTTTCTTCTATCACGTCAACATTTTTCTCTACAGATTACCCTCTGAATAAGCAAAGGTCATCAGAAATGGAAATGAAATTTTTTCCTTAACAAACGTCATTCAGAAATCTTGGTCTGCGAACAGTATTGTTTGTATTGTTTCACAGTAGGCCTAAGTCATGGGACTGGTCAATACAATACAATACAATTGAACATTTATATCGCGCTTTAACAATAACAAGTCTCGCACGATGGCGCGTTTGCTAGCTCAGACCGATGGTGTTAAAGTCTAAACAGCAGACAGAGTCATCCGCAAGCAAAAGATTTCATAAGCAGACTGGCCTCCAACGACAAACTCCATCGCAGACACGTGAAGTCAGGCGACGTACTATTCCAGTCCGTTTGAAAATGTTGGAAGTGGACTGCATTTGAAGTCTACCATGCCGAGTACCATCCAACGGTTGTTGTTGTTAGAGGCTGCTGCGTTCGATCTTCTCCCGCCCCGCCCAGGCACGCAAGGACGACCTGACTCCCCTTGCAGATTGCAGTGGTATCGTCCAATGGCATCTGTTAACCGGAATGTCCAATGATGCCAAGAACTTCCCAAACGAATCTCCGTCCAAACGTACCTAGATCGGCTCGGAAAAGTTACGAACGCGGACCCGACGACAGTAGATATCTAAATGTGTCATAGTTTCGGAGAAACTTTCGCAACGGACACAATAATCTGCCATAAAGACTGAGCGGCAAAAATCGGCCGGCCTGCTGGCCGGACGAACATAGAGCAATGTCAACTGAGAACTGACTATCTATAGAAGAACTTTTACAATTTGTGACTGTTGAACTTATTTTTCTGTTCACATACTTATTTCCGTTTATCGGATCATGCATGGCTGCGCTTTTAGTTTTCGTCGGAAGTGACTAGGCAGCCCCGATTCGCATTGCTATGTCTGTGGCAGTTTCACAACTCCCAATCAAATGGCAAACATCATCGCATTTGTCAAGCAAGCCAATTTAACATATTTTAAAGTAAAACTTGGCGATTAAGACAAAGGCTTGGGCCCCTCAGTAGGTTTGCAAGCAGTTTGTTCAAAGTTTACGGATGTGGACCAAGAGTACACACGATACGATAAGCTGCTATTTGGTTTAGGCCTACCTACATGTACATGTATGGTTTTGCCATAGGAGGAAACATCGCGCCGAAGTTGAGGGGGAGGGAACAAATTTCGCACACCAAGATTTCTGAATTAGGCTTTTTTAGGAAAAAATTTCTATTTTCACGGCCAAAATTTCTTAGTCATCGCCCATGATTTTCGGATTTTTTCGAGATTTTCCATATCTTTGCTGCCTGTAATGTCGTATATGACCCCTCTTTCACAAGAAAACCCCTATTTCAGAAAATAATTCCTTGATGACACTGTTTTTACTCTGTTCCTGCTTTCGCACGCATCAAACAAACACTACTTCTCAAAATATGGGGGCGGTTGCATGGGCCGTCCCGCACCTAAAATTGTGGGGACCGTCGCCCCAATCCCTCCTAGGTCTCCGCCCGTGGGTTTTGCAAGAGCCAAAAGATCATTGCACAGACTGGTATACTTTTGGTTAGTGAATACTCAAGGATATAAAAAGAAAAAAAACGTAAAATGGAGTATCCTAGTCTACACTCCAATGTCTTAATCAGCTGAAATCCCAGTGCCAATTTTCGTTCAACTACCCTCTCTATAATATGCGTTATGATTAAGAACGCAGTGACATCAATGATTGAGAGTTAATCTTTGAAATAGTAAATGACTCAGTTCGTAAAGGGCTTGATGAATTTGCACGAGAGTTAGGATTATCAAAGAAGAAGTCAGAACTCCCAGCTTCAAGATTGAAAGAGAAAAACTTGCTTGAAAAAGGAGCGAAGGTTTATTGCTTTAAATGGTGACGGGGCAAAATGGTACTGGACAAAATGGTACGCACAAAATAGTAGCTATTTTTATAGATTATAATTCAACTGAATTAAATTTGTATCCAGGAAAGTACATCTCTTGGTACCCTCCTGGAAACTTGGTGACCTCAGGGATGAGTAGGGTGAACAATTAGACAAAGATTTAAAGGTTATGACATGAACAGCAGGCCTATCAGAGGGAAATGGGACGTAAATATGATGGCAGACTATTGTTGGAGCATTAAGCAAGAATTCCGGAGACTGAACACTCCAGAAGAGGTCATAAACGGAAATTTTTGCCTTAACTAATAGGCCATTTAATTGCACGCAATTGGACTTTCAATAGCAATATCCTTAGTATGAACAAAATACATTTATGTAAATATTTCAGTCAAACAATGCTTTTGTAAGTAAATTTTAATACATTGTATAAAATGAACAAACATTGGTTGCATGCAGTATTTTGTGGTTTCTGGACAAAGCAAGGGATCATGTAGCTCAAAAACTTTGACGTGATAGAGAAAAAACTGAGATCATTTTTGGATTTAAAGTTAGTCAAAAACAAGTGTCAGCGAGAATTGTGTTCCCCAGTGAAATCTATTTCCTGCAGCTGCAAGCTCTAATGGAGGTGAAGCGATTGGAAATGTCGTATCATGCCGTTCATGAGATCGGGAAAGTAGCATTTAAAAAGTTGATTTGTCTCAATTCCATCCTACCGCGGTTTCACTGCTAAGAAAATACAATGTTTTGTGTTTTCTAATCCCTAGATACATGTATGTAGTCTGGTTAAAGCTATTGAATCTGCTGTATCATACAGCAGCTGGGCCAGTAAATATGCATTTATTATTGTTTTAAAACTAGGTGCATGTGTGCATGTGAGAGCGCATCTAGATTTTAACGCTGTTTTAATATTTCAACACAGGAATGCACTTGTCAAGCCAAACCAAATTAATTAAGAAATAAAAATCATCTAATACATTAATAATGCTATGACAAAACAAGAAAAGTCGATATTTTAATTCCATTATGCTGTGATATAACGGATTATCAATATCAGTCGTTTTGTCTAATTCTGCTTCGTGAAGGTACAACGGTTGGTGAAGGCGAAAAGAGTGACTAGTACAGTCAACCCGACTGCTTCAAAAAATCAGCAACAAATACCCATGGGTAAATGAACTATAAAGTAGAGTCTATATTAATCAATTGTATGCTGTGTTTCAGACGTAGTGCTATTTTAGAAAGTATCTTGTCTTGCTGAATAGCTCTTACTCTTTGTGTGTGCGTACATGTATATTAGTTTAGTGTATATATTTAAAGGCCTATATATGTAAATATATATAAATATATATATAAATATATATATACATATATATATATACATATATATATATATATATAATCTGATAGCAGATTGCTGAATAGTTCTATTTCTTAGTGTGTGCGGTACAGGTATATTAGCTAAGTGTATATATATATATAAATATATATATACATGTATATATACATATATATGTATATATATGTACGCCACCACATATATATATATATATTTATATATATATAAGAATGTAAGATACTTTGCCATGTATATGTATATTTACCAAAGTACCAAAGTATCTTATAAAATATATATAATAAGAGACCAAGACCATGGCCACTTTAATATGTGTATATATATAATATTTATATATATATATAATATATATACATACATACATACATATATGGCAGAGTGTCTATAGTCGCAGAGTCATGCATATGTAATAGTTCGTAGGCCCAATTAAAATGAGTGGTCTAGATCTTTTATTTGAAACTTCGAGATCAAGACTTTTCCAGAGGTCTCAGGACCAAGACCTTGCTTGGCCACCAGGAATTTTGATATAAAAACTTCAAAACATATAAATATCATGAAATTTGTAAAATCTTTTTTATGTTTGATGTATTATAACTAAGAATGAAACAATTTTAAACTGTTTTCTAACTTCACACTTCTTATATGTTGTATCTTATCTAAGTAACGTCTGTACCGTTATCATTAAAAACATCTAAAATAAAGATAATATGCTAGTCAGCGTGTCTTTAGTATTGGCCTTAATAATTTCTTGTCTATTACATTGCTTCTTTGAATTCTGTGCAAGTATTGGCTGGGCCATATATATTCAAAAAGGCAGAGTTCAATTGTCACAGTTTCAACGGACATTCGATTCCCTTCATTTATCAGTCCACACATTTAAAATGCCACTGAAAAGCTAACACCCGCTAATAATGCGTGCATCTTACTGGTAGTAGTTTAAATCAAAACTTTTCGAAAATAGAACTACACAGAGGGCCCTACACATTATTTTATTTTACTATTTTTATTTAATTTCTTCAAAGTTATATCGTAAAATCTTGCTGCAGATCGTAATAAAAATGGAGAATAGGCCTTCCAAGAAGATTAAAAGTACCGGACACATGCATTGTCCAGTATTACCGTCATTTTTATACCGGGCAAAGAGCCAAAATACCGGACTGTCCGGTATTTGGCAACCCTCAGAGAGCGACATAAGTATCGACAGTAAAGTGGGAGGTTGTATACTGGAGTACAGAGACCAGGACATTTCTTGTAGATCCAGTAGGTTGGAATGCAAACTGGTCAGAGAGCTGATGAACCATGGGAGGCACGATGAAAGTAGTATAGATGTAGGTGTGGATTATCAAACGTGGCGAGATTGTCGCTTTGAGAGGAGGCGACACGTATCCTGCCCCAGCAAAGAGATGTTGGCGTACTGCCTGTTGAAGGCATCAGCACTGATATCCACTCTGTCTTGAATCGTGCTTGGACGTTTTGTGACCTCCCCTAAACGCAGCCACAGATCACCCAGACCGTTTCGTGGGTCGACATCACGCAACAGGCCCGTAGCCAGGATTTCTCTAGTGGAGGGGCACACACTTTTGTGCTGGGGCACCAATATTTTCCTGGTAGCGCCCTCCCATTCCCATCCTCTTCCCTGGAAGCAGTCATTTGTCTATGGGTCATACCTCAGAAGTTTTTGCAGTTGCGTCCAATACGTGTAAAGCTTGCTGCGTAAATACATCATTGTCAAGATAGATGGAAGCAAAAACGTAAATTAAGCACAAACAATTAATTTAATGAATATAGGGGAATATATGAATTTTGGCGAAATAGAGAGGGAACTTTGTACATTTTGTGGAAATAGGGGAATATGCGACATGCATAATTGGCTTACGGGGGATGGACGCCTGAGATTTTGAAAATCTACATTGCTGGATTACAAATTGGTTTCTATAGTCAATTATTATAGCCTACAGCTGCCATTATTATGAAACATGCAACTGCAATAGAACGTTGTAGCTGAATACGTCTTGGTTTTATGAATCAACACATTTTGTACATGACATTGTCAAGAGAGTTTGTACTGATTTTTCCGATAGCCAACACCACATAATGACACGCCCGTAGCCAGGGTTCAATGCAAAATAGGACTGTAAGCTACCGATTTATTTAGCCTACCCGTTTACCACGCTTACCTGTCCTTCTCTTAGCGTTGATTTCCGCTTCAAAAACTTTCCTTTATCCATCGGAGATTAAATTAACAACACACAAAAATCAACCTTTGAATAATTAAATTATTCGCATTTGGACTAAACGCAAGTGACTCATGTGCGTCTAGACCCTGCTGGTACTCTTTGCATCTACTCGGTTAGGTGAGTGAGTATGGATATTGATCAACGACGTCACGTTATTTCTTGTGCAGTAGCCTATTATTGTTTTCAGTATAACTGTGTATGTGAACGTTCAGTGTACTTAGGCCTACATGCAGGGATGTTAATCCTTGTCCTTGTCCTTAAGAACTCCTTAAGAACATTTTCAAGTCCTTGTCCTGGTCCTTGGGAGTCAGGTCCTTGTCCTCGTCCTGGTCCTTGGGTGTCAGGTCCTTGTCCTTGTTCTGGTCCTTGTGGGTCAGGTCCTTTTTCTTATTCTGCTCCTTGTGGTCTAGTCTTTGTCCCTGTCCTTGTTTTTAGTTCTTGCAAGGATTTGTTTCCATTATTCCAGTATTCCGATTTTTTCGCATATTACTATATTGTAGTAGGCCTATCAATGCATGCAATTAGTTTTAATTATACTTACTTATGTCTTTTCTTCCGTCATATTGCTTTGCGTCTATATGTTGTCTATGGTCTCGCCACGTTCTTCTGTCATTATAATCATAGATATTATAAGGCTTATAATATTTACGGTTATAATACCTCGTTGGTCTTCCATCTTGAAAGTAGTATTGAAAATGTGAAATAAGTATGGAGTCAAGTGTTTCAAATGAGACTGGTAGAGATGAAGAACAAATGTCACAAAACACTAATAGTAACAGTGCATCAGTGATAGTAGCAGGGCCGACTGGAGTCAATGGATCACGTGTTATAAAGTTCGGATATAAAGAATTTCCAGTGAAAGATCAGCGATCGAAGGGGTGCAGGGTGTAGGAACTGCAACAAGCGCATTCAGGAAAAAACCTGCAAAACTCTTGCAGAAAACGACTTTTAAGTGATGGATTTAACATATCAGGTATACAAAAATTCCTGAACAGCCGTTGCCCTCAAACGTTGTCATGCATATTATTAAGACAGTAATTTTACTGGAAAATTTTTCATTTGGTTTGAATAGTTTAGTTAATTTGTCAACAACGTTTTATATTCAACGCTTTTAACGATTTTTATTTTGTTCATGAAAAACTCTTTTTAAACTTTTTCTTAATTTTTGAAGTCAACGTTTTTACATCTATGGATGCATGTATTTACATTTTACTAGCACATCAACGGATTTGTATGTTTGTCATAGGTCCTATCATGTCGCAACTACAAGACAGTGTTGCAAATTAAAAAAGGATTTACTGATTAAGCCCTGCGTTTAAAATATTATTGGATATTTGTTTCATTTTAAAACACACACAATCGCATATTTATCTATCCAACAAGTACAGTCGTTTCTATGGAGTGACACAAAAATTCGTTAATTACGGACCGGTTCCGGTATTATAAATTACAGAGTTTCAAGTTTCAATCACATATTTCACACATGCATAGGCTACACCATTTTACTCAACATATATGTCTGAGTCAATCGCTGTATTACATGATATAATATTTTGAAACCCAACCTTAAATCTGGAGCGTGGTGGTAACCATCCGCTTGGTAGCCGATGTCACCAAAAGCTTGGTAGCCTGAAGGTTAATGATCACTTCTGGCGACCGATGAAAGAACCATGACCGCCAGAAAGCATACATCAGAAACGTTAGTCTTCCGAGATAGCGGTTTCACGCGGCGGTTGATGGACCATTGGTAGAAGTTTGGTTGTTTCAACAATTTTGACTGTCCCTTAGTTTATTAAGTTCTCCAGTAAGGCTGATCAGTGAGTCTGGAAAATTACGAGCAAGTACCTTTACACTGCGCTTGAGATGCTGGAGCAGGAGGCCAGCCTGGTAGATGGGTTTAGATAGATGGAAGAGGAACCCAACCATAAGATAACCTCTCGGCATCAACACGTTAACCCATAGTAGCTCGTGTGTAGGTTCGTCGTCTTCCGTTTGGATCTCGGTCGCTGGGTGTACACTGCAAGTGATGACAACTACTCCACCGCTGAATTTTTTATGCCGATCACGCCAGCAGATGTTAAACAATCGATTCTGATTAACGAGGAGTAATGTCGCGATTTGACAGAGCTCTGCCTCAACGTTATCGTGTCGGCGGCGAGCCAGTCAATTTTGGTCGGCGGCGACGGCGCGCCTTCGGTCCCAGAGAATTGGTGGCGGCGGCGGAGGAACGGTTCGGTGTGGTTGATGAAGTTTTATAACTGCAGATAAGCTTACTTGTTTGAAAGTGTGTAAGCAAAACTTCTTTTATAAAGGTATACATGTTGAACAATTATTTAGTGTGGCCGTCTGGCCTCAATATCGAAAAAAAATGTAAGAACAGGCCTTCAATATCAAAAGTCTTCAAAACAAAGCAGGCTGAAGGAGTTAGTATCCAAAGAGCGACACATCGGAAACAGTTTCGAAAGAGCGACAGAATATTACCTGCTTGAAAGAGCGACATATCAAAAGAGCGACATATCGAAAGAGCGACAAATTTCAAAAGAGCGCCATAACGAAAGAGCGACATATTGGGGACACGGGTAACTGCTGAATTGCTGATTCGCTGCTTAGTGAGGGTTAAATTCTCATTAGCAAATGCTGATTGGTCATGCTGATTGGTTGAGTACAGCGTAACGATTGGTCCTTTTATTAATCAATTATGCTGATTCTTTTGTAAAATGTTGTTGCAACTTATACAAGTCCCGATTGATGAGAACATAATATTAAAAAATGCAAATGAAAATAACAATAATTAAATGAAAGCTGGATTGATGACAGAATTCTTTATAAACAAGAAGCTGGATAGCCATGTGGAAGAAACGTTTTTTAAATGGAAGCTGGATTGGCGAAAGAATTCTTTATAAATTAGAAGCTGAATAGCCGGGTGAAAGTAGTTTTACTATTTTTAATTAACAATTTGTATTAAATATCATTTTGTGGTCTTCTTTTAAGACAATATCATATTTGCCAAGTAAGACAATATTGAAATTATTTTATGTCGCCCTTTCTTTCGTTATATCGCTCTTTCGTTATCTCGCTCTTCAGAACGGATCTCGGCTGAAGTTCAAATTCCAAGTCCAAATAACAACAACAGTTAATGAACTCACGCTGTCTGCGTACACTAAATATTTAATCTGGTATACATTAAGTGATGATGGGGTGAGTAGACTTCGCCTCGTGGTGATTGCAAGACCGGCGAATGAGAAAACTGTGATGGTGCGCTATATGCAGACGAAGCTGAGCTGTTAAAAACCTATGTTATTTTAAGAAAGTGACTAGCTTTTATAGATTTTATGTCGTTATACTTGATTTTAAGAACGGTCAGTGATCTGTACAATAACATCACGGGAGAAGTTTAATTTGGTCGATTTATAGGTGTTCGTAAGCACTATCTTACTAGCAGGGCTGCGTAGTCCTTAATAAAGAAGAGAGGAAATCTTCTATGAAGTGGTGAAACCCTGCATGAGGAGCCTAAGACAAGCTCATTGCTAGAATTAATGCACGAATTGCGGTTTTATTTTAAAACTGTTTCACCATTATAATTGGAATTACAACTAAGGGGAAGCATCATAATGCAGTTTGAAACGCGTTCTTACTCATAAAGAAGTGAATGAACGGCATTCCCCAGCGTCTCCGCCGAGGCAAGTACACCGCTGCATGCTTATTAAACTGCATGCCCAGAGAGCAAAGAAGATCGTCACTGCGAAGATCGTCACAATTTAATGTTCCAATAAATTTGATACTTAAAAAGTAAAAAAACATTGGATCTAAAATTTTCCTTTCTTGAGTTATTAGGGCATTTTAAAAAATCGTATTTCAAAATCAAAGTCTCCAATCCTGTCATAGTTGGGCGGACGGCGCATGGCTCTACTCCGCGATGATGATTATGTCGATATTACAGCTTGCTTGCTCCTCTGATATTTAATCAATGGCGTTGAGCCTGGATAGCGAGTTGGTTGACGAAACTGCAATTTCCAATTCGTAAATGATGTCCATTATAATTTACGGGCCAATCTGGTTTCGGCCATAGGCCTATCTGTTTAATTTTTTAATGACCAGCATGCACTAAAATGTTTGAGAAACCAATGCAACTGGTTGTTAAAGGGTTAGAGTATACATTCGATTAAAATCTTGAAACTAAAATAAGTTCATGGTTTTCAATTAGTTAGTAGGCTACTGCTGCTAATATTGTGAAAAAGCCGTGTTAAAACACAGATATTTGGTAGACCTATCGGTCCGTTTCGATTTGGAAGAACTGCCATCTAGACAGTGGTTTAGTAGCTATACATATTGAAGACTTTTTTGTTTTCACATCGTTAGTAAAATTGCAATCCAAATCTTCATAAACAATTTTAATTGTATTTAGTCTCAGATAAATTTAACCATGCACTTTATTCTCAACAGAATGCGTTTGAGAAAAAGTTAAATAGAATTTTCCTGTAAACTAATGATGTCGTCCAATGTTACTTGAATTTTATCATATAGACGTCAGTTTGTGTGCGTATAATACCGTATATGTAAGCTTGCTACAGAGTGTTTTTTATTGCATCATGAATCCTCGACACGTGATTATTATGACCAAAACGACTCAGACTCTCTTTAATTAAAATACAGTCATATAATAGTCGAATTTCAGTTTTAGGCAGATTTGCTTTTAATTGACTGTTTGGCTTTTTAGTGAAAATTTTTAGTTTTCATTTTGCTAGCTGTGTGAAGCGAGCGTTGTGGAAGTCCACACGCCATATAGAATGCGTGTGGACTTCCACACTCCACAAGAGAACAAAAGTAAGTCTTAAGTGGATGCGTGAGGACATAGTTGAATTAAAAGTCTGAACATCAAAAGGCTGAACATCATTCTGCACTCATAAGAAAAAACAACGCATCTGCAAAAACCGCGTTCTGAAATAAATGCACAAGAGTAAATTGTCAAAAATTGGCAAGAATAACGCATCTGCATGAAATCATAACGCTGACCGTAAAACTGCCCAGGAGGCCCTATAGTTTTAGGGATGAGAACTCAAAATCTATCAAAATTAGTCACAAAAGTTTAAGAACAAATCATTTGGAGTCTACTCGAATTTATGAAGTTTTATAAACTAAAAATCATTATTATGTTACTGTAACTACAGGCCTAACGCAAAGTAAGGCAGACGGCTAACTAGTAAATCGCTCGAGGTCATAAACAAATCCGTTATAAATCCTTTAAAAACTGGCACACTTGAAATCAATATGCTCGTAATTGTTGTTCAAATTTCATTTTCCTATATGAACACGGTTGATTAAAATTGTAGTTTTAGTTAAAGTAATGATCACCACTCAAAATAATCATAAGCGCGCATTATATAAACATTGCCTGAAAGCGCGAACTGCGCATGCGCGAGGTCACGTGATACTAAGTAAAAATGCGTTGTTCTTGCTTAGTATTGCTTAATTCTCATACGATGTCTTCAGATACGTTGAAAAAAAACGGCTTGTTTACTATGATTGAATCAAGATAGGCGGTTCTTACTTCCTACCAAGGTTTATGATCATACATGTAAGTACATGCAGAAACTGCATCTAACTCAAAAAGTCAAAATTTGCAGTTACGTTGTTCTTTCTTATGAGGGCAGCATGATAAACGTTTGCACCACAGCTGCATCGCCTTATACGTATTTGATGCTATCAACACTGTGTCAGCTCCGTACGCTTGCACATTCACTAACGGCAAATGCTGCCACTACTAAATTTGTCCACGACTTCATTGCGGCATGCCTCGATGAAACTCTTACTCAAGTCTGCCAGCTAGCCGAATGTCTTGACTTGATCGCGTACTACGAACTTTAGGACGCCTTTTCGGCCAAATACCAAAATACGATCATGTCACCAGATTATATGTTAGATGATCTGCATTGGCTTAGTATCCGACAGCGCATTAGTATAGAGTTGTCTCGCTGGTCTGGTGGTGCCAACTTTGTCTTTCATCAACCTACCTAATGAGCTGGTATCAGGGGTACGTAGCCGTCAATTTTGTCGCTTTGATGAGAGGGTTTGGGTGGTCCCATTTTTTTTGCACTGTATGGAAACTCGCATTCTCCGTGGTGGACCATGGGGCTTGGAATAGCCTCACTTACGACCTGCACCTTTCCCCCGGAATCTGAGGATTAGATCACGTAGACACATGCATATTTCGCTCCATTCAAGTCTTCTTCTTCTTCTTCTTTTCTCTCTTCCATCAGCGTGCTGACGATGAGGCTCTTACAAGATTCCTCCAGACTTTTCTGTTTCTGGTCGCTTCACCAATCCTGGTCAAGTCGATTTTTCTCTTTCAAGTCTTCCCTGACATTGTCCATCCAAGTCTTCCTCTGTCTACCTCTGCTTCTCTTTCCCTCTACATGTCCATGTAAAGCTGCATGTGGTAGTATTTTCTCCTCCATCCTTTCCACGTGTCCAAACCACTGTAGTCTCCTTTTCTTGATCTTTTGTACCACTGTTTCTTCAGCCCCACGCTCTTCTCTTGTTTGTTCATTTCTGACTTTTTCTCTTCTACTTCTTCCTATGATTCTCCTCAGCCAGCTCATCTCTGCCACTAACAGCCTTCGCTCGTCCTCTTTCCTCAGACTCTAACATTCTGAGCCGTACAGCAAGACTGGCACTACCAGGGCGTAATAAAGTACTAGTTCATATATACCTAGATACAATAAATTATCGTAATCGCAATGGTAAACTCCAGATTTCTACAGCGCCCCCAAAAGCAAAATCGCGAGAATCAGCATATTCACAGGCGCATAAACCATAACAAATACGATAGGCAATGGGTTAAGAACCAGAGATTCAGGCAGGAAGACAGACAGTGGACTATGCTGGATGGTGTTTGGGGTTGAGCCGGAGAGGGATGTCTGGGGACGAGGATGGATGAATAATGATAGGGTTTGTTGAAGAGGAATGAGTGTCTTCAGTTTGAAGTGAATGAGCTGAGGAGAGATACAAGAGGTGATCTTTGGTAAGTTTCTTAGGATGGGTAAGATTTTTGTCGCAAAATTGGCTGGAGTTTCTTCCAAAGAGTGGGAACAGTTCCGGTATGGAGCGATTGTAAAATTTAGAGATGATGTAACAGAAGGGCGCAGCAGTGTCAGCCTGGAAGAGGAGCTTGTTGAACGAGGTTGTTGGATAGTAAACAGCTGACGGAGGTCGGAAGCATGAGAAGATTGAAGTGTGCTGTAGGTGACTAATGCTACAGATAATTACAGGAAGGCAACAAAATTGACGAAATTGACGAAGCTATGAATGAGACTGTTGTTATTTTTTTACCAGTTATACTAAGATATGAGTTACCTTTAAGTGTGTAAAATTTCATTTAAAACCTTTTACGGTTTGTTGAAATAATGTTTAGCAAACTATCCCCTAAGGATAGTTTGCTAATATTATTAGCAAACTATCCTTAGGGGTTACTTTTTTTGGCCCAGCCTGTATATCTTGTGTTTGAGACACTAGTAAAATATTATAGTAACTAGCGTGTGTAATAAATTAATAGCTGAAAACAGTTTCTTGAAGCAAGATGCACAAATTAATCTAATTTAGGCAACTTTAGTGAGCCTTCATCTTCCATGATTAAACTTGAATAATTATCTCTTGAATTTGAAATATAACATAGTAATATTTTCAACGTTCAACTGTGACGAAAGACAAATTGAATGGACTAGCAGCACTCAGCAGAAATCCTTATATTATTAATAGAAAACTAGAATAAACTGATTTTATACATGATTGCGCTAAGAAAGTCAAGAAAACGTTTCATGGAAGCACACTGAATAAAATTAATAGTTTAGCAGTACTTTTATAGTTTTAAGATTTTCATGGTCCCATAAATATTCCATGGCAACTGCATGGGCCTACAGCTAATTAATTTTCACGTAAATTGAACTTTGGCAAATTTATTATAGGCAAAATTATGCGTAAATGATTTATAAATTGAGGAAAACTGCGAATCTTTCTGAGCTAGAGCACGAGACTATTCCATAATAATATTTTCGAGAAGGTGATTTCTTGTGAATTTGAGGGAACATATTTCTATAACTTTGTCACAACCAGATTTGAATTTTGCCGATCTCTATAGGCTTCTTGATTTCTACTCCATTTTGGGCGTCGCCACCTTCCCAGGAACGTGTAAGCTTATCTCACGTTTCTCTCTCACCGAAATCATCTGTTCTTTTGATCAGTGAAGGAGTTCTGATTTAAGTTATGATTAGTTTCATTCAAAACTATGTACCTAAGTGATTATTTACATTTCTTAAAATGTCTAGTTTTAGCAGAACTAATATGATATGGTTGACTTTACAGCTCTTCAACGACCCTGGGGCTGCTTCCTCTTTTTTGCCTGCTGGGGACTATAAATGACGACAACCTGTGACCAGCGCTCAAAGAAACTTTCCGAAGTAATTGGCAACATGTGTTAGCTTTAAAATCTGGAAGTGTCTTTAAGAAA
>Ga0081606_1000528_pt1 | contig 15181 bp, 17 predicted proteins | sample EareggfetidaYelm_FD_71127 | JGI IMG/M metagenome (GOLD analysis project Ga0081606, IMG submission 71127) | Earthworm egg capsule microbial community from the University of Washington, USA - E. fetida Yelm (SPADES assembly) (version 2) | ecosystem: Host-associated > Annelida > Reproductive system... | reverse complement strand
GGCAGACGCCAAGAAAAACTTCGTCTGATCGGTTCGCGCTTTTGAAGAATTTTTCGGCAAACGGCGCAATCCTGTTAAAAATCAGGCTTTTAAGATCCTTTTGCCATTTCCGATTATAGCCGTAAATTTGCGTTCTTATTTTTCAGGCGCAGTCAGACAAACATTAAATAAAACAGAAAAGAATTTATGGCTATTATAAACACTCTCCGCAACAAAATGACCAAGGTGGTAGTCGGCTTTGTGGCTGTTGCGATTTTGGCGTTCGTTCTCAACGACCTTTTTGGCTACGGCAAACGCTCCCTTTTTGACTGGAATGAAAATGACGTCGGAAAAATTGCGGGACACAATGTGAGTTTGGAAGAATTTCAAGCCGCCGAGCGCGAGCGCGAAACCAATTACTATTTGAGCGCCGGCAAGCAACCCGGCGAAGCCGAAAAACCCGGCCTCCAACAACAGGCTTGGGAACTGATGACGGTCAAATATGCCATTCAACCGCAAATGGAAAAATTGGGCATCTCTGTTTCCGCCGACGAACTGTGGGACATGGTGCAGGGACGCCACGTGGAAGAAGGCATTAAGCAGTCGTTCAAAGATTCGTTGGGCAACTTCGACCGCAAGCGCGTGATTGACTATATTAATATGCTCAACTCCCCCCAACCCTCCAATCCGCAGGCGGCAGCCGGCTGGCAAGAAGGCCGCTATCGCTGGGATATGTATCAGCAAAATTTGGCCTTGAGCCGTCAGCGCATTAAGTATGAAAATTTATTAATCAAAACCAGTTACGTGACCGCCGCCGAAGCCGAGCGCGAATATCATACGCAAAACGATACCGAAGAAGCGCAGTTTTTATATGTGCCCTACACTTCGGTGAGCGATTCGTCCGCGACTCCCTCCGATTCAGAACTTCGCCGCTATTATGACAAAAACAAAGCGCGTTTCAAAGCCTCTTTTACGCGCGATATGAGCTATGTAACCTTCCCCGTTATTCCTTCTTCGGCCGACTCTTTGGAGGTGTTGAAAAATGCGGAGAAAATTGCCGCCGATTTTGCCGCCGTGGCCGATGATTCCGTATTCGCCGTGACCAATTCCGACGGGCGCGACGTCTTTCAAAAATACAATACGGGCAATCTCCCCGCCTCGTTGAGCGCTCAATTGGAAAACCTGCAACCGGGCACCGTGCTCGCCCCCAAGTTGGAAGGCAATTCTTATCGGGTGACAAAAGTGGTGAAAGCCGGCCCGGGCAACGACGAGAGCGCCAAAGCAAGCCACATATTAATTAAGTGGACGGACGAAACCCCGGAAGCTAAAAAAACCGCAAAAGACAAAGCACAAAAAATATTGGACGAAATTCGCAAAGGCGCCGACTTCGCCGCGAAAGCCCGCGAAAACGGACAAGACGGAACGGCAGGATCAGGCGGAGACCTGGGTTGGTTTGGAAAAGGACAAATGGTGAAGCCTTTTGAAACCGCCGTTTTTGACGCCGCAAAAGAAGGCTTGCTCCCTAATTTAATTGAAACCCAATTTGGTTACCACATTATTAAAGTAACCCACGTGAAAAGCAATCTCGGCTACACGATTGCCGCCGTGGACGTAAACATTTTGCCGAGCGATGAAACTATGAACGTCGCCTATCAAAAAGCGCAAGTGTTTGCCGACAATCTTTCGGGCTTGGATGCCTTCAAAGCAAAAGCTGAAAAGGAAGGTTTGAATGTGCAGGAAGCGAATGCCCTCCCCCCCGACAGTCGCTACGTGGGCAACCTCGGCGAGGCGCGCCGCTTGGTGACTTGGCTTTTCCGCGACGCGAAAAAAGGCAAGACGTCGGACGTAATCGACCTCAACGACAAGTATGTAGTGGGCGTGATGACGGGCGAAGTGAAAGAAGGCGTTAAACCTTTTGAATTGGTGAAAGACGAAGTGACGATTGCGGTGAAAAAGGAATTGAAGGCTCAAATAATTATCAAAAAATTGACGTCGCTCACAGGCGACCTCAGCCAAGTGGCGGCAAGCTACGGCCCCGACGCCTCCGTAAATTCGAGCGGTTTGCTGAAATTTTCCGCGACGGCGCTTCCCGTGGCCGGCATAGACGCCGACGCCGTAGGCCGCTTCTTCTCTTTAGACAGCGGAAAACGCGGCGAGCCTTTTGCCGGCGAGAACGGCGTGTTTATTGCGCAAGTCACGCAGAAAACGCCGGCGCCTGAAGTCGCCGACTATTCGCAATATAAACAGCAATTGATGCAGTCGCTTTCTTCAAAAGATTATCAAATTGGCCAAGCCATAAAAGACGGCAGCCGCATTAAAGACCAACGTTATCGTTTCTATTGAAAACAGAATTTAATATTGAATGGGCAGAGAAATTTCGTCGGCAACCAGATGAGTGTTGCCGTTGGCCGTCTCTTTATACATTCAAATTTATTTTGCCAAAAGAACAAGAAGCCCATTTGAAAGGATTGTTTCCTTTTCATGATTCCATCGACAAACCTTCGAGGAACAATCGCTTCCTCGGCGTTGCCTGTCAAATGATGATGCCCTCGGCTGAAGCGGTCATAAAAGTGTACAGAGACGCGGCGCAGGTGAAGGAAATAATCGCGCTTTAACCTTTATGGCATGAATAAAAAAACTTCCCTTTACATAGTGCCGACGCCTATCGGGAATTTGGGCGACATCACTCTGCGTGCCGTGGAAGTATTGAAACAAGCCGACGTCATTTTAGCGGAAGACACCCGCACATCGGGCATTTTGCTAAAACATTTGCAAATCAAAAAACCGCTCCTCTCCTATCACGCTTTCAACGAACACCGCACGTTGGGCGCGCTCATCGAACGACTGGAAAAGGGAGAAGTGATGGCGTTGATAAGCGACGCGGGAACGCCGGGAATTTCTGACCCTGGTTTTTTGTTGACGAAAGCCTGTCGCGAAAAAAACATCGGCGCCGAATGTCTGCCCGGAGCCACTGCGCTTATTCCTGCGCTGGTGCAGTCGGGTTTCCCTACCGACCGCTTTTTGTTTGAAGGATTTTTGCCCCATAAGAAAGGAAGGCAAACGCGGCTGAAAGCCATAGCCGAAGAAGAATGTACCGTTGTGCTCTACGAGTCTCCTCACCGCTTGCTCAAACTCTTGCAAGAAATAATTTCCTTGGTCGGCGAGGGGCGTTTGGTGTCGGTGTCGCGCGAGCTTACGAAGCGGCACGAAGAAACTTTTACCGCGGCAGCCGTTGAAGTACTTGAGCATTTTCAACAAAAAGAAATTAAAGGAGAAATAGTAGTCGTGATTGCAGGAAAATAATGTAAACTTTATAACTATGAATTTATCATCCATTGAAACCCAAGTGGTCTCGCTTTGCGAAGAAGTCGGAAACTTTATTCGCGTCGAGTCGGAGCGCTTTGATCGCTCGTCCGTAGAGTTGAAAGGAAATTTCACCAACTTAGTCTCGTATGTGGACAAAGAATCGGAACGCCGATTGGTTCAGCGCCTCACGGAAATAATCCCCCACTCGGGTTGCCTCGGCGAAGAAGGCGCTAACATCATCGGCTCTTCAGGCTATCAATGGATAATTGATCCGCTCGACGGCACGACCAATTTTGTTCACGGCTTTCCCATGTTTTCCATCAGCATCGGACTGTTGCATGAAAATACGCTCAAACTGGGAGTGGTTTATGATGTGATGCATCGCGAATGTTTTCACGCTTCCGAAGGGGGCAAGGCATATTGCAACCGCGCGGTTATCGGCGTATCCGGCGAGGCTTCGTTTCAGCAGTCCTTGTTCGCCACAGGGTTTCCTTACGCCTCTTCTCCGAACGCGGAAAAGCATTTGGACATCATCCGTCATTTTTTGAAAAGCTCTCACGGCATTCGACGCCTTGGCAGCGCCGCCCTCGACTTAGCCTACGTAGCCTGCGGACGCCTCGAAGGCTTTTTCGAACATGGACTCAATGCTTGGGACGTGGCCGGCGGGGCTTTCGTCTTGCAACAAGCCGGCGGCGTCGTGACCGACTTCAGCGGAAAAAATAATTTCTTATTCAGTCAAGAACTTTGCGCGGCAAGCAACCTCGTTCATGCGGAGATGCTGGAGGCAATCAGGGAAAGATGGCGGAATTAATGGTTAATGGTTAATGCCTCTTCGCGGAGGAGGGGCATACCAGGGGGTACTTGTCGCAGGCATTCGGCAAGCCCCCAAATAATGGTTATTTGCGGCATGTCTGTCATACGAATTGCGATAGTAAATCCAAAAGCCGAAAAGTGGTTAAAAGACTTGGAGGAATTGAACCTTATTGCCATTGAGGATACTTCAGTTAATATACTTACTAATGCTTTAAAAAAATTCTTCTCCAAGGAAGATACCACGCCAGCCTCGACGCCGACGCCTTCATTAGAGGAAATTATCAAAGACGTAGATATAGTACGGCGTGAGCGCCATGAAAAAAAAGAGTTTCATTTCAAGAATTGAGAAGGGCAAAAGCAGGCTCCTTGAAGCGGACAATGGCAGCAGGAGAAGCCCCTCTAAATTGCTTTGAAAAACAATTTTGGTTTGCTAAATTTGAGGCATGTCAACCATGCGAATTACGATAGTAAATCCCAAGGCCGAAAAGTTATTAAAGAACTTGGAAGAATTGAAACTTATTGAAATTCAGGATAATTCAAATAATGGCTTCGTTGCGGTGTTGGAGGAGTTTCGTTCAAAAGCCAAAGCTAAATCCAAGATAAAACAGGCGCCTTCATTGGCAGAAATTACAAGAGAAGTCGAGATAGTAAGACGCAAACGTCATGCAAAAAAAGGTTAGGGTTATTATTGACACTAACCTTTGGATTTCTTTTTTAATTGGCAAGCATTCTTCAAAACTAAAAGAAATCATTTACTCAAACCGCAATGTCTTGGTTTATAGCCATGAATTGCTAACGGAATTTTTAGAAGCCACGCGGCGAGCTAAATTCAGGCGTTACTTTACCTTCGATGAGTCGGAGAAATTAATAGAAATTGTCAGCAAATACGGGGACTTTGCAGAGGTCACAACTAAAGTCGAGGTGTGCAGGGACGATAAAGACAATTTTTTGCTTGCCCTTGCCACGGACGGGAAGGCCGATTTCTTATTGACAGGCGACAAGGATTTGTTGACGCTCAAAAGTTATAAAGAAACAACAATAACCACAATTTCAGCCTTTTTGGAAGACAAATAGCAAAAACAAATATTCCGAAATATTCCAAAATGAAAAAAAGAGTTTCATTTCAAGAATTGAGAATTGTTTTGAAAAATAATTTTGGTTTGCTAAATTTGAGGCATGTCAATCATGCGAATTACGATAGTAAATCCCAAGGCCGAAAAGTTATTAAAGAACTTGGAAGAATTGAAACTTATTGAAATTCAGGATAATTCAAATAATGGCTTCGTTGCGGTGTTGGAGGAGTTTCGTTCAAAAGCCAAAGCTAAATCCAAGATAAAACAGGCGCCTTCATTGGCAGAAATTACAAGAGAAGTCGAGATAGTAAGACGCAAACGTCATGCAAAAAAAGGTTAGGGTTATTATTGACGCTAACCTTTGGATTTCTTTTTTAAAACATTCTTCAAAACTAAAAGAAATCATTTACTCAAACCGCAATGTCTTGGTTTATATTATAGCCATGAGTTGCTATTTGTAATTTACTGATTTTCAATGATAAAAAACGTTAAGCAGAATCAATTAAGCAACCATAATTCAGGGTTGAGCTTATCAAAATTTTTCCATATCATTAGCCGCAGTTCGGCCACGCCTTGCGAATTGGTGCGCACTTTCCCCAACAATTGGCCGCGGCTGATTTTTTCCCCCTGTCTCACCGCCACGTCTTTCAGGCAGGTGTATATCACATAATATTCCCCTTGCTTCACCAATACAGACTGCCCCAACATAGGATTGAGGGTGACGGCACGCACCATTCCTTCAAAAATAGCTTTCACGTTTTCGTCTTGATTGGTTTGAATGTTGACGCCGTCGTTCTCCACCATAATGCCGCGCAACACAGGATGCGGTTGCCGTCCGAAGCGTTGAGAGATGAAGCCATTGACCGGCCAGGGAAGACGGCTTTTATTTTCGGCAAATACATTGGAGAGCGCCACATCTTCCGGCGAGGCGCGAAAAGCGGCAGTCTCTTTTGGTTTGCTTTTATTTTCTTGCTTGTCTTTTGCGTCAAGTTCGTGAGAGGATTTTTCGATTTCCTCTTTTATGACTTTGGCTATCACCACGTCCAACTCAGCCACCGCCTGCCGTGTTTCGTGCAATTCCTTGCGGAGCGTATTCTCTTGCTTTTTCAGCACATTTACCAATTCTTTCTGTTGCTCTTGGAGCGCGCTCATCTTCTCTTGCTCTTCCACATTTTCGGCCAACAAGAGAGACTTCGCCCGCTTCTTCTCTCTCGACGACGCCACTTGGCGACGAAGTTTTTGTTGCACTCGTTCTATCACTCGTTCTTGAGCTTTTCGCGCTTGACTGTATTGTTGCATATACTTGATGCGCATCGCCAATTGATCAAAAGTGCGCGACGAAAACAGCAACGCCAGTCGGTCTCCTTTGCCGATAGTTTTCTGCGCGGCATAGAGCATCTTGGCATATTCTTCTTTTAGTTTTTGCAAATCATTTTCCAAAGAAGAAACTATTTCGTTGTTTTCATAAATGGCCGAGTCAAGAATGCTGATTTCTTCTTTGGTGGAATTAATGAGCTGTTGCTGCACTTCTATGCGGCGATTGAGCGCCTGCAACTCGCCGAGCGTGTTCGCTTTTTGGCGCGTAGTTTCTGCCAAGATGCGTTCCGTCTCTTTTATCTTATTCAGATTTTTTTCCTTCTCTTTCTGCAACTGACTCTTCGACTTCTGCGCCGCGGCGGCAGAGCACAGGAACATAAAGACGAAGCACCATCTACCTGCGCTCATATCGTTTGGGAATGTTGAACGGAAACTTCAATTCCTTGGTGCGTTCTTCTACTTTTATAAATTCATAGTGCAACATCAGATCTTTCCACGGCCCGTTTTTTGTTTTATAATGAATATTGATTTTGTTGGAATAAGGAAGGCGCTTGAGGTTCAGAAACTGAAAGTAGGAATACTCAATGGCAATGGCGCTTCCCGTATTTTCGTCTTTCATTTCCACGCGGTTGATTTTGTTGGTTTCCGCGTCCACAAAACTCTTCGCGACCACGCTTCCGTCTTTCGACAAAAGCGCTTGCCCGACGGCGGCGGTATCCACCTCTGTGTTCTTAAACATGAGATTGCCCAGCAAAGCCGCCTGCAACATTTCAAAGTTTATTTTGAAGTTGAATTCTTTCGATATTTCCTGAAAGCGATAGACATAGTATTCATTGTCTATATAATTAAGAATGGTGATGGAGTCCGGGTTAATTAAAGCGCGTCCTCCGGCAATGGCGGCTACGGAAAAGTTCATCCAAATCACGCTGTCTCTCCTCATGCGGAGGTTGGCTTTCAGGTGGCGTGTTTTTCCTTCCGAAGAAATCGTCAGCTTTGCCTTTCCGTCTAAATAGTCGGCGGTAATTTCTTCCACGGCCACTTTTTGATGTTTGTGGTAGAGCGATTTGGTTCGTGTTTTCACCACATAGCCGCGATGGCTGCAGGCGGCAATAAAAGCCAGAAGGGCGAGAAGCACAAAAAATCGCATGGTCATTGTAGGGGCTAGAATAACTTTCGGTCAATAATTTTCTTTTCTAAATCGGGGGAGCGATTTCCGAGCGTTTTCGATTTTTGCCAATTCGCGACCGCTTCGTCCACGCGATTGAGTTTGAAAAGGATGTCGCCGTAGCGTTCAAAATAATTGGCCGAAGCGCTGTCTTGCCGAATAGCCTGCTCCATTTGTTTTCGCGCCTCTTCAAATTTTTCTTGCGCAAAAAGAACGGCGGAATACGTGTCCAAAAAAGAACTTTCCTTGGGATTGTCTTTCACGCATTGCGCGGCCCACTTTGCCGCTTTGTCGAGGTTGCTTTTGCGCAACGCCAACAGGAGGCAATAATTGCTCATCGCCTGATAATGGGCGGGAGAGCAGTTCAATGTTTTTTCGTAACTCTTTTCTGCTTTTGCAAAATCATTCGCCTGTTGATAAGCCTCGCCGAGTCGCCCATTGACTAAGCATGAAAAATAAGCCTCGTCGGGATTGAGCCGCAACGCCCGCTCAAATGAACGAATGGCCGCGGGATCTTTTTTCATCAACTGCGCCTGACCCGTGAGAAAATGCAAAGACGCCATGTTGGGGTAAAGTTCCATTGCTTTTTCGGAATAATAAAGAGCGCTGTCGGGCAGTCCCATCTTGAGTTGGAGAGTCAGCGTTTTTTCCCAAATATCATATGTAGTTACGCCGCGTTTAATGGCGTCGGTGTAACTGTTGAGCGCCTCGCCTGAATGGCTTGAGAGCATTTGCAAATCGCCGGCGGCTTGTTGAATAAGCGCATCGTTTGGAAATTGCTGCAATAGTTTTTGGCAAAGGGCAACCACAAACGGAGGAGGGGCGATGCCTTTCTTAGAGTATATGTCGGCGTAGCTTTTCAACAATCTTCGTTTTACGGCGCGACTGATGGAAGCATCGGAAGCTAAAGCATGGACAGCCGTTTCTTCTTTCTGCGACTGCCCTAATTGATTGTAAATGCCGATGAGCATGAGCCGCACATCGCCGGCGAGCGGAGTTCTTGCCGCGAAATTCTCCAGCAGTTGAGCCGCCTTAGCCGCTTGATTGTGGTACGCCAAAGTTTTGCCCGTGATGACAAAATATTCTTCATTGTCGGGAAATTCGCGGCAAAGTTTCTCCGCTTCGGCAATGGCTTTTTGCGGATTGGCATTGGCAAAATAGAGGCGCATTTTTTCGAGGGAGGAAGTTTCGTTCACGCCCATGGTCTCTTCGGCTTTGTCGTAAGCGTCAATCGCTTGGGCGGTTTTTTTATCGGCTATGTAGTAGGCGGCGAGTTCGAAGAGATGGTTTTTGTCGCGTGTTTCTTTGTAGAGTTTTTCTAACGTCTCCGCCGCCTTGCCCGTATCGCCCGAAGCGGAATAAAGCTGTGCCGCCAACTGATAGTAGCTCTCGTTTTTCTTGTCGAGGGAGATGGCTTTTTCGATATTGGGAATAGCCTCCTTGGCATTGTTTTTTTCCTTCCAAACGGTTTCCGCCAATTTATATTGAATGCCTCCTGAATGGGGATTTTCCGCCGCCGCTTGGTCAAAAAAATGACGCGCCTTTTTATAGTCGCCTAAAATAAAAAAGCGTTCTCCTTCAATGAAATAATATTCCCCCGACTTGTCTTCTGCTTTTTGGGCAAAAGCCGCGGCGCCGCACAGCAAGAAAAGACCGAGTAGTTTCAAGGGCATATTTTTTTTACAAAGCTACTAAGAATGTGCAAGAGTGGAAAGAGCATTTCATGTTTGCGCGGCGCGGCAAGATTTTGGGCTAATTTGCGCCCTCTGATTTTTAAAGGCATAATTTCAACTTGAGTCAAAATTTTTACAAATGGCGTAAACTTTTACGGCGCGGTTGATGCGGCGCGGCGTGTTTCGCCGATAAATGCGGCGGCTTTGAAACTTGACTGTTTCCGTGGGTTTTTAAAGCGGCGGTTCCGCTCAATAAACCACCGTGCCCTCTTTGACGGAAATCGTTGCCCTTTTCCCGTTGAACTTCTCCGTTCTTCCGATAATTTTTGCTTCGAGACGGAAAGAGGAGGCAATGTCTATGATGCGTTGAGCGTGAGCTTGGGGCAAATAAATTTCGAGGCGGTGCCCCATGTTGAAAACCTGATACATTTCGTGAAGCGAGGCGCCGCTTGATTTTTGAATGAGTTGAAAAAGGGGCGGCGGCTCAAAGAGATTGTCTTTTATTATGTGCAAGTCGTCGACGAAGCGAAGGACTTTGCTCTGCGCCCCTCCGCTGCAGTGCACTATGCCGTGAATGGACGCCCGCATTTCTTCCAACACCTTCACCATCACGGGAGCATACGTGCGCGTGGGCGAAAGCATCAACTTGCCGATATTGACGGGAACTTGCGGCAACACCTCGGTGACGAGGTGTTTTCCCGAATAGACTAACGACTCGGGCACCTCCGAATCAAAACTCTCTTTGTATTTTTCGGCATACCCTTTTTTCAATACGTCGTGGCGCGCCGAAGTAAGTCCGTTGCTTCCCATGCCGCCGTTGTATTCTTTTTCGTAAGCAGTTTGCCCGTAAGAAGCCAAGCCGACAATGACGTCCCCTTCGGCAATGCGGGAATTGTCAATCACATCCGCACGCTTCATGCGAGCCGTCACCGAACTGTCGACAATGACCGTTCGCACCAAGTCGCCCACATCGGCTGTTTCTCCGCCTGCGCTGTGAATGTCAAAACCATGTTGGCGCAAGAGGCTCAATATTTCCTCCGTTCCGTCGATGAGTTCGGCAATCACTTCGCCGGGTATTTTATTTTTATTTCGGCCAATGGCGGAAGAGAGCAACGCGCTTGTGGCGCCCACGCAAAGCAAGTCGTCCGTATTCATAATCACGGCGTCTTGGGCAATGCCTCTCCACACCGAAATGTCTCCCGTTTCTTTCCAATAAATATAAGCCAGCGAGGACTTAGTGCCCGCTCCGTCGGCGTGCATAATGTTGCAATATTTTTCATCGCCGCCCAACAAGTCGGGCATTATTTTGCAAAACGCTTTTGGATAAAGCCCCGGGTCAAGATTTTGGATAGCCTTATGAACCTCTTCCTTCGAGGACGAAACGCCGCGATTTGAGTAACGGTTCATCGGCGGGTTTCTATGTAAGCGTCTTCAAATTCACGAAGCAATTTTAGCAAATGCATCGTTATTTCGCCGGGTTTCCCGTGGCCTGTCGCGCGTCCGTCGATGGAGACGATAGGGAGAATACGCTTAGAGCTGCTCGTGAGAAAGGCTTCTTTTGCGTGCCGTATTTCCTCTGCGGTTACAATGCCTTCTTCCGCTTTGTAATGCAATTTTGCGAGTTGCAAAACTTTGTCGCGCGTTACGCCTTTGAGCACATTGCGGGCGGCGGTTTTCAGCACATTGTCTTTTGTGACAATAAAAAAATTGCTGCGGGGAAATTCTGATGCTTCTCCGTTTTTAACATAGAGCGCTTCATCGGCTTTGGCTTCTTTCAGTTTTTGCAAAAGCCAAATTCCCGCGGTGTAGTTGATGGTTTTCGCTTCGGGAAAATCGCGGACATATTCGTGCGTGATGATTTGCATCGGCTTGGCTTCCGGCGCCTTCATCGCATGTTGAATAATAATTAAATTGGGATTGGCAATTTCATACCCGTCGGGGGAATAGCCCCCGGTGAGAATCATTTTGACGCCGGCTTCCGTCACGCCGTTTTTCTCGGTAAGCTCCAACAGGATGCGGCGCAACTCCTCTTTCGAATGAGGAACGGGAAGGTGCATGATGCGGGCTGAATGAAAAAAGCGTTCCAAATGGTCTTCCACGTAAACCAACACGCCGTCGCGCACGCGAAAGAAATCGAAAACGCCATAGCCGCGCTGAATGGAAAGGTCGGAAATGCCGAGCGCCGCCTTGTTTTCATCCACCCACTCCCCTCTGAAAAATACATACATATTAAAAAAACTAAAGTACAAAAGTAAGGAATAGTTTTGATCGGCGGCTAACGGGGTGCGGGACTCTGCAAATTTATATTTTTGCGCTTTGACAAAAATGCGCTTTGCGTACATTCATGAGCGGGCATCCACCCTGCAGAAGACGACCGAAACGACCGTAAACGAGCAGGCAAAAACCGAAAAGCCCGCGGATATTCAAGCGCATTTGCCTTCCCGACGCGTATTCCTGGCCAAGCAAAAGAGCGTGAGTTTTTGCCTGTACGCCACCGAACAAATATTGTCGGAATATTCATAAATTTGAACCTAACTTTTAATGATTTGGATACCACGGTAAAAAATAACAGGAAAAGAGCGGCGCCGATACAAAAACTGACAAAGCCAAAGAAACTCATAGCTTTTGGCTGGTACGGCGGCAAGTTTTCACACTTGGACTGGTTGCTTCCCCAACTTCCCGAGTGTTTACATTACTGCGAACCGTTTGCCGGTTCAGGAGCGGTTTTGCTCAACCGAGAACCCTCGCCGATTGAGACATACAACGACATCGACGGAGAAGCCGTAAATTTTTTCAAAACGCTGCGAGAAGAAAAAGAAGCATTAATTGAGCAAATCGCATTGACGCCCTTTTCGAGAGAAGAATTTGGAATTGCTTGCGAGCTAGACCCCAATTTGACCACTCTTGAAAGAGCCAGACGATTTTACATTCGCGCCAGACAAGTAAGAACAGGATTGGCGCAAACAGCCTCCATCGGACGTTGGGCTAACTGCAAAAACACAAGCCGCTCAGGAATGAGCGGAGCGGTCAGCCGTTGGCTTGGCGGAGCAGGGCAACTTGATTTTATAGCCCAACGACTTTTAAGGGTGCAAATCGAAAACCGCCCGGCCACAGACGTCATTAAACTTTATGACAGCCGGGAAACACTGTTCTATTGCGACCCGCCTTACATACACGAAACTCGCGGAGACACAAAATCTTATGGCTTTGAAATGACGGATTCTGACCATAGAAAATCAGCGGAAATATTAAATTCCATTACAGGACTGGCCGCCGTTTCAAACTATGAATGTGAACTTATGGAGGAACTTTATCCCTCCGACAAATGGACAAAAATTTACAGCCCTGAAAAGACAATTCACTCTACCAAGGATGTTCGGCAAGAAGCGCTTTGGGTGAACTATAACATGAAAGAATTAAAAATGAAAAACACCTGATTGCTTTTTACAAATGAGCCCTGTTACGCCCGCGGATATTTTAGAAACCCACTATCAAAAAGCGCTTGGAGATCAGTCGAAAAGCGTTGTTAAATCAGCGGCAAGCAAGAAAGCAGAATTTGTTTGCCGATGCAGCGCAAACAAAGCGCCGATACGTTTTTTAATGTCGTGCTTGCTTGCCAAAATTCATAATCCCAAGGCAGATATTCGCAAACCATACGCAGAAATGGAAGGCAATGACGCCTATTCAGGCAGGTTTTATGATGAACGTTTTGTTGAGTTACTGGTTCACAAATACAAGTTGCCTTGCAATCCCACAACCGCCTATTTAACGCCCGCATTTAGAAATCTTGACAGGCTTTTAACCACTGACCTTGTATTAGCCGGCAGACCAAGAGAAGTGTATGTTTACGCACTTGAAATCCTTGATATGGTTCACGCCAAAGAAGAAAAGCCTGAAAACGTATTGCAAGAAATTATTCGTTTCCTGCTTATTATTAAAGGGGAAGACGAACAAAGAATGCAACAACTAATAGCTGACCTTAAACAAGCAGACGATATTCTTCCTCTTGCAACCGAAGAAATTGTTACTCTTTTGTCTCAACACTTGAACTGTAAAGGGTCAAGCAGGCTTCCTGTTTTAATTGTTGCTTCGGCCTATCAGACCGTAAAAGACCAAATTGGAGAAGTAAATAAATTGCTTGAAGCGCATCATGCGGCGGACAAGCAGACAGGCTCAATCGGAGATGTTGAAATTACGCTCACAAACGATGACAGAATAATCACTTGCTATGAAATGAAAGATAAACGGGTAACCAAAACTGACCTAGACGTTGCTCTGCAAAAGTTTTCCAAATCAAAAAGCAAGATTGACAATTACATTTTCATAACGACCGATACAATCGAATGGGAAGTAGCAGAATACGCTAAGACGCTTTACGAAAAAACAGGCGTTGAATTTGCCGTCTTAGACTGTATCGGCTTTATTCGCCACTATCTGTATTTCTTCCACAGACAGAGAAACAATTTCTTGAACATATACCAATCAATGGTTTTAGCAGAGCCGACAAGTTCAGTTTCACAACCTTTGAAGGAAGCATTTTTAGCCCTAAGACGAGCAACAGAAGCAGACAGAAGATAATCCGCGCTTTACGAATACATTGTAAGTCGCGAAAAAGCAATAGGATTTTGGATTTTAGGCCGGAAGGATTATTTTGGATTAGTTATTTAACGGGATACGTGGGTTGAAGTCCGCCAAAAATAATAGTTGTGTTTTTATTGTCTTTGATTAATTCGACTTTCTCCTTTTCAATTTCCAGTTGTCTAAGATGGAGATATTCTGCGATGGTCATTTTCATTTGGTTCTGATAAGCCATATCGGCAATGGCTTTATTCACTTCCGCCTGCTTTCTCGACAACTCCGCGTCGGCTCTTGCTTTCTGCGTCAATATGCTTTGATTTTGCGCGGCGGTATTTTTTGTTTCGGTCAATACTTGTTCGGGCGGCGTGACGGCGCCAATGGAAACTTGCATAATATCAACCGGCAAACTAATTTTTTGGGCGTACTCTGAAATGTCTTTGAAAATTTCTTTTTCAAGCGACGATGAAATTTCTCTTTTGCTCGCAAGGTCAAACATTTTAAATGCGCTGGCTTTGTCCCTTACCATTGTTCTGAAACTTGCCTGTAAATTATGCACATACCAGTCGGCGCCAAATTCTTGGTATAGTCTGGGAGTTTCCCCTTTTCTGATTTGACATTTTAAATAGGCGCTGAATGAAACGGGGGTATTGTCAGAAGGTATCATGTTGGTAAAATCTTCTGTTATCGTGATTGGCGTGATCGGAAATTCTTTGTGTTCGGTGGTAAGCACGCACCATTGGGCTCCGGTAGAAACCGGAGTCGGGTCAACGCCGCCATGCCCAAAAATATAGGGCTTGTAAACCAATACGCTTTCTTCTCCGGGGTCAGGTTGTACGCGATAGCATCCCATAAAAATTAAGAGTACGCTTGCCAATACGCTAAAAGTAATTGTTCTTGGTTTCATTTTTGATTGTTTATAATTATCTTATCCTGCCATGGTTTATATCAAATATGCGCAATATACGTTTTTTGCAAAACTATTGAGAGAATATGCCGCGCCTCCTGCGAATTTGGAAAGCGCTCTCCTTGATGAAGTTCAGTATCTTTGCGCATATCAATGGCAACAAAGGAACAAATAAAAAATACGGGGGTTGCATTTACTCCCAAAGAGCTTTCCGTTTTTTTAGCGGAAAAGATTGCTTCTTACCTCCCGCCTTCCCGCCAAAAGGCGCTTGACCCTGCCTGCGGAGAAGGGGAGTTGCTCGCGGCGATGGGCGACGTGCTTTCCGATTCAGCCATTGATTTTTCGCTCACGGGTTATGACGCCAATGAGCAAT